>WNFM01017726.1_pt2 | contig 15107 bp, 12 predicted proteins | sample 5400271 | NCBI WGS metagenome assembly WNFM01 (sample SAMN13153352, study PRJNA577476) | soil metagenome | isolation source: 60 cm saprolite on Douglas fir-dominated hillslope | place: USA:California | collected 2013-09-17
GCACCGGCAAGCTCGGCGACCTCGCAGGGTTCACCAGCGCCATCGTGCTCGCCATGATCGCGCTGTTGATCGGCTATGAATCCGTCAGCCGTATTTTCGATCCCGTTCCCATTCATTTCGCTGAGGCGATCCCGATCGCCTGTCTCGGCCTTGCGGTAAATATTGCGAGCGCCTGGCTGCTGAGCGGCGGCGAACATCACGGCCACAGCCATGGTCATGGGCACGGTCATGCGCACGAAGACGGCGACCACGATGAGTCGCATGAGATCGCGACCGCCGCCGGAACCGTCACTCTCGAAGTATTCGAGGACGGAGTGCCGCCGCGCTTTCGGCTGCGTGCCGAAATCGGGCGCGTTCTGACGGCCCAGACGTCTTCGGTTGAAACCGTCCGGCCCGATGGAGCCCGGCAAGTTTTCGCCATGAAGGATGAAGGCGGCTATCTGGAATCGATCGACGAAATTCCGGAGCCGCATGCCTTCACCGCGACGGTGCGAATCGGCGAACAAAATTATCCCGTCGTGTTCGAGGAGCACGAGCACGCACACGGATCGGCCTCGCGCGACAACAACATGCGTGCCGCGGTGGTCCATGTCATCGCCGATGCCGCGGTCTCGGTGCTGGTGATCGTCGGCCTGTTGCTGGCGCGTGCCTTCGGCTGGCTCTGGATGGACCCGCTGGCCGGCATCATCGGGGCTTTTGTCATTGCCAGCTGGTCCTACGGCCTGATCCGCGACACCGGCGCTATTCTGCTCGATATGAACCCCGACGCGAGCATGGCCAATAAACTGCGCGAAGCGGTCGAGACCGAGGGCGACACGCTCGCCGATCTGCATCTCTGGCGGCTGGGGCCCGGACATCTCGGCGCGATCATTTCGGTCGTCACCAGCCAAGGACACGACGCCGGTTACTATCGGACCCGACTCGCGCGTTTCAAATCGTTGTCGCATCTCACCGTCGAGGTCGCGCGCAGGCCCTGAAGTTGTGAGCCGCAGGGATTGCAGAACTCTCAGACCGGAATCATCGCTCCGAAGCTGAATCGTAATAGTCTTGTGTGAGGAAATTTGATAATGCTAGCCCGATGAGGAAAGCAGCCGCCATCAGAGGCGCCCCCCGTGCATCGGCTTTTCGCCGGATGCTGACAACTTTGCTCGTCGCCGCATACGTAATTGTTGGATTTAGTGGCGAGATCTCTTGCGCAGAGGAAACGCTGGCAACCGTTAGCTCGGTTGAGGCAAGTGCACTCACGGGTAAGTCTGACGAGGGCTCGAAGAAAGCTCCTGAGGTGGTTGAGCATTGTTACACCTGCGTTCCGCTTCTTGTGCCTGCGCCTGTACTCGTCGCCGAGCCTTCGGCCGAACCGGTCAAATTATCCTTCGAAGCCCCCACTTTCCTGCTCGAGGACCATCCCGGGCTTGACACACCGCCCCCCAAGCGCCTGACCTGAAAATCGTAGCTGCGAGCGGCTGAGCCGCCTCGCTGTCTTCCCGCTTTTCCGGTCGAACCGATGCATTTGTTAGGAGTGGCTTTGCGCCTCATGTGCGCATTGCTTGTCGTCACAATTCCAGTCGAAGCCGCTGAGAGGGCGCCACGATCGATTTCGCTGGCCCAAGCGCTGCAACGCGCCTTGGCAGCGAATCCGCGGCTCACCGCAGCGGAGCGCGATATCGGCATTGCGAGCGGCCTAAAGGTTCAGGCCGGCGCCCTCCCGAATCCCGAGCTTTCCTTCGAACTCGACAACGCTCTCGGGTCTGGACCGTACAAAGGGCTTCGATCGGCCGAGACAACCCTGCAACTCAGTCAGCTCGTCGAACTAGGTGGCAAGCGCGAGGCCCGACTGGCGGCCGGAGAAGCTGGTATCGGCACAGCGGTTTGGCAGCGTCGGGCAACCCGGTTGGAGGTGCTGTCGGAGACGGCCATCGCATTCATCACGGTGGTAAGCGCTCAGCGCCGCATTGAAATCTTTGACGAGCAGATTTCGAGCCTCGATCAGCTCATTCCACTATTGCAAAAGCGAGTTCAGGAGGGCGCTTCTTCTCCGGCGGAAACGTTGCGGGCGCAGGTGGCAGCCGACTTGTTCCGCGTGGATCGCGAACGTGCGAAGACGCAACTGGCCACGGCACGGCGCGACCTCGCGATCCTGATGGGTGACAGCAGTCCGCATTTCGGAGAGGCAGTAGGACGCTTGGCCAACGTCGGTCAGCCGCCGCCCTTCAACGCCGTGGTCCAAGCCATCGACGCCAATCCGCAATTAGTGCGATGGACGGCCGTGACTGCGCAACGTAACGCAGAACTTATTCTTGCGCGTCTCAAACGGATTCCCGACGTGCATATCTCCGCCGGATGGCGACACTTCCAGGAAAACGTGCAGCTTTCCGCGCAAGGGCAGCCCTTTGAGGACAAGGACGAAAATGCGGTCCGGCTCGGCGTGTCGGTGCCGCTTCCAGTCTTAGATCAAAACACTGGCAATATCATTGCTGCCGAAGAAGCCCTGGCGAAGATCGGCGCCGAGCGTTCGGTCAACAAGCTCGTCCTGATCAGCGTCGCTGGCCGCGCCTACGACGCCCTAAATGGCGCGCTCGCCGAACTGAAGCTACTGCGGACGTCGGTCATCCCAAATGCGCGCAGCGCCTCCGAAACGATTCAGAGCGGTTACCTGCTAGGCCGCTTCACGCTGCTCGATCTGCTCGACGTTCGAGGTTCGGTTTTGCAGGCACGGCTTCGGGAACAGGAGGCCCTGCAGAATTTCCACATTGCCATCGCAACGATCGAAGGTCTCGTCGGTAACCCGTTTTCGCTCACCCGCGAGAGTTCGAGATGATTCAACGATTGACCAGATATTTGGTCTTCATTTTGATTGCCGCGACGCTCGTCTACGGTGGCTACCGGATGTTGACGCCGGCGACCACCAAAACGACCGCGACGGAGAGGACCGAAAAGGAAGAGCATTCGGATAGCGTGGTGCTGAGTGACAGCAAGATTGCGGCGGCCGGAATCGAGCTTGCGAAGGCATCGCCCGGGGTGCTGCGCGACAGCCTGTTGCTGAACGGAATGGTCATGCCGAACCAGGAATCGCTGGTTCAGGTCACGCCGCGCTTTCCGGGCATCGTCCGCGAGGTGCGCAAGCGGATCGGAGACCGCGTCCAAAAGGGCGACGTCCTTGCTATCGTCGAAAGCAATCAGAGCCTGACGCCCTACGAATTGAAGGCCGCGCTCGCGGGCACGGTGATCGACCGTCAAACGACGCTGGGGGAATACGTCTCCGAGCAGAAGCCGGCGTTCGTCGTCGCGGATTTATCGACCGTATGGGTCGATTTCTCCGTCTATCGGCGCGACCTGACGCGGGTCAACATCGGCGATCAGATTTTGATCGATCCCGCGGACGGCGGAGCGGCGATCGACGCCCAGATTTCCTATCTGTCGCCGGTCGGCAGCAGCGACACCCAGAGCGCGCTTGCCAGAGCGGTTGTACCGAACCCCGAACAGCGGCTGCGGCCCGGCCTGTTCATCACCAGCCGGCTGATTCTATCGGCGAAGCAGGTAGGGGTCGCGGTGAAATCCTCGGCATTGCAGACCATCGAGAACCGCACCGTCGTATTCGTCCGCGACGGCGAAAAGTTCGAGGCCCGCGACGTCGAGATCGGCGACCGCGACTCAGAATTCGTGGAAGTCACATTCGGCGTGCTCGAAGGCGACGTGTACGCGGCAAAGAACAGTTTCATCGTGAAGGCGGAGTTGGCGAAAGGAGCAGCAGACAATGATTGACGGCATCCTTTGTTTCGCCATCCGCCAGCGCTGGTTGGTGATGATCGGCGTTCTTGCCATGGCCGCCTTCGGCGCATGGAATTTTACGCGGCTGCCGATCGACGCCGTTCCCGACATCACCAATGTTCAGGTCCAGATCAACAGCCGTGCACCCGGCTACTCGCCGCTGGAAGTCGAGCAGCGCATTACGTTTCCGATCGAGACCGCCATGGGAGGGCTACCTAACCTGGAGAATACCCGGTCGCAATCGCGCTACGGCCTCAGCCAGGTCACGGTCATCTTCAAGGACGGCACCGATATCTATTTCGCCAGACAGTTGGTCAACGAACGGATTCAGCAGGTCAGGGATCAGTTGCCCACCGGCATTGAGACCGCGATGGGGCCGGTATCCACCGGACTGGGCGAAATCTATATGTTTACGGTTGAAGCCAAGCCCGAGGCCCGCAAGACGAGCGGGGAGCCCTACACCCCCAGCGACCTGCGTACGATTCAGGACTGGATCATCAGGCCGCAGTTGAGGACTGTTCCCGGCCTCAGCGAGGTCAACACCGTCGGCGGGTTCGAAAAGCAGTTCCACGTGCTGCCCGATCCCGCGCAACTGATGGCCTACAAGCTCAGCTTCCGTGACATCATGACGGCGCTGGCGGCAAACAACGCGAACGTCGGTGCCGGTTACATCGAGCGCAATGGGGAGCAATACCTCGTCCGTGCGCCGGGACAAGTTGGCAACATCGACGAAATCAAGGAAATCGTGCTCGGATCACGCAACGGGGTGCCGGTGCGGGTGTCTGACATCGCCGACGTCAGGGAAGGTACGGATTTGCGTACCGGCGCGGCGACGTTGGACGGGAAGGAAGTCGTGCTGGGCACCGCGATGCTTTTGATTGGCGAAAATAGCCGCACCGTGGCGCAGCGTGTTTCTGTCAAACTCAAGGAGATCGGTCGTTCACTGCCGGAGGGCGTGGTCGCGCATACCGTCTACGACAGGACGCGCCTGGTCGAGGCGACGATTGCGACCGTCGAGAAGAATCTCTTCGAAGGCGCTCTCCTCGTGATCGTTGTCCTGTTCTTGACACTTGGTAACTTCCGGGCGGCGATTGCAACCGCCTGCGTCATTCCGCTGTCCATGCTGTTCGCCATCACCGGCATGGTGGAGAACAGGGTCAGCGCCAATCTCATGAGCCTTGGCGCCATCGATTTCGGCATCATCATCGATGGCGCGGTCATCATCGTCGAGAATTGCTTGCGCTTGCTGGCGGCAGAGCAGCACAGGCTCGGCCGAGCGCTCGACCGCAAGGAACGCTTCGAAACCATTCTGGCCGGATCGCGCGAGGTCATCCGTCCCAGCCTGTTTGGAACCTTCATTATTGCCGTCGTGTACCTGCCGATCCTGACGCTCACCGGCGTCGAAGGAAAGATGTTCACGCCGATGGCCCTGACCGTGTTGATGGTGCTGACTGGCGCCAGCATCCTGTCGCTGACGTTTGTGCCGGCGGCGGTAGCTGTGCTGGTCACCGGCAATGTATCCGAACGCGAAAATTTCTTCATGCGGGGCGCGCGCCGCATCTATGCGCCGCTGCTCGCCGCCTCGATCCGCAACCGGTTCGGCGTCGCGGTGATCGCGGCCCTGCTGGTTGCCGTCTGCGGTATCGCCGCCTCCCGCATGGGCGCTGAATTCATTCCCAGCCTCGATGAAGGCGATGTTTCATTTGAGGCGATCCGGATTCCAGGAACCAGCCTGACGCAGTCAGTGGAAATGCAGGCGATGGTCGAGAAGCGCCTCGGCAAGATTCCGGAGGTTAAAGAGGCGTTCGCGCGCACGGGGACGGCCGAAGTTGCAACCGATCCGATGCCGCCGTCGGGATCGGATGGCTACGTGATGCTGAAGCCGAGGAAGGAATGGCCCGACCCCGACAAGCCGAAGGCCGCCGTCGTTTCGGACGTTCAGCAGGCGGCCGAAGATGTTCCCGGAAATGTCTACGGGTTCTCGCAACCAATCCAGCAACGCATGAACGAAACGGTAGCGGGTATCCGCAGCGATGTTGGCGTCAAGGTATTCGGCGATGATCTGGATGAACTCATCCAGTCCGCCGCTCGGGTCCAGGCCATCCTTCAGAAAGTGCCGGGAGCCGCAGATGTGAAAACGGAACAGGCCTCGGGATTGCCCGTGCTGACCGTCCAACTGAACCGTCAAGCCTTGTCACGCTACGGGATCAACGTGAGCGATGTTCAAAACCTCGTCGAAATCGCGGTCGGCGGCAAGAACGCGGGGCGAGTGTTTCAGGGCGACCGCCGCTTCGATATCGTCGTCCGGCTTCCGGAGCATCTGCGCTCCGACATCCAGGCAATCAGGTCGTTGCCGGTCCCGTTGCCGCCGGTCGAGAATCAGGGCAAGGCAATGCCCGCTCTGTGGGGTAATTCACCGCTTGCCCAAATCCGTTATGTACCCTTGTCAGAACTGGCCCAGATCGATCTGGCGCCTGGTCCCAACCTGATCAGCCGTGACGACGGTAAGCGGCGGATCGTGGTGACCGCGAACGTGAGAGGCCGCGACCTCAGTTCGTTCGTCGCCGACGCCCAGCGGCAGGTCGCCGACAAGGTCAAGCTACCGGCCGGCTACTGGATCGGGTGGGGCGGACAGTTCGAACAGTTGGTCTCGGCGACGCAGCGGCTCACGGTCGTGGTGCCGATCGCGCTAGCTCTGATCTTCCTGCTGCTCTTCATCAGCCTCGGGTCGATGCCTGATGCGTTGCTGGTGTTCAGCGGCGTGCCGCTTGCCCTGACCGGAGGCGTAGCTGCGCTCTTGCTGAGAGGAATCCCGCTCTCTATCAGCGCCGGCATCGGCTTCATCGCGCTCTCCGGGGTGGCGGTGCTCAACGGGCTGGTCATCATTACGTTCATCGAGAAACTACGCAGCGAAGGCCACGCCCTCCGCGACGCGGTCCGGGAAGGCGCGCTGACCCGATTGCGGCCGGTCCTGATGACCGCGCTCGTTGCGTCGCTCGGATTCGTTCCGATGGCGATTGCGACCGGCGCCGGTGCCGAAGTGCAGCGGCCGCTCGCGACTGTGGTCATCGGTGGGGTCATTTCATCGACAATCCTCACGCTGCTGGTTTTGCCGGCGCTCTACGTGCTCTTCAGGCGAGAGACCCCGTCGAGCGTCGCTGTTGTTGACGCCAATCAAGGAGAACGATCATGAAATTCGTAGCGGTAATCCTCGCGGCTCTCTCTATGGCTTCACCGGCGTTTTCCGAGGAATACGAAAAAGGCCCGAACGGAGGACTCATGCTCGACGTTGCGGGCATCGACGCCGAACTTTTGACATCGGGTAATACCGTCACAATCAACGTCTTTGAGGCGTTTAAACCAAAGCCGGGTCTCGACAAAGGGGTATACCGCCGCGGTGCTCATCGTTAGCGGCGCTAATCGTGAACCGCTGACGCTGACACCATCGGGCGAGAATGGCTTGAAAGGCGAGGCGAAGAGGCCGATTCCGCCCGATGCGACGATCACGCTGACGCTCAAGACCGCCGACGGAAAGTCCGGCCAGGTTAAATTCAAGAAGTAGGACGAAGGTCGCGGCTCCGCATGGTGAGAATCCGACCTCGGCTCCGGCCTCACAGATACTTCGCGATCAGCTTGAAGTCGCGCAGCGCTGCCCGGCCTTTCGAGCCGGACGCCGCAAACGACTGTTCGAGGCTGTGGCTCACGTGATCGTGTATCAAGGCCTTTTTGGCGCTTTCAACGGCGCTCTCCACGGCCTGCAGTTGCTGGGCGATCTGGGCGCAGGGCCGGCCCTGCTCGATCATTTCAATGATGGTTTCGAGATGGCCGTTGGCACGTTTCAGACGCCGGGCAATCGCGGAATGCGGGTGGTCCATGAAATCCTCCTAACCTCCTGGGAGGATAACAACGATCCTCCTGGGAGGATAACAACGATCCTCCCGGCAGGATACGGAAAAATAACTTGACAGCGATAAAGGTCAGGCATACTTGCCAAGCGTTGTCTCGGACACGTCCGAAGCAACGCCTTAACCCTTAAGCCTTGCAACCCTACTAAAGAGCACATGGGCAGTACCAGCTTTGGCAACGTGACCCCGAGCCTGATCGGGTCGGCGCTGCCGCAAGACATCAAGATCAATCGCGCCGGCTTTCGCCGCGTGAGAGGTGATGGTCGCGCCTAGCTGACCGTCTCGCTCACCGACCTGCCGCGCCAAACGCGGACATGGAGGTGGGCGATGTTCAAAACGCTCGCAAAAACCCGACTTCTAAACTTCTGGCCTGTTCAGCCGCAGCGGATTGCGCCTTTGCTGCACAAGGTCAGGCTTTCCAACGTTACCCATTCCAATGACAACCTTCCGGGCTTTCGCCGCCCGAAGGGCCGGCGCCGGATTCCATCTCCGGCACTGGCCTGTCATTGGATCAATCGCAACGGCCGGCTGGAATGCCGCTGGCAGACCGAGCCCGGCGGCGAAACGCCGATCGGCGACTTCGACGAACACGGTGCGGGCCGCACGTCCGGCCTGTCGCCGATCTACCCGCGTGGGCACCGCCTGGCGCTAGCCGGATAGGGAGCAACATGGACGAAGGACCTAGATGTCCCGCCGCCCACCGCTCCGGTGCCGCGACGGGAGCCCCTTCGGGGAATAACCGCATCAAGTTTCGCAAGGCCGCTAGTCAATCCGGCCGAGGTGGCGTGGGCGCCTAGCTCCTCCGCTCGCCTCGTGCCGGGGATTGCCGGCATCGAGGTGACGACGGATGACCGACGCTATCAAACATTCTGATCTGAAATATCCCAACGCCGCCGGAGACCGAGCGCTCGAGCCGGTCATTCAAAGCGCCATGGGCATCGTGCGCGAGAGCGCCGGCCTTCTCTATCACATTGCTGGATTTGGCATCGCGTTGGTGTCGAACCCGAAGCCAAATCGCGGCGCCAAGCAGACACGCTCGGCCGCGCCAAAGGGCGCGAATGTAATCGTTTTCTCCCAACTCGGAACGTCAAGCCGCCGGCCAAAACTCAGCAGGAATAGACCATGACCGTCATGAACGAAGTGAGAGCGGCCGACCGTGCAACAAGCGCGAAAGCGACCCGTACCGCCGTGCTGGACAACGCACATCTCGGTGACATCCACGGCGCATTGGGCAGCATTGCCGAAGACGATTTCGCGCCGAGGTCGACTTTGGGCGCCCGGCTAAAAACGCTGCTCGCCATTCTCGGACCGGGCCTCATCGTCATGGTCGGCGACAACGATGCCGGCGCCTTCGGTACCTACACTCAGGCCGGTCAGAACTACGGCACGACGTTGCTGTGGACGCTGGTGCTGCTGATCCCGGTTCTCTACGTCAATCAGGAAATGGTGCTGCGCCTCGGCGCCGTCACCGGTGTCGGCCATGCCCGGCTGATCTTTGAGCGGTTCGGCAGATTTTGGGGCGCGTTTAGCGTCATCGATCTGTTCATCCTCAATGCGCTGACAATCGTCACCGAATTCATCGGTATCACGCTCGCGCTCGACTATCTCGGCGTGCCAAAACTCTGGGGTGTCGCGGCGGCCGCTGCGCTCGTCATGTTCGCGGCGAGCACCGGCAATTTCCGCCGCTTTGAACGTTTCGCGCTCGCTCTCGTCGTCGGGAGTTTTCTGCTGTTTCCGGTCCTGCTTTTCATCCACCCACCGGCGGACCGGATGATCCATGACATGTTGGTGCCGAAGCTGCCGCGGGGAGCGCCGTTGAACGAAGTGATGCTGCTGATCATTGCCATCGTCGGCACGACGGTGGCGCCCTGGCAGCTGTTCTTCCAACAGAGCTATGTCGTGGACAAAAGGATCCGGCCGCGTTTCATCAGATACGAGCGGGTCGATCTCATGATCGGCATCGCGATCGTGATCGCGGGTGCCATGGCGATCATGGCGTTCACGGCCCACACGTTTGCCGGCCACCCCGAATTTGGGAATTTTGTCGATGCTGGCGCGGTTTCCGCCGGCATGGAGAAGTATTTCGGAAAAACTCCCGCGATGCTGTTCGCGCTTGCACTTCTGGATGCCTGCATCATCGGTGCATCGGCGGTGTCGCTGTCGACCGCCTATGCCCTTGGCGACGTGTTCTCGTGGCGGCATTCCTTGCACCGCAAGGCGACCGAGGCGAAGGGATTCTATGCCGTCTATTGCGGCCTGATCGTGCTCGCCGCCGCGCTCGTCCTCACCCCCGGCGTCCAGCTTGGGCTGCTGACTACGGCCGTACAAACGCTCGCCGGCGTATTGCTGCCTGGCGCAACTGTGTTTCTGCTGCTGCTTTGCAACGACAACGCGGTGCTCGGTCCGTGGGTCAATTCGCGCAGGCTCAATCTGTTCACCGGCGGCATCGTTGCGGTGCTGGTGATGCTCTCCATCATTCTTACCGGATCGGTGCTCTATCCCGGCATGTCCGACACGGTGATTTTGAGCATCCTGGCCGGGGGCAGTGCGATCGGACTTGTGGCTGCTCTGGGAGTCTCGTTTGCTCAGCGTCGCTTGAGGTCACCCGCGCGTGAGAAATTCGGGTCGATTTCCAGGGCCGCGAACGTCGACCCTGACCAATGGCGCATGGCGCCTCTGGACCAGCTGCCGACAGTGCGGCTTTCGCTTGCGTCGCGCATCTGGATGATGGTGTTGCGGGGCTACCTCATCGCTGCCGGCGGCCTTGTCCTGCTTCGCATCTTCCAACTCGCGACGGGTGGCGCGTGATCAATGCAGCGATCGCAAGCGCAAGACGATGGGGCGCCATCGGTGCCTTTCGGCTGGAAATCAGGATCTTGCGCTGGGCGCGGATCCTGCACCGGCAGCGAAGGATTTCACGTAACAGTCTCCGAACTGTCTTATCAGCAACCCGATTGCTGCAACGGTTCGGAGCATTCTTGGCTCCGGGCGATCGCCGAAAGAGCAAAGCAGGCGAGAAGGATTTTCACCATGACCGTATCGATTGACCAGGCCGCCATCAGCCTCGGCATGGCGACGCTCCTCGGCGCCTGCATCGGAATAGAGCGCCAATGGCGTCAGCGCATGGCCGGCTTGCGGACCAACACGCTGGTTGCAATCGGCGCGGCCAGCTTCGTGATTTTCGAAGGCTTGTTTCCCGACGACGGAAGTCCGACGCGGGTGGCCGCGCAGGTTGTCTCGGGGATCGGCTTCTTGGGCGCGGGAATCATCTTTCGCGAGGGATTGCAAGTTTCCGGCCTCAACACCGCAGCCACGCTGTGGTGCTCGGCGGCCGTGGGGCTGTTGGCGGGCAGCGGTCATGCGCTGCATGCGGCGCTGGCGACGGGCTTTGTCGTGCTCGTGAATCTGACGCTGCGGCCGCTGGTTCGGCTGATCAACCGGCAGCCGATCACGCAGGCCGAAACTGACCTCCATTATCGCGTCCGCGTCGTCTGCCGAAGCCCGGAAGAGGCGCATGTCCGGGCGTTGCTGTTGCAAAGTACGAGCAACGGGCATCTGAGCTTGCGGCAGCTCGACAGCACCGACCTTGAGGACAGCGGCCGTGTCGAAGTCACTGCCCGGCTTTCGGCTCATTCGAAGAACGACGCGGTCCTTGAGCAGGTCGTCGGCCGCCTCAGTCTCGAACCAACCGTTTCGGCGGCGAGCTGGAGCGTCGCGCCAATGCTGGAATAGCAATCGCCGGGCGTAGTTGCAATTGCGAATGAATTGCAATAAGGCTTGAGAATGAATGTCACGTTCGTTTGGTCTAGTTTGGTCGGGGTAAGTGGGGCGGGTGATGCCGAGAATCTGCAAATTTGGGAGCGGCACCGCGATCGTGTTGGCGACGTGTTCGGCTGCGCTCGCGGCGGATCTGCCGCCAAGCCTCCCGGTCAAGGCGCCCGTGCCCTACGTTGCCACGGCGTACGACTGGAACGGCTGGTACGTCGGCGCCCATGCCGGCGTGATCAGAGGCGCTTCGAACTGGAGCGCTCAGCCGGGAGCCGGCGCCCCGGATTTGAATGGATCGTTCAACCTGCCCTTCAATCTCGATTTCATGGCGGGGACGGGCAGCTATTTTCTCGGGTTGCAGACTGGCTATAACTACGTTTTCCCGTCTCGCCTGATGCTGGGCGTCGAGGCTGACGTCAGCATGCCCAACTCGGACGTGCTGATACCCTTTGCGGTGCGCGGCAGTCAGAGCGTGACCTCGCCCTTGATCGGCCAGGTGACCTATGGCGAGGCGGTCATTCACTACGGCAGCGCGCGCGCCCGCATCGGCTACGCGTTCGACCATTTCCTGCTTTATGGCACGGGAGGTCTGGCGTGGAGCTACGATCAGGTGACGCGGAGCCAGGATGGCGGTGTTTCCGCCAACGGTTTCGCGGCGCAAGGGACGCTCGACACCAAACTGTTGTGGCGATTGGGCTGGGCGGCGGGCGCCGGCATCGAGATCCCGGTCGCCGGGGGCTGGACGGCAAAGGCCGAATATCTGTCGACCGGATTTGGCCGCAAAGGCGTGACCTTCACGGCCGCAGCGGAGCCGTTCAATTCCGAGCTCGCGATGCAAAGCATCCGGCTCGGCCTGAACTACAAAATCGGCAATGACAACGCGCATGTGGCGGACTTCCTGACCAAGGGGCCTTCGGGGCTGGAGACGGACCGCTTCGCGTTTCATGCCCAGGCCACCTACCTCACTCAGTATGATGCTCCGTTTCGGGCTCCCTATAGCGGCCACAACAGTCTCGACGCGAATATCGGCCGCGAGACCGCGGACTTCACGGTGTTCGCGGGCATAAAACTCTGGCAGGGCGCCGAAGCCTGGGTCAATCCGGAACTCGATCAAGGCTTTGGACTGAGCGGATCGCTCGGTGTTGCGGGATTTCCGAGCGGCGAGGCCTACAAGGTCGGGGCCGATTATCCCTACACGCGTCTGCACCGGGCGTTTCTGCGACAGACCGTCAACCTCGGCGGTGACGTCGGGACACTCGAGCCCGGGCTCAACCAGTTTTCCGGATCGGTGACTTCGGACCGATTGATATTCACCATCGGAAAATTCGGCGCGGTCGATATCTTCGACACCAACCGATACGCCCACGACCCCCGCAGTGATTTCATGAACTGGTCCATTGTCGACACCGGGTCGTTCGACTACGCCGCAGATGCTTGGGGCTATTCTGTCGGCGCGGCGGCGGAGTGGTATCAAGGTCCCTGGGCGTTTCGTGGCGGGCTGTTCGACCTTTCTATCTCTCCAAACCAGACCGGGCTGGATTCACGTTTCGAGCAGTTCCAGTGGATCGGTGAAATCGAGCGGCGATACTCAATCTTGGATCAACCCGGCAAGATCGCGGTCACCGGCTTCCTGACCCGTGGCGGGATGGGAAGTTTTCAGGACGCCATCAACCTGGCAGCGATCAATGGAGGCGCCGCCGATATCACCGCCGTGCGGAAATACCAAAGCCGGGGCGGCATCAGCATGAACCTGGAGCAGCAACTGATGCCCAATGTCGGCCTGTTTGTCCGCGCCGGGTTCGCGGATGGCCACAAAGAACCCTACGAATTCACCGACATCGACCGCACCGTCGCGACGGGCCTGTCGATATCGGGAAAGCAATGGGGGCGGGATGAGGACGTGTTCGGCATTGCCGGCGTCGTCAACGGCATTTCCGGCGTGCACCAGGCGTTTCTCAACGCCGGCGGACTTGGCATCCTGGTCGGCGACGGCATGCTGCCGCATCCCGGCTACGAGCAAATCCTCGAGACCTATTACAGCTTTCCGATCTTTGCCTCGAGGGTCACGTTCGACTATCAGCTCATCGTCAACCCAGCCTATAATCGCGACCGCGGCCCGGTTTCGGTGCTCGGCGTGCGCCTGCATACGCAGTACTAAGCGGTTCCAATCCGATCGCCGCGGCAGCTCAGCCTGGAGTTTCGAAGCGCCGGGCTTCGACAGTAACAATGACCTAAACTTGCGGTGCGCCGCGAGCAAGTCTGCCTTGCTCCGCCTTGCGGAAGCTGCTCATTCGATCTAAATTCAGTGGCATCGAGGCCAATTGCGATTTGCGTTCGCTAGTCGACTCGATTTGGCTTTGCTGGAACTGCAATGAGCCGCATCCGCTTTCTGATCCTGATACTGATCTCGGCAATGGCTTTCACGGCCTCCACTTGGTCCAATTGCCAAGCCGCCGGGTCGTTTCAGACCAGACCGGCGTTTGCGCCGGTGGTGACGGCAGGCGTTGCGCCTTCGCTGCCAACCGTCACGGCGCCCAACGTATCCGCAGGCGATCTCGTTGGTGGCTGTGGTAGAGGTCGCGTCCGCGATCCCCAAACCCATACTTGCCGCGGCCCGGCCGATATCAGGTAAGGCGCTTCCCAGCGCTCGTTCAATTCCGAACGACCATGGCCTTCGCGGGTAAGGCTGCGCGCCGAGCTTGTCGTAAATCCATCATATTATCGATGGCCCTGTCTCGGGACCCCGGTTTGCGAGCGCATGCGCGATGCTAGCGTGTCCAATCGCGCGGGGCGAACGCGCGCAAAGACTATTGATGTCTGCGGACAGATTCTGCAATGAAGAGATGCCCTTCGCGGCCTGCCGGAGTCCGTTGCTCGTTCACCTTCTGCCTACTATCCACCCATCACAAACCCCGCCTATAACGCTGATCTCGGGTCCCTCTAGAAACTGCTCGGGCCATTTGCACAGTAAGTTTCTGAAACAAGGCACCTCGCATGAACCTTCAAGAGATTCTGTCGCCGAGACTGGGGCAGGCGCTGCGGCCCAACATCTGGGACGCGGTCGCGCTTATTCTGGTGATCGGCGCCATGGTGCTGATCGTCTATGGCGGCAGGCAGACCACGCTTCCGCTGTCGGCGCTCGACGTCTCGCCGGTATCGCTCGATCCCACCAACCTGCCCCTCTATGCGCTGCGGACGACGATGCGGATGCTGCTGGCGATCGTCTGCTCGATCATTTTCACTTTCGTCTATGCGGCACTTGCCGCCAAGAGCCGGCGCGCCGAGATGGTGTTGATCCCGCTGCTCGACATCCTGCAGTCGGTGCCGATCCTCGGCTTCCTCACCTTCACCGTGGTTTTCTTCCTGAACCTGTTTCCGGGAAGCGTGTTCGGCGCCGAACTCGCCTGCGTGTTCGCGATCTTCACGAGCCAGGCCTGGAACATGACCTTCAGCATGTATCAGTCGCTGCGCAACGTACCGAAGGATCTCGAGGAAGCGACCCAAAGCTTTCATTTGAGCGGCTGGCAGCGCTTCTGGCGGCTCGATGTGCCGTTCGCCATGCCGGGCCTGATCTGGAACACGATGATGTCGATGTCGGGCGGCTGGTTCTTCGTGGTGGCCTCGGAGGCGATCACCGTCGGCAATACCACGATCACGCTGCCGGGC
>WNFM01020049.1_pt1 | contig 15102 bp, 19 predicted proteins | sample 5400271 | NCBI WGS metagenome assembly WNFM01 (sample SAMN13153352, study PRJNA577476) | soil metagenome | isolation source: 60 cm saprolite on Douglas fir-dominated hillslope | place: USA:California | collected 2013-09-17
CCGTGCTGTCTCCGCGCCAGCGGCCCAGGCCCTAGCGTTGCCGGTGGTTTCCGGCCGCACGGGCCGGACCGTCATGCCAGCCAGGAAGGCGGACAGCGATGCCGCAGGAGCCGAGGAAACTCGCCGCCACGCACTGGGGCACGATCACGCGTTACCCGCAGTGGAACACGCTCGAGCTGAAGTGGGGACGAGCACATCGTGCCGCTGTACAACCAGGCCGGGTTCAAGAAGTTCGCGTTCCTGGCCGCCGGCCGCGCGCCCTCGATGGTTGAGAAGGGCACCGAGCCGGCACCCGACGGCCCCGCGACGTTCCCGACCGGCTGGTTCGAGACCAGGGACCGGCTGTACGCGTGGCTGACCAGCTGAACGCCGAAGCGGCCGCGTGCCCGCCGCGGGCATTCAGGCGGAGAGACCATGACCGGCATGGCCGACACTCCAGTCCTGGACACCGGTGCTACCGGCCGCCGGGTGTCGCGGCCGACCGGTGCCGGGCGCCCGCGATTGCGTCAGGTTGCACACCAAGCTCGGGGCGCCACAGCCCCGGCTGACCGCAACTGAGCAGTGCCTGATCACGTCAAACCAGCCCAACCCGAAGGAGTGAGCTGATGGCACAGTTCCCAGCACCCGCAGAAGGCATGCTGGTCACCTACTTCATCGTCTCCGCAGACGTCGAACGCTCGCGGCGGTTTTACACCGAGGTACTCGGCGGCGAGGCAGTGCTAACCGGGGATCCCTCGATTGTGGCCCTGGCGAACGGCTGGGTCACCCTCAGCGTCGCGGGCGAACCCACCGATGACAAGCCCAGGCGTCACCCTCCAGCCGCCCGCGGATCCCGGACATGTCTCCGGCTTCCTCAACATCCGCGTCGCCGACATCCACGCCGCCTACCAGCAGTGGAGCGCCCGCGGCGCGCAGTTCCTCACCCCGCCGGTCGACCGCGGCACGAGATCCGCTGCTACATGCGCGACCCCGACGGCCACCTGATCGAAGTCGGCCAGCTCGTCGGCTCCATCGGCTGAGCAGGTGAGAACCATGCCGGCCCTGCTGCTCCCGCATGCCTGGCTGCTTTCTCCTGTTTCCGGTTAGGCGGCAGCCGACCCCACTGGTAGTCACCGACCCGGGTCGAGGTGAGGTCAGCCGCGGGATGTCGTGAAGAGGCGGTGGCCGTGCGCGAAGTAATCGCCGATGGAGATGCACCCCCGGAGCGGCTGGCAGGAGATGGCGTCGACTTTGGAGTCCCAGCTGCCGAGCGCCGCGAGGCCGGGCACCGGCTGGGCTCGGCCCCAGGTTCCGTGCGTCTGGGTGACCAGGAACGCGTGGTTGTTGCCCAGCGTGTGCTCGTCGCCGTTGGGGTTGGTGAACCAGTACCCGCCCGCGGCGCAGTTTCCGGCTGTCGCGCAGGACACCGAGGTCACCAAGGCGACCGCGTCGGCGGGCAGGCCGCGGATCGCGCGGATGGCGCTCCAGGTGCCGTGCGCCTGGGCGGCCGCGAACGGGACCGCGACGACCGGGGCGCCGTCGGTGCTGTTCGCGGACGAGCCGTAGGCGCCCACCGCGGTGCACTGGCCGGGCGCGGTGCAGGTCAGGGCCGTGATCCCTTGCGTGTCGGCGGGGTAGCTCAGAGTGATCTTGCCGCGCAGCGGAGCCGCCCGCTGCCAGGCGCCCGCGGTTTCGGTGACGGCGAACATGCGGGGCAGGGTCGGCGCGAAGGAGCTGCCCGCGGCGGTGCAGTCACCCGGCGAGGTGCACGAGAGCGCGGTGATGTAGCTGGGCCCGTCCGACTCGGTGCCGGCGATGGGACGCGCCGCTCCCCACCGGCCTGCCCTGTCGGTGACCGTGTAGGGCTGGTTGTCGCGGACGCGGTGATCGCGGTAATACCCGGCCGCCGTGCAGGTACGCAGCGGGTCGCAGGAGATCACCGCGACATCGGCGGCCCAGCTCCCGGTCAGGGCAGCCAGGCCGGGGACCGGCCGCGCTGTGCCCCAGGACCCGTCGTGCTCGCTGGCCACGAACGGCTGGACCCCGGCGTGCGGCACGGGCGGTTGGTACTGCCCGGCTAGCGCGCACCAGCCCGTCCGACCGCAGGCCAGCGCGGAAAGCCTGCTGGAGTAGGCCGCCCGCAGCGCCGCCAGGCCCGGAACCGGGCGCGCCTGACTCCACGTCCCGTGCGCAAGGGTGGCGACCATGACCTCGGTGCCCAGGCCATGCGGCGCCGTCGCCGCGACCGTGCAATCACCGGCAGAACTGCAGGCGAGCTCCAGAGGCCCCGAAGGCTCAGCGCGCAGGCCAGGAATCCGTCGCGGTGCGCCCCAGGTGCCGTCGCGCATGGTCACGCTGAACACCGGCGCCGAACTCGTGCTGGCCGGCGGCATGTAAGCGACGGTGCAGTCCTGCGGGGCCGGGCAGGAGACGCCGAGATATGCAGGCGCCGTGTACACCGTGAACTCGCCCTGGATGCGCACACCGGGCACCTGCCGCGCGGCTTCCCAGCCGCCGCTGCCATGGGCGGCAGCGCACGTTCCAGCGACCAGCGTCACGCACATCCCAGCGACCGCCACGGCCCCGCTTGGCCACCAGCGCACAGGCCCGCCTCCCCGCCTTCACAGCGCGAGACAATGATAGCTCCCGCGGGCCGCGCCTGGCGGCCACGAAGAAGACGCAGCAGCGGCAGCATTTGTTGCCAGGCGCGGCGGTGGAACCGGGTCCGGAGCCCTCGAGCAGCGGGCCGGCACCGGCCCGGACACCAGCGCCCTGGACGATCAGATCGAGATGGCCCGCGCCGAGCAGGCCTCTGCCGTCAGCGCGCAAGAGCGCGAGCGGGCCGGACTGTGGCGCTCCGCCGTTGGGTCGGGCTCGGGCTTGGCGTCGCTGTGTAAGCGACTGCGTGGCCAGGTCCAGGTCGTTCCGTTCCAGTGCTCGACGAGGACGGCGCCGGTCCCGCCGTGGGCCGAGCCGACCGCGGCCGAGCCGAGCGTGGTGGAGCACTGCCAAGCACTACCAGCCCGCTCGGGGCCGAACCCCAAAACCAGCAACCGCGCCCTCCCAGCCGCCAGCATCCACTCGAGACGCACCAACACCGACGGCGAGTCCAGGTCACGGCGGCCGACGCATCACCAGCGGTCAGCACGCGCGCCGAGCGCCGATTCCGTGCGGGCGGCCAAGCGTGTCTGCTTTCTCTGCTCGTCGTACAGAACATCCAGTTCGGTCTCGCCGGCGGACTGCTGGACCTGAATGTCATACGGCGGTCCTCATCAACTTATGGAGATAGTACGTAGATCGCCCGACTTCTTGCCGACGTCATTCACCGCGCCCAACTGCCCTTCGATACTCCATCCAGCGGCTGCTGAGATCGCCCCAAATGTTCTGATAGCGGTCGAAGAACTCTCTGACGCGAGACTCCTCGATTTGTTCAGGCCGCCGAGAAGCGATGTAATACGTTAGCTCATCACGCAGGTGATAGAACTTACCCTGAGTTTCCTCCATAAGCACCCAGCGTGACCGCCAAGCGAAGAATGGTTCAAGGGCGTTCACGGCCGTGACCGTCGCTACGAGTGCGAAAGCGAAACCTTCCCACGGCGTAAGTGTTTGCAGACCCAGGATGATCGTCGATGTCACGGACAAAACGATGGACGCAACCCTGACAATTGAAGACTGACACCTGAATCGCCTTTTCCGAGTTCGGGCATAGTGGTTGCCGCGCTCAATCCGCGACACGATGTCAAGGGCGAGCTGCTGCGGCGTGAGGCCGGGCTGGGGGACATCGGACTGAATGGGCTCAGCCTTACTCATTTCATCAGCTTAGTCGCATCATTCTTGTAGTTCTGGCTCGGCGAGGCCTGAAGCCACGGCTGATCCGGCTCGCTGCCTGGGAATTGCCGGACGCCTTTCGATCCGCCTTCGCCGTGCGATCCTTCGCACCTTGCGTCATGCCAGACAAGGCTCGTGTGAGCCGTGTGCAATGCCACACTTAGGCCGTGACGCCGGAACCTGACCCTCGCTGGGCGGTCATCTCGGGTGGCATCGGCCCGGACGGTCAGATGCGACCGATGTCGTTCGAGATCCTGGCGGGTCTGACGTCGGAGTGGGCCGGGCTGCTGTCCGAAGGGATGATCGTGGACGGCCCGGGTCATCTGCTGCGCATGGCGCGCAGCCAGTTCGCTCACTCCTGGTTTGACTACGAGTTCATGGTCACCGCGTGCCTGACTGGGTTCCAGGCGCTGGAAGCTGCGTTCCGCGTGGTCTACTCCGATGCCGAGAAGACGCCGTTCAGGAAGCTCATCCGCCGGGCGCAGAATGAAGGCATCCTGCCTGCCAGCATCGCAGAGCCGGCCGATGCCGGTGCTGAGCTGCGGAACAGCTTCTCGCATCCTCGGACCCAGGTCGCGCTCACTCTTGGCGCGGCCGCGCCGATGCTGGAGAACACTCACCGCCTGGTCGCCCTGCTGATGGCCGCAGCTGCCGAGCGCGACGCGAGGTGGAGAGCCCAGGTTTCACCGGGCACTGCGGCCGAGCCAGCCTCGGAGCAGGACGGCAGCAGCGACGCCAGACAGGCGGCCCGCATGGAAGAGCGGACATTCGAGCCGCTGACCGCCGAGCATCTGGACTGCCTGGCGGACCTGGCCGACCGGGACCACGAGGCGTTCACCAGGCCCGCCGGCCGACCGGAGTACCGCAACCGCCGGGCCATGACCGTCCTCGCCCAGGGCGCCGCCCAGCACTACCTCGACTGCCTCGCAGGCTGCGATCCCCGATCCTGCAAAGGCGTCAAGGACCTGGACATCTGGACGTTCTACGCGGCGATCCCTGGCACCAGATTCCCGGCTGCCAAGCGCGAGACCCACGCCGACTTTGGCCCGTCATCCCTCGGGCGCCAGGCGTACGACTTCGCCGCCGCACATACCGCCCGCGAGCGAGCCCTCGGGCGCCGCTGGGCCGCCTACCAGGGCCGCCGCGTCGATTTCCTCATGCGCGCCCTGCCCGTCCCGCCTGGCGCCCTCCACTGAGATCATCCAGGCCGTGCAAGATTGGCTGCGCCGCGGCGCGGAAGTCACTCGGCAGAAGAAGCCGTCGGCCTGGTACCTGGCGCGACAGGCGATGGTGACGTTGACCCCAGCATCACAACGCGGCCAGATCCTCTGGCCCGCCGACCCCAGCCCCAATGCGGCGGCAGCATCGAGCCCACAACGATAGTGCCATGCCGGGCACAAGCCACCACGCCAACCAGCGGCCCCGTTGCACAGAGCGAACGAACCCCAATATCGCTAGAAAGGCAGCAGCCGAACGCCGACCACGCGTGCGGCATCCTTCTTTCGGTCCCGCCCTCAGACGCCGCGCTGATCATCCATTCGGCGCACGGCCCATTCTCATCGCGGCATGACAGTGCGTTGGTCTGCACGCGAGGTCGTGTGATTTTGCGCTGGCGTCGCCATGGCGTGCTCGGGCACAAGCTGTCCCGATCATCCCGACCGGCGTGGCTGCCCCATCCTGGCGTCAGCTGGGCCAGTCGATTAGGTGGTCGCCGTACTCCAGCAATGTCAGCAGGAAGCTGAAGACCCGCATGAAGTCCCTCGTCTGCTCTTCCGCCCCAGCTCGCAAGCGTTCGGCCACCCGGAACGCCTCAGGCACCGGGCTGTCGAAGTACGGTTCCTCACCTGGTCGCGGGAACGGCGAGTCATTAGGCGTGAAACAGATCAGGCCACCGGAGCGGGTGACCCACGTGATCGACTGGCCAACCTCCTCCACGACGATCTGCTCAACCGCCTCGTCGGCCAGCGCGTGGAAGCCGAGAGCAAGGCCGAGTGCCGTGCGCAGCGGCTTCTCCGATGTGTCGAACCAGTCATGCAGCTGCGCGGTGACGGCCCCCGCTTCGGCCGGGAAAGCCACTGACAACGCGACAAGTGCCAAGTCCAGTCCGGGGCTCGCAGCGCCCCACAAGCCCAGCAGCTGGCCGACGTACGGCCGGACCGCGTCGCGAACCGCCATGGCGGTACCGGCGGGCGCATATGGCTCGTCGTATCCGGCGGACAAGAAGGCAATCTCGGCCGTCAGAGCGGCCCTCCTCAGGGCTGCCTCGTCCAGGGCGATCTGGCATAGGAACGGTGCTGCCGACGCGGTAGCCGGGTAGACCGTGCCCTGGTGCTGGAGAACAGTCTCAGTAATCTGTTCCCACGCCCAGTTCACGTCGGCCTCATCGCGCGAGGCCAGGCCAAGGACGATGTCGCGGACGATCTCGCCGGACTCGTACGTGGATCGCAGCTGTTGCCAGTCGACGGTGCGGACCGCTGACTCCAGCGCAGGGCGTGGCATGCCAGCGATCATGGTCGAGTGACCTGGGGTTGTCCACCCGAATCAGGCAACGCCGGGCGTTCGGCCCGCCGCGGTCACAGCAGGCACGCGATCAGCGGCACGAGAGTGCATAGGTTTACCGCCTTGCAGCTGCCTGGGCCACCGTAGCGGTTGTGGACCCTACTGGCCTCTCGATGGCCTATCCGCACAGTTTTGTGAAGCCCGCTGCCGCCGCTGGTATGCGGGCGCGGGGGTGAATCGCCGCTATAAGTAGTGCAGCCGCACGCCTACGATGCTGGGCATGAGCACGTGGTACGTGTACGAGGACTTCGTGACCCACCAGGCTGTCGTCCATCGCGGCGACTGTCGGCACTGCAACTATGGTCAGGGCCGTGGTGTTGGCCGGAATGAGCGCGAGAATACCTGGCACGGCGAGTTCAGTTCCGAGCAATCGGCACGCGCAGCCAGCATCGACTCCCGCTCGCATATGCACGACTGTCGTGTCTGCATCGGCTAGCAGCACGCGCATGCATGCTGCATCCTTCTCGGCGTCCTGATGACCATGCTCGTGACTGTCTGTTCATCCGGCTTGCAGCGCTTATCGCCTACGTGCAGTCCGTAGTTCTGGGCCCGCCCAGTGACGGCGGTTACGACGCCTAGAGCCAGATGGCCTTTCGGAACAGGTAATCGCGGTAGCTTTCTTCCGGTGCCCGGCCGGGATTTAGCAGGTCTGCGTCCGGGTCAGCCCAGGGTTCGGGGCGTCGATGCCGAGCCTGCCAGAAATGCGCGGTGATCACCTCAGCTCGGCGGGCGAGCTGCCGCCCGATGCCCGCGAACCGCGGGCCAGGTTGGCAGGGCAGCACCTGAGAGTGCATCGGACTCCTCCTCGTTGCGGGCGCTCGGTCCGCCCCACGTCACCACGCTGACGGTAAGTCCCCTCGCGCCACATCACACAGATGTCCTGTTCGGCGGCAGCTGCGTCCCTCAGCTTGGCTTGCTCAGACGAGATGCGACCAGGCACGGCCCCCCGGTGGGGCCGCTTTCACGTCATCCGGATGCGCCGGGGGCGGGTGAGCGCTACCGCTGAGGTGGCTCCGAGCAAGGGTCGGCCCCGCGCCGACAGAGCGCTCGCTCGGCAATCCCGCTGGAGAGCTTGCCCGTCACCGATCTGGCCCGGTCGAGGGTCTCGTTACCGAGGTGCCTGGCGGCATCGACGCCCTCTGCTCCTGTCTCGAGCACCTTGTCCCTCACCTCCGCGGCCGCGTCCACCCATCGTCTCGCCTCCAATGACTGTCGACCACGCTCGATCCCGAGCCGCCCGTGGAAGTCAACGACGGCGGCAGCGACATGGTCGCGCGAATGCACCACAGCCGGGGACTTGGTCGGTGCAGCAGCACTTTGGTGTTCGCCGTGCCCGCAGCCGCATCCACGCGGGCCATCAGACGCTCGGTGCTCCGTGAGATGAGTTCCAGCCGGTTCTGCCGGGCCGCCCGAAGTGCGAGGCGATGCTGGTCCAGCTCCTCCGGAGACGCGTCCAGCACCCGGTCGAGTTCGAGCACGGCGACCGCGTCGTGCAGCTGGAAGCAACGAGCCAGAACGGCGAGCCACTCCTGAACCTTGAGCTCGGCGTCCTTGGACGCCTCGGCGAGATCACCGATCTTTTTCGGCGAGCCACTGCCCGGCCTGTGACTGGGCTGCACGTACGGCAGAATTGGCTCGCATGAGCCGCGACCCCGAGGACACAGTGCGGCCGTAAGACACGACAGGCCAGCGTCCTCGGGGGAGGAGGACCGGACCTATCGTGGTACGACGCTACCCGCCGGTAGCCATGATCGCCGTGTGACCTCGCTTGATCCCGGCAGCTTCGCCGAGCAGCAGGAGCATGGTCATCAGTCTCGCGGCGAGCCAGTTACCGCTCGTTGACAACGAATACGCGACCAGACTGGCGACCGAAGATGGTGTCGGCGTAGTACCCGCCCGCGCTGCAGTGTCCTGGCCCTGCGCACGACAGAGCGGTGACCTGCGAGACTCCTGGCGGTCTGAGGGCGGAGATGCCGGGCACCTTAACGGCATTGTGCCAGGCGCCGTTCACCTCGTTGACCACGAACGCCCGTGAGTACGGGGCGCTGTAGTCATAGCCGCCGGCGCTGCAGTCACCTGGCCGTGCGCACGACAGCGCGGTGAGCAGCCCCTGTCCAGAAGGATCGAGACCGTGCATGCCGGGCACGTCAATGGCGTTGTGCCAGGTGCCGTTCACCTCGCTGACCACGAATGCGTGGGTCTTGCCCTGACTGTCGTGATACCAGCCGCCGACGCTGCAGTCACCTGGCAGTCTGCACGACAGTGCGGTGACCTGCTGTTCTGATGTGTGGAAGTTAGCTAGGCCCGGGATAGACCGGGCCTTGTGCCAGGTGCCGTTGACCTCGCTGGCCAGGAATCCGTCTGCGTAGTCGTGGTTCCCGGCGACCGTGCAGTCGCCGGGCCTGGGGCACGACAGCGAAGCGACCTGTCAACCGTAGTGGTTCGGAGACGTGCCGGGGACAGTGATGTAGTTGCGCCACCTACCATTAACCTTGCTGACCACGAAAGCCTGGAACTGGTCCGCGCCGTCGAGATACCAGCCGCCAGCGGTGCAATTGCCCGCTGTGGGGCACGCCATGGACTGGACCCAGCCGCCATAGATAAAGGTGAGCTTGCCGGGTATCACGATGGGCTTGCGCCAGGCGCCGTGCACCTCGTTGACGACGAACGTCCCGTCCAGGCCCTTCGTGGTCCCGCCACTGCCGGTCCTGCCGCCGGCGCTGCAGTTGCCTGGTGAGCCGCATGCAAGCGCCGAGACCTCCACGTCCCCGACCCCGCTGACGGAGAGTGTGATGGCCTTGCGCCAGATGCCGTTCACCTCGTCAACCACAAACGGCCTGGCCCCCCGGGGACCCACGTATCTGCCGCCCGCGCTGCAATCACCCGGCCGCGTGCACGACACAGAACTGATAAATCCGTTCTTGCGGGTGTTGAGGGCGCGGACGCCGGGCACGGGGATGGCGCGGTGCCAGAGGCCGTTCACCTCGCTCACCACGAACGGCTGACCAAAGGTTGGTGTTCCGGGGCTTCCGCCGTAGGAGCCGCCGGCGCTGCAGTTGCCCGGCGAGGAGCACGACACCGAATTTATCTGCGCTACACCACGCCGGCTGAGAGCGGCCATGCCAGGTACTTCCCGCGCGGTCTCCCAGGTACCACCTGCCCGGATGGCAGACCGGGTCGCACCGACGGTATGAACACCGGCACCAGCCTGTCCCGTGGCAACCAGCACGATCGGGAAAGCCGCGGCCATGACCGCGAGCGATGTCAAAGCTGCGCGTCGTCCTCCAGGCATCGTGAAACCTTCCCTCGTGGCGTACGTGCGCAAGCAGAGAGCTAGGTCAACGCAACAGCGAAAAACCATACCGTATGGGGGCGAGACGCGTTACAAAGACGCGTCAACCATGCCGTCCTCGAAACTCCCATCCGCGTCATCGGATCAATCGGAGCCAGAGGAACGGGCTCCCAGCCCGCGCAGCCAGGAGATGACGTTCTCCTGCCTGGTACCCAGGCCGCTGGCGGCATCGAGCGGCGTGCCGTGCGCGTATCAGGCTCCCAGTTGAGATCCGCGCCCCGGGACAGCAGGTACGCTGCGGCACGCCGCTGGCCGCCGGCGCAAGCATGCCAGAACGCTTGCGATTTCCCCCGCTGGCGGGTCGCTGCCCAGGATCGCATCAAGACGGTTGAGCATGCCCAAAGCAGCCGCGTGCCAGGGCCTTGTCAACTCGGGCGCCGCGCGCTACCAGGAGGCGGGCGACATGCCAGCAACCGTAGCCAACGGCGTTATCGAGCGGAGTGCCGATCGAACCGTCGGGCACCTCGATATCCGCTCCTCCGTCGATCAGGGCCGCGGCCACGTCGGCGTCTGGCCATGAAGGTAAATACCACCAGCCCAATCCAGGCCCACGAGACTTCTTCTACCTCGGCGCGTATGAGTAGCACCATGACGCCAGCCGCCGCCGCGAACGCTGAGAAGATCCCGATGGTGATCCATATGCCGTCCGCTGAGACGTGTTGAGGACGGCCGCTGGCGTCCGGACGATGAGGACCGCCACGGCAACGACGAACACGGTCACGATGTTGGCGGCTACGGTCCCGGCGAAGGTGATCACTAACAGCCGGGTGTCAGCGCTGGTGAAGTTGAAACCGGTGGGACTTGGGCTTAGCCTGCTCGTCGGCTGCCTGCTCGGCAATGGCCGAAGCGTAGTGGCGGTACCTGCGGAAACCAGGTCAACCTCGGGCGTGTCGCTGCTGGCGGACCGCGTTACTTCCAGATCTTCAGCAGCGTCAGAACCAGGACCGCGAGCGCCAGCGCGTTGACTGCAGCCGCTGTCAACTGCATTGCCACGCAGAAGACGAAGACCAGCACGAACACAGGGTTGCTGGCGGCCTCCTTCATCTGGCTGAACATCTGGGTCAGTTGCTGCGCAAGGCTCAACTGATCGGGATCGCCGGAGATCTCCTCGACGGCCTCGGCGACCTCGACTTGCTCGTCAACGTCCAGCTCCTCCAGCCGAGCTGCGGCGGCAGTCATTTCAGCCGCCGTCGGCGTACGGAGCGCAAAGCTGGCGGCGATCATGTCCATCGCGGCGCGCTGCCGTTCGATGATGCCCTGGACGTTCACGTCCCGCAGCATCTGCTGCATGGTGCGGTGGACCGGGGCCATCTGGTCGAGCCACGGCTTCATCGTCCTTGCGAAGTTCGCGGCGTTCTCGAACATGGCACGGTTGTTGTTGTAGAACTCCCAGGCCGCGCGTGCGGCGTCGTACCGGAAGTCGTCAGGTGATGCGACCGTCACGGTCCGAGCTTAGGACGTAGCGCCTGCCCCTACGTCAGAGTCACGATCAGGGTGATGCCCGCGATGACGGCGATGATCACGGTCCAGATCGCGATCGTCTTCGTCCAGCCACCCTCCTCATGCGCAGCAGGCGGGGTGGAGACATTGGCTGACGCGCCGTTGTCCGCCACGGCCGTGTTGATGTTGAACTGGCTGCGCTTCCCGCCGTGCAGAACGACGTTCACCGCGCTGGCTGCCTGCTCCGGGGAGGGTACGGACGCATCGTCGGGCGCGCGCATCTCGCTGACCAGGCGGACGAGGGTGGTCCTTATGTGATCCAACACGCCCTCGATGCGCGCTATGTTGACGTCCCAGTACAGGGCCATGATCGTCCCGTTCCCGGAGTTCTGCCGTTCGTGGTTCCACAACATCAGCATTTCGGCAGCGCCGGGGTGGGCCATCTTGACAGCCGTCTTGCCCGCCGCTCTCGTGTTGCGCACCAGGGCCTGCAGATCGCCTACGCCCTGAGCAAGCGGCAGCTCCTCGGTGATCACATCTTGAGCCCAATCCGGCAGCACATGTCTGCTTACCTGCTGGCCTCGGATGTGATGAGTGAAGGTCACGCCGTCAATCAGCAGCGGCACGTGGATGATGCGGTAGTCCGGAACGTCGCCATCGCGGTAGCCATCGAGTTCCTTGCTGGCCCAGTCACGAAGCTCGTCATTGCGTGCCTGCGCACCGAGGCGAATGCACTTGCGGAGCGTCGTTGCCAGCGGCAGCCGGTCGTCCAGGGCATCGCGGTCGATCTGAGCGAGCAGCGGCTGATCAGGTTTTGCCACCGGATCATTTTGCCAGCGCATGACGACAGCCCGAGCCATCCGATGCTTGACCTCTTTGGGTGTCGCGGGGAGATCGCTGCCAGTGGCCTAGCTGTGCAGGACCGGGACGCGCCAGTGCGGAGCTGCCTGCGTCAGCTCGAATGACAGGATGCCGGTCTCGGTCTCGGTCCCCGAAATTAGCCAGAGCTGCGCGGCCATCGCCATGGCATCCTCCTGCACAAGCTGTCCCGATCATCTAGGTTCACGTGGCTGTCCCACCCTGGCGTCAGCTGGGCCAATCGATAGGTGGCCGCCGGACTCCATCAATGTGAGCAGGAAGCTAAAGACCGAGATGAAATCCCTCGTCTGCTCTTCCGCCCCAGCTCGCAAGCGTTCGGCCACCCGGATCGCCTCAGGCACCGGGCTGTCGAAGTACGGTTCCTCACCTGGTCGCGGGAACGGCGAGTCATTAGGCGTGAAACAGATCAGGCCACCGGAACGGGTGACCCAGGTGTTCGACTGGCCAACCTCGTCCACGACGATCTCCGCAACTGCCTCGTCGACCAGCCCGTGGAAGCCGAGGGCAAGGCCGAGTGCAGTGCGCAGCGGCGGCGTCGCTCTGTCGAACCAATCGTGCAGCTGCGCGGTGACGGCCTTCGCTTCGGCCGGGAACGCCGCTGACACCGCGACAAGCGCCATGTCAAGTCCTGGGTTCGCGGTCCCCCAGAGGCGCAGCAGCTGGCCGACGTACGGCCGGACCGCGTCGCGAACTGCCATGGCGGTACCGGCAGGCGCATATGGCTCGTCGTAACCGGCGGACAAGAAGGCAATCTCGGCTGTCAGAGCGGCCCTCCACAGGGCCGCCTCGTCCAGGGCGATCTGGCATAGGAACGGAGCTGCTGCCGCGGTAGCCGGGTAGACCGTGCCCTGGTGCTAGAGAACAGTCTCGGTAATCTGTTCCCACGCCCGCTTCACGTCTGCCTCATCGCGCGACGCCAGGCCAAGGACGATGTCGCCCGACTCGTACGTGGATTGCAGCTGGTGCCAGTCAACGGCGCGGACCGCTGACTCCAGCGCAGATCGTGGCATGCCAGCGATCATGGTCGAGTGACCTGGGCTTGTCCACCCGAACCCAGGCAACGCCGGCGTTCGGCCCGCCGCGGTCACAACACACACGTGATTAGCGGCATGACCGTGAAACGAACCCAGTTCCCCAAGGCTGGCCACTTACGATCTGGATTGTGGCTGAGAATCATCTTGTCCCGGTGCGGTCCAGCGCTGGCGAACAGCGGTGGCCACTGACAACCAGCCGTCGCGGCCGGGACTGGCTGCTCACGATCGCCAGCCCGGACGGCAACAGTTGGGCGGCCGAGTTGTTCAAAGCGCTGCGGGCGTTGCGTCGCATCCTGGACCCATTGGATATCCGGTTGGGCGTAAATGGCGCACGCCGGGATGCGTGGGCATCGGGGATGCAATGCGACATGGGCGAGGGTCGTGTCGTCTATCTCCTGGCCGAAGGGCAAGCTGGTCGGCTTGAGCAGGTCAGCACACTTGGGTCGGCCCCGGTAAGCCATGTGGGCACGGTCGAGGATCAAGACCGGCAGCATGAACAGTGGCTGCGTTCACGCCGAACCGTCAACTGATACGTGCAGCGCGAAACGCGGCATGACCGGATGTCTCGTTCTCGTTAGTCTCGCATCACTGTGCAGCCCGCACAGTAACCTTCACGGCCGGGATCGCAGCACGGCGACCTCGGGGAACTCCTCGGCCGAGCCGTAGCCGTGCTCGGCCAGCCAGCGGACGTTAGTCAGGCATCGCAACGACCACCATGCGCGGATGAGGTCGCGGTCGACGTCGGTGCCGTAGCCGGCGACGACGTCGCCAAGGTGCTCCTTGTGTCCGAGCGTGAGGATGGCGACGTCGAAGAGCGCGTCGCCCTGGGACGCCTCGGACCAGTCGACGACACCGGTGACCTCGTCACCGTCGACGAAGACGTGGTCGACCTGCAGGTCGCCGTGGATGAACACCGGTGTCCACGGCCGGAGCGCAGTCTCGGCGAGCTGGCGGTTACGCGTGACCTGGTCGGCGGGAAGGACGTCGTTGGCGACGAGCCACTCGCATTCGCCGGCGAGGCGCGATGCGAGCTCGTCGATGCTCCGACCGGGCCATGGCGGCAGCGGCGCGTCGTGCAGCGTCCGTACGGCGGCACCTGCCGCGGCCCACGCCGCCGGCGACGCGGTAGATGGCTCGCCGAGGCGGCCGAGTGCCGTCCCCGGGAGGGCGGCGAGCGCGAGCGCGGGCGGCTTGCGCCACAGGACCTCCGGGGTCGGGATCGGCGCCATCGCCATCGCCTCGACCTCGACGTCGGTGCGCGTCTGATCAGCGTCGATCTTCAGGAACACGTCGCCGACGCGCAGGGTCGCGCGCTCGTTATGGGCGACGACGACCTCGACCTCCTCCACGCTGGCCATCATCGCGCGGATGACTACCGACGTCACCGGGTTTATCGCGTGCGACCGCGCGGCTGACCGCGTCCCGTTGCCCGGCGGCCTCGTGCCGCCACCGACCGCTGACGGGCCGGGCACAGCCTCGGTCCGCCGGACCTCGGCACGTGGATCGTGAAGTCCAGGCGGCATGTCGACGCGGCCAGTGACCTCGACGCGACCGAGACTGTCGGTCCGATGACGTCGAGCGAGCGCTGTCGCGCATGACCCGGCCGCGCTCAAGTCATCCGGTTGCACGTCGAACACACTTGGCCCATGCCTCGGCGCGCCCGAATCGGCGAACTGGTGGCACGCGCTCGCTCGGAATACGAATCGGGATGCATTACGGCGCATAGGCATGCGACCTAGCCGACTCGCTCACATCGGCATGAGCGCTCGTCGCGGCCAGGGGCCGCGTTCCACCCAGCGTGCAGATCCGGGCATTCTGAATGCCGCAGCCGAGGATGACCGAACAACCTAATGGCGCACCGAACGAGTTCCTCTTTGTTGTCAAGATGCTTGCGGTTCTTGCCCGACTGCGAAGAGCTATGTGTGGCGCCGGTCAGGGTTGCCTGTGATGGTGTGCTGAAGCGCTGCTGGGCTGCTTGCCGGGAGATGCCGAGGCTGGCGCCGATCGCTGACCAGGGGTAGCCGGCCTGGC
>WNFM01043431.1_pt1 | contig 15100 bp, 14 predicted proteins | sample 5400271 | NCBI WGS metagenome assembly WNFM01 (sample SAMN13153352, study PRJNA577476) | soil metagenome | isolation source: 60 cm saprolite on Douglas fir-dominated hillslope | place: USA:California | collected 2013-09-17
TCATGGCAAATTACCAACCGAGTCCCGAAGATAAATTTACCTTTGGTCTGTGGACCGTCGGCAATCCGGGTCGCGATCCATTTGGTGTTCCTGTGCGCAACGTCATCTCCCCGGTGGAGATCGTTCATCTGTTGGCGGAAGTCGGCGCGTATGGCGTTAACTTCCACGACAACGACCTCATTCCGATTGACGCCACGCCCGCCGAAGCCGACAAAATCAAGAAAGATTTCAAGACGGCGCTAGCGGAAACTGGGGTGAAGGTGCCGATGGCAACTACCAATTTGTTTGCGGACCCGGCCTTCAAAGACGGCGCGTTCACAGCCAATGACCCAAAGGTTCGTGCCTTTGCGCTACAAAAAACGATCCGGGCGATTGATCTGGGCGTCGAATTTGGCGCATCGACTTTCGTGTTCTGGGGCGGACGTGAGGGCGTTGAGTCGGACGCCACCAAAAATCCCGTTGACTCAATAAAGCGCTTCCGTGAGGCCATAAATTTCCTCTTGGACTATGTAATAGACAAGAAGTACAACCTGCGGTTTGCGTTAGAGGCCAAGCCAAACGAACCACGCAGCGACATCTTCTTCCCGACTACTGGCGCGATGCTCGGCTTCATCGCCACGCTTGATCATCCTGAAATGGTTGGCGTCAACCCTGAAGTTGCCCATGAGCACATGAGCGGTCTCAACTTTATGCACGCTGCCGCGCAAGCCTGGGAAGCGGGAAAGCTGTTCCACATTGACCTGAATGATCAAAAGTACGCACGCTACGATCAGGACTTCCGCTTCGGCGCGGAAACGATCAAAGCCGCATTTTTCCTGGTCAAATTCCTCGAAGATGTGAAATATGATAATCCGAAACACTTCGATGCCCATGCCTACCGCACCGAGGATTATCAGGGCGTCAAGGATTTTGCTGCCGGATGTATGCGTACTTACTGCATTCTGCGCGAGAAGGTTCAACATTTCAACGCCGACAAAGATATTCAGGCACTCATCGCCGAAGTGAACAGCGGCGCTGAAGCCTATAGCTGGCTGAATGGCGGTTACAGCGCTGATAAGGTGAACCGCTTGCTCAACGAACAGTTTGATCGGGCGGCGCTGGGCGCACGGGGACTGAATTACGAGCGGCTAGATCAAATCCAAATCACGAACGAAGTGTTGCTCGGCGTACGGTGAGTTCCACTTTTCGTTGCGATTGCTGCCCGTGGCTAATGTCCACGGGCGCGACTACTCGCCTTCATCTTCACTCGTATATTTTGCCATGCCTTCGCGGATCGCGTCGATGATTTTGCCGTCGACTGCTTTGTGCGCCTGAAAAATGGCGTTTTTGATGCCCTTTGCATTCGTGCGCCCGTGTCCGATAATCACCACACCGTTGACGCCGAGGAGCGGTGCGCCACCAACCTCAAATGGATCAACTTGTCTGTAAACCCGGCGCAGCGCAGGCCGGACAATTAACGCCCCTAGTTTTGTGATCGAATTGGCAGTGAGTTCATCGCGGATGATACCGAACAGCACATCGCCGAAGGCCTCAAGTGATTTGAGGACAACATTGCCTACAAAGCCGTCCGTAACGATGACATCGGCGGCACCAGCCAGCATCTCTTTCGGCTCGATATTACCAATAAAATTCAGGCCGCTTTTTTCCAGCAGTGGCATTGTGTCCTTGACAAGCGCATTGCCTTTGCCTTCTTCCTCGCCATTGGACAGCAGCGCGACGCGCGGAGCCTTCAGACCGATGACCCGCTCAGCGTAAAGACTGCCCATCATCCCGAATTGGACCAACCACTCCGGTTTGGCATCAGCATTTGCACCCAGGTCAATGAGGATAAAGAGTCTGTCACGCAGCGGAATCAGTGCGGTTAGCGTTGGGCGTTTGACGCCTTTGATCCGCCGCAAGACAGAGAGGGTGGCAATCGCAAGCACCGCTCCCGTATTGCCTGCCGTAACAAAAGCATCGGCCTTGCCATCTTTGACCAACTGCATCGCGACCAGCATGGACGAGTCAGGCTTGAGTTTTGCCACCTGACTCGGCTTATCGTGCATATCGACAGCCTGACTGGCGTGGACAACTTCGAGCTTCAGGCCGTCAGTATTGTACTTAGCCAGTTCTCGCTCAATGGTGGCTCTATCCCCAACCAGGATGATCGTATCACCGTTTTCACGCGCCGCCTGGACTGCGCCTTCCACATCCGGGACCGGGCAGCGATCACTACCCATCGCATCTAAAGCAATTTTCATAACATTTTTGTCCTTAGCAGAGGCGTTAAGTGTAGCTCAATTCGTGGAAAAAGGTCGGGGATCGTCGCGCCAGCGCGGTCCATTTTCGACGAGGATTTTCAGGATGTGCGTCTCGCGATTCAGCATCTTGCGTTCAACGCGCAGCAAACTCAGCAGGTCCGGTACATCAAGCAGAAGTTGTTTATCTTTTGCTGGCGTGCGCAGGATAATCGCAGTCAAAAAGGCAAGGGTAACCGGGTCATCCGGCAGCGCTTCCATTTCGAGTTCAACTTTGCCAAGCGTCGCAAAAATGTCGAGGTAGCCCTGTAACATCGAGGCGATTTTGGGGGCCAGCAATTTGGCCTGTTCATTATCCTGATCCAGTAAGGGGAAAAAGTCAACCAGACCGGTCAGATACGGCTTTTTGGAATGGACACTCTTGACCCTGAAACGATTGTGACCCAATGCCGCAATATTCATGCGACCATCATTGAGGTTTTCTACCTGGCTAATATGCGCGGTGGTCCCAACGGTGTGGATCGTCGCACCTGGCCCGACCTCATGCCCGGAGCGTATCAGGACAACGCCAAATGGTCGCGAGTCCCGAATGCACTCGCTGATCATCAATTTATAGCGTTCTTCAAAAATGTGGAGTGGCAGCGCCATTCGAGGAAACAACACTGTGTTCGACAGTGGAAACAATGGCAGTTCTTGCTGCTTATCCACAAAGAATCCTTCTAAATTATCGCTGATCCCCCTTAAAGATTTTACGGTATTCATGAGCGTGCGCCAACCATTGACAACCTATCCTGCGAATGTATAATACGTTTAGTATGTCCTGGTGGCGGAATGGCAGACGCGCTAGCTTGAGGGGCTAGTGCCTTCGGGCGTGGAGGTTCAAATCCTCTCCAGGACACAAAACAGCGACCAAATAATTCTGGTCGCTGCTTTTTTTGTGGACCCCAAGGGGTTAGCAATGGCAAACTATAATACGACCATTGCGGAAGCGGGGCGACGTATCCCGCCTCCGCAATCACGACATACAGAAAATGCTTGAAGCGCTCGTTGAAGTCTGGTCGGAAGAACTGGCGCAATGAGGGCGTATTGAGTTGGAGATTTTTTTGGTGCTGGAAGTTAAGCGGATAGATCGGGTGAGATGGCTGGGGCGCTGCTCGTGGGAAGGATATTGCACAGCGTGCTATCCGTAAACTTATGTTCAGGCCCAGTATGCGTCTTCGGGCACTGCTGAAAAACTGCAAATCAGATGAGCAAGTTAAATTGCTATTGAAGACATAGAGCAAGCGGTGTCTTGCTCTATGTGGATTTTGCAACTTAAGCGAGTCACAGCTTCGACTTATCTATTAATCCGTCGCCTTTGAGAGAAGTTATCAAGCGAAGAGGCGCGGCACTGTTATCAAGGAGTTGTGCTGGTACTGCCGTCGATTATGCTCATTGTGTCGTCGTCACTGTTCGCTACGTAGATGTAGTTGGTGGTTGTGTTCACGCCTATCCCGCGTGGGATTGAACCAACGGGGATGGGGCTGCCTAGCACTGTGTTGGTGCTGCCGTCGATCACACTCACCGTGTTGTCTGCGCTGTTCGACACATAGACGCGGTTGGTAGTTTGATTCGCTACGATCCCAACCATTACCCGATCCTCGGTACTCTTGCCAACGGGGATGGACTTACCCAGCACAATGTTGGTGTTACCGTCAATCACACTCACTGTATTATCGGTGTCGTTTGCCACATAAACACGGTTGGTGGTCGCATTAACCGCTACTGCATTCGGGTTTTTACCGACGCGGATGGGGCTGCCTAGCACTGTGTTGGTGTTGCCGTCGATCACGCTCACTGTGTTATCTCTGGTGTTTGCCACATAAACGCGGTTAGTAGTCACATTCACGGCTAACCCCTGCGGGTTGTTGCCGACCGGGATGGGGCTGCCCAGCACAGTGTTGGTGTTGCCGTCGATCACGCTCACTGTGTCATCGTCATTGTTCGCCACGTAGATGCGGTTGGAAGCCTCGTTTACTGCTACCATTGTTGGGTCGTTACCGACGGGGATGGGGCCACCCAACACAGTATTGTTGCTCCCGTCGATCACGCTCACCGTACCGCTACCGAAAGTACTCTTGTTGAGCGTGATATTCACCACGTAGACGCGGTTAGTGGTTGAGTTCACCGCTATCCCATTCGGGGAATTTTCCACCGCCTTTGTACCAATGGGGATGGGGCTGCCTAGCATTGTGTTGGTGCTGCCGTCGATCACACTCACTGTGTTATCGGCTCTGTTTGCTATGTAGATGCGGTTGGTAATCAGATTCGCGGCTGCGGTACTGGGGCCACCGCCAACCGCCACCGTTGCAATCACACTGTCAGCCCATGCCAGTAGCGGATTGATGACCACGACAGCGGTTAGTATGAGCAGCATCAACACGGCGGTGAAGTGTGGGTGGCGCTGTGTTATGCGCCGATTTATGAGTAGAAAAGACATATCAAAGGTTCCTTTCATCGAAATCGAAAGAGATGGAATTGTGATAGTGAGCACCGATTTATATATCGTCGGCTGAGGGTTGATGACGGTACTTGCACAATGTTGGTAGAACTAACATTGTTTTGCTGAACGCGATTTTGTAGCCTAAGCGAATCTAAGCAACGTGAATTCGGGATTACTGGTCAAGTAAGAACAAGGGCTTGATACTGAATATCATGCAAAGCCTTTTGGATTGGAGGCATAGCCCAGCAACAAGATTGACCAGGACATTGAGTGATCTGCGATGACCGACATGCTTTGTCTTAGTGATGCTGCGGTTCTAGCGCAGGGGCTACGCCAAGCTGTTGCATCATCATCGGTATGTTCCACAAATGCCACAAGTCAGTCGTCTTTCCGTCCACAACCCGAACAAAGTGCATATGTGGTACCGATACTCTCCGGCCCGTGGCAGGCAGACTACGTCCAGGCACAACGCTAAGCGTGCCCGTGTGGGTGCCTGTCATTGTTGAACGCATGGCGACGATATTGCCTTCAGCGAGCATATCGTGAATTTCAAAATGCAGGTCAGGAAAAGCCGTTCGCAACCCGACCACAACTTGTTTGAGATGGGCGATGAAATCTGTGCCAGCAGGCTCCTGGTGATCCACACCATCGGGCGCGGTGCATTCGTCAATCACTGAGAGGTTCCCTTGATTGAAGGCTTGTTCTATCATTTTTCGGCTAGCGATCTTGTTTTGTTCGGTTATCATAGTTATACTTCTTTCATTATAGTTCAACTACACTAATGAGATATACAGTATAATACAACCATGAACAATGTCAAGCCACCTCTTTCTCACCGTCAGCGGCAAGCGTTGGTAACTCAAGATATCATCTTGGGGGCCGCACGCGAACTGTTTTTAGAGCAAGGTTACGGCAGCACGACCATTGAGGCCATCAGCGCAAGGGCCGGTGTCGCTGTGAGTACGGTCTATGGCATCTATAAGAGTAAGCGCGGCATCCTTAAAGCTATTCGCGAAGCATGGCATCTAGAGTCAGGGCAACGTGAAATCTATGAGCAGGCTTTGCAGGAAATGAATGCGCCTCGACGCATGGAACTCGCTGCCAATGCCACACGCCGTCAGTGGGAAACAAGTGCTGCCATGATGTCCATTTACGCCAGTGCGGCGGCGGTTGATTCAGAAGCGGCGGCTGAACTCAAGGAAGCTTTAGCCGGTAGACGCCAGGGCATGGCGAAATTTATTGAAGCAACCGTACCCATGTTGCGCCCTAACCTTGAGAAGCACCGTGCAAGTGCCATTTATTTGGCACTCACCCGACCCGAAGTTTATCAAGAATTCGTCGGGGTTTTTGGCTGGTCGCCCGATGAATATGAGATGTGGTTAGCCGAAATATTGAAACAGCAGTTGCTTCCCTAAAGTCGAAAGGTACTGAAACCCTATTCTGAAAAGTGGCGGTGTCTCAAGTTATTTCAGCATGTAGTCTCGCCGTACAGCACCGGCCCAGTTCGTAAGCGCAATTGATGGATAGCGCCGACTGGTTTCTGTGGAGTCGAAGGACATTTCGTGTGTATCCATGACAACACCTGCCTGAATCTGACTCGCCATCGCAGGCTTTACCAAGCGCATCAGCACACTCATCAAGCGCATTACAGACAGCGGCACTGAGTTCACCTTGCCGTGCTTGCCTGATATTGTCTCGAAAGTTCGAACTACTTGCCTCATACTAGGATTTTCTGGCCCACCAACCTCCACTGTCACACCCTGCATTGCTGGGTCAGTTACAGCCAGTTCAACAAACCGCGCAATGTCGTAAACGGAAACAAAGTTGATAGGATTATCGCCCTGCCCGAAGATAGTCGTTTTGCCTGTCTTGAGGAGCGGTTCTCCAATTAACGCCGCCCACGTTTCCATATAGGCAGTTGGTCTAATGATCGTCCAGGGAAGCCTGCTGGCCTTCAACTCTTGTTCTGCCAGGTATTTCATCCGAAACAGCTCCAGGGGGTGATCAGATGCCGCGCCTTGAATGGACATTAAGATGAAGTGATCCACATCATTCATTTGGGCCGCCTGGATCAAGTTGCTATTGCCCTGACAGTCTACCGTGCGGGGGTTAGACCCATTAGTGCCAACAAAGCCATGAACCGCCGAGATGATGATTCGTACTCCGGCCACAGCTTGTTCGACAGCGTGCTTATCCCGCACATCTCCCTGCACAACTTCAATGAGATGTCCTTGCAAGTGTGCAGCGCGAGCAGGGTCACGGGTCATCACGCGAACCGGGAATCCACGCGACATTAGCAGTTGAACGATTTGTGTGCCCAGTCGCCCTGTCCCGCCAGCTACCAAGATTGGCTTATCGGTCATTTGATTTACTCCCCACTGTGATCCGGCCTATAGCCGCATCAGAACCACCACCCGTTTCCACGAGTTCGATGTAAAGCCTCGCCCATTTGATGCGCCCCTGCGGCACGCCCTGAACCGTTACTCCGCGCTGAAGGAATGGACTGCCATCCAGTCGCGTCCCACTCCATTCCCACTCAGACCACACGGTATCGCCGTCGGCGGTCCAGCGAATTAAGGTCGTCTGGATATCTGGCACAGCACTGAAAATCTGTGACCAGTTCTTGCGCATTTGAGAACGGCCAGTGAAAGCACGGTCTGGATGCGCCGGGAATTCGCTTTCATAATCAGGTTCAAAACAGTCGGTGAGCGCCTCAAGATCATGTGCATTTGTCGCTTGTTGAACGCGCCGCATACACTCGACCGGGCTTAACGCGTCTCGATTTTCTATCGTCTGGTTATTCGTACCCATATGCCTCCTTGTTTCTAATTCGTATATTTGGTATAATATGCCCATATTCATTATAAGTCAAGTATAGCGAAATATATGACTGACCAGAAGAAACCTCGCCCCTATAATTCACTCCGACGACGAGAGCAAGCCGAGGCCACACGACAGAAAATTATTGAGGCGGCTCATCGCCTGTTCGTAGCCCACGGCTATATCACAACAACCCTTCCCGCAATTGCCCACGAGGCAGGTGTAGCCATGCCCACTGTCACGGCGATATTTGGTACTAAATATGCCTTGCTAAATACGCTGATAAAGACCACCGTGCGAGGCGATGATGCACCCACAGCGCTGACCGACAGATCTTGGTGGCAAGCCATGCTTCAGGAACCGAACCCAGTTAAGCAACTAACGCTTTATGGGGCAAATGTCCGCAATATTCATGAGCGGACAACGGACATTTTCGAAATTGTACGTGGCGCTGCCACCGCCGATGCAGAGCTTGCTGCCTTACAGCGCAACCTTACAGAGACTCGCCTGGCAGATGTGCGCATGGTAGCGCTGTCGCTAGCGGAGAAGGATGCTCTCAAAATAGGCATACCAGTTGAACAGGCCACAGATATACTCTGGGCGCTAGGATCTGCAGATATATATCGAATGCTGGTCGTTGATAGGGGCTGGTCGCCTTCACAATACCAGCAGTGGCTAGGCCGAACACTGATGGACTCGCTTCTAGTGCATCCAGGTGCTGATTAACTTTTATCGGGACGATATATGCTTAAGTGAGGTTGTAAGCTAATGCCCTGCGACGCGACAACCCCGCCGAACAAGGCATCGTCGGCGATATTATCCTGGTGCATACCAGCGTCAACCTTGTGGATGTCCAGTGTGCCTAAGACGTGGCGAGATCAAATCTCGACGGATTCGCGAACAATGGGATCGATAATCACTTCAAGAACATGATCAGCGAAGTTATACAGCGCCTGCCGCCCTGTCGTCTGGGATCGGCTCCATCTTGCGAATGGCGTAACGCACTTTGCCATCCGGCACTTCGACCTCAACAACATCTCCTAATCGACGGCCAAGCAGCGCTTTGCCCACGGGCGAGTCAATCGCGACTCCTCTGCGGCCATTAATAATTTCTTCCCCGTCCAGCAGGTCAAATTTAAATGTCTTCCGTGCTGAGAAATCCCATACCGTCACGCGGTCCCCAGCATTAGCGCGTGCCGGATCAGGGTCTTCATCAATGACTTCGGCGTCTTCAAGGACGAGTTTTAGATGACCGATGCGCGCATTCAAGTCTTCTCTGGTTGTCTCTACCTCCTCATCCGCTCCCTCTTCGCGGGTCGGATCGGTATTATCAACATCTGCAAGCTCCTCAATCGTCGCGTTGTATTGCGCTTCAAGCATCTGCAGTTCACTTTTCAGCGCTTCATAACCCGCCCGCGTCAAGATAAATTTTTCCTCAGCCATCGCCGTACCTCCGAGTTAAATGATGCCCATTGTAGAGTTTGCCACGGCAAAAACTACATCCAGATCATAACGCTATGCCGCGATACTGGCGATCCGTTCCACTGCCTGAATTATTTCTTTGAGCACTGGCTTATTCTTGAAATAGACGACTTCGCCGGGGACATCACGCAATTTGTCCGCTGCCAGATTGACGCCTTCATAAACGACGAGCAGCAGATCGCGGCGATTAGCAGCCCGCACCTTTTCCACTTTGCGGCGCAAATAGTCAGGATGCCAGAACCCCACCAGCTCGATGAGTACACGTTGACCCGTCTTCTTGTGCGTAACCGCAAAATCCGGGATCATCACCGTGTCGCCAAGCAGCAGGACTTCATCCTCGCGCGAGAGCAGCCATTTGCCACGCCGTCCGCCAAATTTAGTCTCGAACTCGGCAGCGAAATCAGATTCAAGCTGGCTGTCGAAGTGGCCGCTACGCTTAAAATAGCCGCACAGTGAAGTTGTGTCATCCAGCTTGTACAGAACCTCGTTCCCACCCTGCGGTGGACGCACGTTGGCTGCCATCTGCCACTGTTCGCACAGCAGCAGCGCAGGCAGGAAAGCCGCAAACTGTCTGCCGTAGCGCGTCGTCGTCCTGACAAATGGTGAAATCGGCCCGTCCAATTCCAGGCTGTAGCCGTCGTCAATAGCTTTCGCTTCAAACATCAGCTTGAACAACTTGAGATAACGCCACAGGTCTTTGTAGGTGTCATGGATTTCAAGGTGCAGTTTGCTTGACCAGTACAACACGCCGCGCGAAAGCTCCAGGTTATAGCGACTCAACAGCGCTTCTGGGGTCCAGTCCTGCCCTACCTCGGTCAAAATGTATGCGGCGGGCCGATCCGCGAACAGTGCTGTTTCCAGGCTCTTGCGCGACATCTTCAACTCTTTAGCGGTGTCACCTAGAATCTCATTTCGCGTCTGCGTATGGAATAAATCTATGGTGCCGAAGGCTGGCCCACGCGCAAAGAGCCGCGTCCGCAACACTGCCGGGTCGATCTTAGTGTTCAGCGGTGTGAAGGTTGCCGCGTCCGCCAGCACTTTTGCTAATCCTCGTACAACCACATAATCGACGCGCTCACCCTCGTACTGCTCGACAGCAGCTTCCCAGGCTGCCGCCGTCTGTCCGACCTGGGCTTGAAACAGCGCGATCAACTCGAAGGCGGTGCGCAGCCAATGAACGTTGGCAGGATCGATCATATCGACGGTGAGCATATCGCCGCGTACACGCAGCCGGGGCTTGATCAGATCAGCCGTGAGCATTCATCTTCCTCCTGCGGCGCTGTGCCTTGCCTTCTTCCACCGTTCCACGCATGATGACATCGAACAGCACTGCCTGTCGGTTCTCAACCTTGCGCAGCACCCGTCCCAACCGCTGAATATACTCACGGGCAGCACTCGTCCCACCGAGAATGATCGCTACCTTTGCCTCCGGCACATCAACGCCTTCATTCAGGACACGCGAGGTGACAATCACCTTGTACTCGCGCGCACCAAATGCTTCGAGGATATGTTTGCGTTCAGCCGCACCCGTTTCATGGGTAATCACTGGCACGAGATGGCGGCGCGAAATCTCATACGCGACGGCGTTGTTCTCGGTGAAGACGAGTACCTGCTCGCAGAAGTGCTCCTTAAGCAGTCCTTCCAACACGGCGAATTTTCCTTCTGCCGCTGCCAGAAGTTTTTGCAAACGCTGTCGGGCTAGCAGTGCCCGTCGTGCTGCCGCGTCGAAAGCGCTGAGGCGCATTAGTTCCATCAGCCAGCCCGCGCCATGAGTCTTTTGAAGTTGGCGCGAACGGAAGAAATCGCTGTAAATCCTGTAATCGGTATCATAGCGTTTGCGTTCGGCAGGAGTGAGATCGACACGGATGCGCTCGGTGCGGTACTTCGCCAACTGATTGCCGATCAAGTCATCGATCCGCTGCGTGTAGACAATTGGCCCGATCAGGTCGTCGACTCGCCAACGCCCGTCGGTCTGTTCATGCTCTTCGGGATAAGTTGCCGTCAATCCGAGACGCAGCGGGCACGGAGCCATGAGCGCTGTCTCGCCCCAACTTGGCGCGGGCAGATGATGCACTTCATCGAAGATAATCAGCTTGAAAATATTGCCATGTGCCGCAATCAAATCCCCCGCCGAGTGGTAAGTTGTTACCGTCAACGGCAGGATATTCTTCTCGCCGCCATAATAAACGCCGATGTCCGTTCCAAAGGCATTGACCAATCGAGCATACCATTGATGCAACAAATCAATCGTCGGCGCAATGACAACTGCTGAACGACTGACTCGCTTGATCGCCTGAATAGCAACGAAGGTTTTACCCGCACCAGTTGGTAGAACGATGCTGCCGCGCTGTCCGGCGGCGTCCCAGGCGGCTAGCGCTTCAGTCTGATAATCGTGTGGCTGCCGCAGATCGTGCAGATCGAGGGTCAGCTTTTCCCAGCGCGCTACGTTGTCCCGGATGCCCTGATCGCGTATCCAGGGCAGAACCGACCCGTAATGATAAGCCTCACATCGCCAGCGGCCTTTAATCCAGCGGAATGGCAAAGGGGTTGCTGATTGTTCTGGAGTCTCGCGCAGTACCAGTGTGCCGCCCTGAAAGTATAAAGTGTCCCCCACCAACGGTACTCCAACCAGATTCAATTCTTGAGCAAATTTTACCTTGTGTAACGGCGTAATACAAGAAAATTTGTTCTTTATGTTGGTGAGCTAAGAAATCGGTGTATGAATCGTTGAGTTAACAGCCTTGCAAGGAGGGCTTGATCTTTCCCGATACTCTGCTAAAATCCCAGACGTATCGAGGACGGGGCGTGGCGCAGTTTGGCTAGCGCGCTTGCATGGGGTGCAAGAGGCCCCCGGTTCAAATCCGGGCGCCCCGACTTTTCAACTGTCTTCCGGTTCGCCTTCCTGAACCTTGATCTTAGCCGCCATGAGCGGCTTTTTTGTTACGCTGCCGTTCCCATCAGGAACCTCAATATAACCCTGATCCCGCTCCATGAAACTGTAGAATGACAGGATTTCGTCATTAAAGCGCTTTTCGAGTAAGTCTTTTACTTGAGGGCCATTCGCCAATTTCGTGATAATCACGAAATCAGTGTCATCACGATGACCAACAAAATCATTGGGCGTGCCAACCACTTGCACGACTTCGTAAATCAGGCGACCCGTGAAGGCAATCACTTCTTCACTGGTCATAAACCCATATTGTTCGCGGAAGCCGTCGAAGTTGGCAATGGTCAGATCAACCTTGTACCAGTCAAATTCATCAGCCAGTGCCCGCACCCTCTCTTGCAGGATGCGGCCCGTGGGCAACCCGCTGCGAGGATGTGTTAACCCTTCCCGTTCCTGGCGTTGGATGGCGTTGCGGACACGAAGGCCCAGAATATCCACATCAAAGGGTTTGTTGATAAAGTCATCCGCACCCGCGCCAAGCAGATCATTTTGCCGTTTGGCGTCGGTGTAGGTTGCCAAAAACATCACCGGGATATTTGCCGTTCGAGCGCGGCTGCGCAATTCACGGAAAACCTCTTCACCGGGGCGATCTGGCAATGTGGTGCTGAGCAAAATGAGTGACGGCAGTTTTGCCAGTGCCTCGTTCAACCCATCTTCGGCGGTTTTGGCGACGATCAGGTTGTAATTCTGCTGCGCAAAATAAGGTTCAAGCGTCAATGTAACTGCTTGATCGTCATCAATAATTAATATATTTCGGCTAAAACGAGAGGCCGAAGTCGGCATGATTAGCGCCTCCCTATGGTTTATTCTAATACTGCGTCGACGCGGAACTGCCCCTCGATAGCGCTCGGAGCGTTAGCAAGGGCCTGTTCACGTGGCAGACACGGTTGGACCTCATCCTCGCGCATCACATTTTCCAGAGGCAGGACGGTAGCGGTGGGCGGAATGTTATTGGTGTCCAACTGTTCCAGACGCGAGGCGTAATCCAGCACAGCGGAAAGTTGGTCGGCATACTGTTCAATCTCCGCCTCGGTAAGATCGAGCTTGGCAAGATCGGCAATGTCAATAACCTGTTCGCGGCTTAGTTTCACGGTCGCTGGTCCTTAACTCTGACAAACTTCACAGCATTATACCACAAGCACAGGCACTACTGAGGTAAAATTATGTCTTTGAAGTTTAGATTGAGGACCTTATGAATTCAGGTAAGCGGGCCAGGAATGAAAGCCAGTATGATGATGACCTGTTTAGCGCTGCACAGGGCAGTACACGAGGACCGAAAGAACCGCTTGCGGAAAGAATGCGCCCGCGCAGTTTCGATGGATTTGTCGGACAGGAGCACATCGTCGGTGAGGGGCGATTGCTCCGCCGCGCCATTGAAGCCGATCAATTGACCTCTATCTTGCTGTGGGGGCCAGCAGGCACAGGCAAAACAACCATCGCCAACATTATCGCCCACGAGACGAACGCCGAATTCGCTACATTGAACGCTGTTCTGGATGGCGTCAAAGATTTGCGCGATGTCATCGATGCGGCGGAGCGCAGGCCAAAAAATGTCAGAACGGTGCTGTTCATTGATGAAATCCACCGTTGGAATAAGGCGCAGCAGGAAGGGTTGCTACCGCATATCGAGGCGGGCACGATCACGCTGGTCGGCGCAACCACGGAAAACCCGTTCTTCTCGCTGGTACAACCGCTGATCAGCCGTTCGCGGGTATTTCGACTTGAGCCACTCAAAAATTCAGACGTCCGCGCGGTATTGGTGCAGGCGCTTGAGGATAAGGAACGCGGTTACGGCGCTGGTCTCAACGGTCATCCTGTCGCCGTAACCGATGACGCGCTCGACCATTGGGTTGATATCGCGGGCGGCGATGCCCGGAGTGCCTTAAACGCGCTGGAACTTGCTGTCCTCACCACGCCGCCAGATGCTGAGGGCGTGATTGCCATTAACCTTGACGTGGCCGCAGAAAGTATCCAGCGCCGCGCTGTGCGATATGACCGCGATCAGGATGAACATTACGATACTATCAGCGCATTTATCAAGAGCCTGCGCGGCAGTGATCCTGATGCAGCGCTGTACTGGATGGCAAAGATGCTGCACGCGGGTGAAGATCCACGTTTTCTCTTCCGCCGCATGTTGATCCTGGCTTGCGAGGACGTGGGCTTAGCCGATCCACAGGCCATTGTGGTGGTCAACGCCGCCGCTGAAGCCTTTGAGCGGGTTGGGATGCCAGAAGGGAATTACTTCCTATCGAGTGCCTGCCTATATCTGGCGACTGCGCCGAAGAGTAATACAGCGGGGGCACTTTTTGCGGCGTTGGCGTATATGGAAACGGCTGGTCCCGGTCCGGTCCCAACCCATCTGCGCGACAAAACGAGCAATGCGATGCAATCCCGTCACAACAACCGCGAGAATCCGAGTGACAGCTACCTGTATCCGCACGATTATCCCGATGCGTGGGTCGAGCAGCAATATTTGCCGGAAGGTATGGAGCGCCCGCACTGGTACGATCCGAAGCAGGTCGGCTATGAGCGCACTATCTACGAACGCTTCGCCAGCCGAAATAAATGACGCCAGATTTGGATAACAACGTGGCGGTGACAATAACTGCCCCTCTATCCCCAACCCTTTGCTCCCAGCCCGCAAAAAACGCGGTACAAGCAGAGGTGCACAGTAGTCGGGGAAAGGGGGCAATAAAACGCTCCCTCCTCGCCGTGACACTCATTCTTCTCCTCGCCTATGTACTACGCGTGTACACACTGGGCGACAAAGCCGTGTGGTGGGATGAAGCATGGTCAGTGGTGACCGCGCAGCAGTCTTTCGCACAAACGACTGAGATCACTGCCGACGACGTTCACCCGCCGCTGTATCAATGGGCATTGCATGTCTGGGTTCGCCTCGTCGGGATCAGCGAATTTGCCGTGCGCTATCTCTCACTTCTATGGGGATTTTTGACTGTTGCTGCTGTCTATCCGCTGACTCTTCGGCTTGGCGGCAAACGGGCTGCACTGTTGGCGATGTTCTTTATTGCGTTGTCGGCCTTTCATATCCACTGGTCGCAGGAAACGCGCATGTACGCGATGGCTGCCTGCGCCGCTGCCCTCGCCTGCTATGCCTATCTGCGTGTGGATAAA
>WNFM01047310.1_pt2 | contig 15100 bp, 10 predicted proteins | sample 5400271 | NCBI WGS metagenome assembly WNFM01 (sample SAMN13153352, study PRJNA577476) | soil metagenome | isolation source: 60 cm saprolite on Douglas fir-dominated hillslope | place: USA:California | collected 2013-09-17
CCCCGCCACACTTCGAAAATCCGGTCAGACCCAGCCTTTTTCCTAGCCGCGATTCTAATCTACTCATGGTTATACTCCCTCGCGTCCCAGCTCACCGTGTATCTCTCGGATGTCGTAACGTATGTGCTAATAACAGAGCATCGCTCACAATGCCCTTGACGCCCCAGTTCCCTGAAAGGACCTGTTGCAACTATTTGCGACATCGTTTATATTCGGCGCACTTAGAATTCTTGCTATAAACGCAACGGCTATCTCAAATAACGACATCGTATATCTGCATTGGCCCTTCCCGGGGAAAATCGTTGACTGCCTGGGCTTCAGCATCATTCGGCACGAGGCAGGAAAAAGCAGGGGCGTACCCTTGCCCGCGATGGTTGGCTTCCCTTCTGATACTCCCGCCGGCAGCAAATTCAAAGACACCAACGTTTGGCCGGTGCAGAAATTCGCTTGGAAAGACCTCTTCGCAAAGCGCGGCGGCACCTATTGGTACGAGATCGTGCCAATGCTCGGAAACCCAAAAAATCTCAAAGCCGACCAGACACACGCGATGCGTACGAATAGTGTCACTCTAGACAGCAAACGGGGCAGCTGCTCAGTATTCTTCAACCGCGGCATTATTTCGACTCAAGCGATTGCCAAGAGTCTCCCCAAAGGCAAAAGTGGCTTGCCGAACTCAAGTGCACTCCAAACAGCGATTCGGGATCCCAACAACTCGATACGCAAACGCCTTGTCGGCGATCTTGAAAATGGAGTGCTGACGCTCCTCGACAGGGCCGAGACCGAGGGTGGGCAATGCTACTGCGCTCTCTATGAACTATCCGATAAGGACTTGATCAAACACCTCAAGGGCTTGGGTTCCAAAGTGCACATCGTGCTTTCGAATGCCGGCGAAGACACCGATGAAGGCAGTGGCGACGGTGACAGCACTAACCACGACGCACGGAACGAATTACATGATTTGAAGCTAGACGTGACGGACCGCATGCTCAACAAAGGACACATCGGCCACAACAAGTTCGTTGTGTATGTCAAAGGTGGCGCCAAAGCAGTCCTCTGCGGTAGCACGAATTGGACCGCTACGGGTCTATGTGCGCAGAGCAACAATTCCGTCATCATCGAATCTCCCGAACTTGCCGATGATTTCTTCAAATATTGGAAGCGTCTTAAAAAGGACACCGAAGATGCGGACGGCGAACCGACCGATCTTCAGGGAAAGACCCTCAGAGATTCAGACAAGAAACAAAATAGTCTTCGCGAGCTCGCGGGCAACTCAGTTCGCCAAATACGACCCAAAAGTCCGTTCCCAGATCGAAAAAGAAAGCTGGAGGATCTCCAAAGGCACCGCCTTCACCGCCAGATCTCGCCGAAGTATTCGATCTAATTCAAGCCGCGAAACAAGGCGTGCTCTTTCTCGCGTTTATTCCGGGAAATCCCAGTATTGTCACCAAGTTGAAAGATGTATACGACGCGAAGCGAGCGAAAAACGAACTCTTCTATCTTCGAGGTGCGGCCACGTCGCCCGATCCCGCGGGCATATTTCGCGTTGATCTCTATCACCGGTCCGGCACTTCGGATGGGTCGGTGCGTGGCGTATCGAATCCACCGGACGCTGCGAAAGCAAATGCAAAAGTTGCCTCCGTTGCGGGGATCTTCGCAACCTTCGCCCAGTGGGAAGCCGAAATCTACAAGATTGGCCACGCCGTTATACACGACAAGATTCTGGTCGTCGACCCCTTCACCGATGACAGTGTCGTTGTGACGGGCAGCCACAACTTAGGTTTCAAAGCCTCCTACAGCAACGACGAAAACATGGTGATTATTCGTAAAGACCGTGCCGTAGCGGAAGCCTATGCAGCGCATGTGCTGGACGTGTATGAGCATTATCGTTGGAGATGGAAACTTCAGGCGCCCATTCGAGACGCCTTCCAAAAACTTAAGAAAGCACACCCAAAATCTAACGCTGCGGACCTCTGGAAGCAGGCGGTGGATGAGGTCGGACCATTGGTAATAAAAAAGGCCTGGCACAACCTGACACCCAACGACACCTGGCAGGATTTCTACGTCAAGAACAACGACTTCCTCGCGGCTGAGGACAATTTCTGGTCGTCCTTCGGCGGAACGGGCCTTTCCAACATCACGCCAAGACGTCGGTGACATACGTGCGCTTGGTACAATCCCCGCGCGACCTAGGTTGTCTCGTGATTCGGTAAACCTGTCGTTAATCCAAACGACGCCCTGACACTTGTTCTTGCCAACGTGGATTTTGCCCGGCAGAAAGCGCGGAACTTCGTAAGGACAAACACCCAACTTGCTCGCGTCAGCGATATATAGAAACATTTTGCGTCCTCAGACTCACTGCGAGCACACGCTCGCGGCTCTATGCGGGCAGGCCTCCTGTGTGCCGGATGTCACTCCCCAACTTGTACCGCAGCTCGGTAATTATAAGAAGTAGAAGTGCTGCGACCGTAATTAACTATGCTATGCTCTCGGGCATTCTCCGTGAACCGAGGTATCCATGCTCTCTCGCCCCGTATCTAAAATGCGTAAGCGCTCCTTTGTTGCGGTTCTAATTCTGCTAATCATCGCCCAACCGCTCTACGCGTGGTTCGACGGCGGACATATGCTTGTCGCCTATATTGCCTACAAGAACCTGACACCGAAAACGCGCGCTCGCGTAGACACGTTGTTAAAGCTCAACCCGATGTACGTGCAGTGGACCCAAGAGGTGAGCGAGGATCAAAAGGGTTTTGTGGCATTTCTTCACGGCGCAACTTGGCCCGACTGTATCAAACAAACTGCGTGCAGCGCCGGCTATAAATCTGACGGGGGAGATACTCCCCCCGGCAAGCCCACGGATGCACAAAATACCGGTTACGCAGACAAATTCATGCACAAGTATTGGCATTTCGTCGACATTCCGTACGCGGCTGGCGCTCTTGGTGAACCGCCGAAGGTTCCTAACGCTCTGACGGAGATTCTGCTTTTGTCTCAAGCAATTGGCACCGACGAGTCGGAGGACGTTAAGTCCTATGATGTTGTTTGGCTGGAGCATCTCGTGGGCGACGTACATCAGCCGCTTCACTGCACTTCCAGGTTTACCAAGAACCATCCGAACGGAGATGCTGGCGGCAACTTTGTGGCTTTTTGTCAAAAGCCCTGCAGAGATGAGCTTCATGCCTACTGGGACGGCTTGCTCGGGGACAAGCAGAGTATTGATGAGGTTAGCCAAGCCGGCCAAGCCCTCCTCGCCATTGCAAGACCCATCGAAGCCGATAATGCCGATCCGCACGCCTGGGTGAACGACAGTTTCGGACTGGCCAAAGCACTCGTTTATGTTTCACCAATCAGCGCTGACAATGACCCGTCAGTTCCAATCTCATCGCGACCTGATGTCTCGTATTCAGCGCAGGCCTCAGAGGTGGCACGCTCCCAAGCAACTCTCGCAGGCTACCGTTTGGCTGATTTGCTGAATGCTAATCTGAAGTGACATCGCAAGTGTCTTGGTGCTGCGCCGTCCATGTCAGAAAGATGAACCAGTACCCGACGGTCGTCGGAATGCGCAGAACGTTGCCTCAAGGAGATCCATCTGCGGAAGCTGTCAGGTCGAAATTATCGATGCACAAAGGGAACGGTTCACCGCCGCGGCGTCGACCCACTAAGGTGCTTCACAATCCCGAGTGAATTGCCATCGTACATCGGCGTATTAGCCGAGGGCGGCATTGGCCTTGTGAATTACTTAGCGATGCTATGGCAGTTATTTACTTGACATGGACGTTAAGATGTCGAAGCTGTAGCTCATTCGAGATTGCTTCTGCCGTGCACAAGCTAAATAACGCAGCCAACGTCTCTCTAGGGCGCTTATCGCTTGGAAATCTTCGTACCCGAAGGGAGGAGATTCTCCCATGACCAGAGTCGAATTTCTCGCCGTCAAAATTGCCGGTTTTCTCGGGATCGCGGTGCTCCTTTGCTGCGCAGCACCGACCAAGAGCAAAGTGGGAGGGATGGGCGGCGGTGATCAACAGCCGGCGGTCGGCTTCAATCCGTCCGTGCATTGTCCGGACGCTACGCTAGCCGATCTCGACAAGATTAACCCAAATGTGATCCCTGGGCTTACGCAGGGAATCGAGGGCTTGCCTTGCGATGCACAGGCGGAAAAAAACGGAACGGACCTTACCGCCAGGCTACAACACGGGTTTGATTACTACTCCTGGTTGACTTTCATTGCGCTCAATTCTCCCGCCGCTGGCACTCCGATCGGCAAAGATGCGCCGACGGTGTGGGAGAGCTATAAACAATTGCCTGAAGTCATGCTGCCGGCCGGAATGAAGCCCGCCGACTGGAGCGACCCCAATCCGCCAGTTGTGCCGCATGAATGTTTGGGCACATTCAAGAACGGCATGACGATCATTCACCTGGAAATGGAGGAAACCTACAACGAACCCTTCAAGAGCGGAGCTCTTTTCGACCAGAACGGCAATTATGCTCTCTTCGTTATATCGATGAACCGTCAGATGTTTCAGTACATAGTCGATCATTCTCTATACAGCCGGCGGGGCCAGGAGATGTTCCCCGAAGAAGTCGACTTTCCGAACGGAAGCGACGGAAGCCAAAAGGAGCACCCGGAAAAAACGCTTGGCGCCGTCATGGTAAAAGCATCATGGAGGGTGTTGCAACCGGGGATCGACTTTGATCCGAACAATCTGAAGCTGAGACCCAAGTTCCATATCATCGACGGGCTCCTCTACCAACCCGAAGCGCCCGAGCCGTGTCGGCAGGTCAAACTTGGTCTGGTCGGATTTCACGTCGGTCACAAGACTGTTACACGGCAGCAGTGGATCTGGACGACATTCGAGCATCACGACAACGTACCCACACAAGAGGAAGTTGACGGCGGCCTGACCAAGGGTAGGCAATATAGTTTCTATAATCCTGATTGCGCAGTCTCAGACTGTCCGATCAATCAAACGCCTCCATGGCCGTGGCAGCCGGAGAAACTAAAACCAGCTGCTTGGGATCCCATCAAGCACCACAGCAGTCCGTTCAGGAGCCAGATCGTCAGAATGGGCCCGAGTCCTTTGTTCGCCGATGACGATGTAGGCAAGCTGAACAAGGCTTTCCACAATCGGCTGCGCGGCACCGTTTGGGAAAATTACGACCTAATCACAACACAATGGCCCAGCGCCCCCTGTGCGAACAATCCGAATCCTGGCAGTCTCCCCGATGCGACATGTGCACCATTTCCCACCTACTTGGCGAATACAACCCTGGAAACATTCAGTCAGCAAGATAAAGACACGGCGGTACCGCTCGCGACTTCAAGCTGCATCTCGTGTCACAACAACGCCACGACGCAACACCGTCCGGCCACACGGTCGGATTTTACGTTCATCCTTGAGAAGGCGAAGTAGAGCGCTCAGAGAAAACGACGAATGCCACGCACGTTGACTTCAGAGAATTGAGGGGAGGGTGAACAAGATGACTGAAATGAGCCGCCGTACATTGCTTGCGAGTGTCGCGGCGACCGCCGCGACCGCCGCTATCGGCAGCATTACGATTCCGCTGCCTGCTTCCGCGGAACCCACGCCTGGACAAGACCTGGACTTATTTGTTCAACTGTCTGCAAAACTCACCGGAATCGACGCACGCAAATTGGCTCCTTCCATAGATCCAATCGGAGTCAAATCCGAATACTTCGCAGCAGCGAAAAAGGCAGGCGGAGCCACCTTCGACTCCATGCTTCGAGACTTTAAGGCCAGCCCTACCGATGAAACGATCGCCAATTTTCTAAAACCGGACTCGGACACCCTCTATCTCGCCCGCAGCATAATACTGGCGTGGTATTTGGGCGCCTGGTACGAGCCCAAGACGCTCAAAGCGGAAGTGCTTCGGGCTCCGAACGCGGAAGCCAATAAACCTTCGGCCGCGGAAGCAAGTAAACCCTCGGCGGAAGCAAGTAAACCCTCGGCCCGCAGGTACAACCTGGTCAGATGTCACATCATCTCTCCTGCGACTTATTCGCAAGGCTGGGTTTGGCGTGTGGCTCAGGCGCATCCGATGGGTTACGGCAATCTGGAATTTGGTTATTGGTCCAAGGAACCTCCGCCCCTCGACGCATTCATCAAATCCGAATCTTGAGGAGACTCTGCCATGTTGCCTGCCAAGCCGCAACAATCGCACTACGACGCAATCATTGTCGGATCAGGTGTGGCCGGAGCTCTAGTCGCAAATCAGCTCGGGTCGGCCGGGAAGAAAGTCCTTATTTTGGAAGCCGGACCCCCCGCGCCGACGAATCTCAACGAATATATGAAGCGATTTTACAGTGCGTGGACCAAGGTGCCGGAGAGCCCGTATCTACCGGATCTTTTCGCGGATCCAACCACGTTGAATGTGGGCCGGCCCACTGTCCTTACCCTGACAGCCAGAGCTTGGCGGGATCCGAAGCAGAGTTATCTCATTCAGAAAGGCAATCTTCCTTTCGGAAGCACCTACGAGCGCGTCGGAGGCGGTACGGCCCTCCACTGGCTCGGAACAAGTCTCCGGCTTTTGCCCAGCGATTTCCAGATGGGGCGGATATACCAGAAATTTGATAATTGGCCGATCACGTATGGTGATTTGGAGCCCTGGTATTGCCGGGCCGAATGTGAGCTGGGCGTCTCGGCTTTTAGCAAGGATCAAAGCTATCACGGACTTACATTCTCAAAGGAATACCCGATGCCCGGGATTCCAAGGTCTCTCGTTGATGTAGCCGTTGCAAAGGCAATCAACGGGATGACGGTCGATGGCGTCGCATTGGGTGACGCTAGTGTCGTAAGCACGCCGGCAGCGCGCAACTCTCAGCCGTACCAAAGCCGTCGCGTCTGCGCGGGCAATACGAACTGCATTCCGATATGCCCGATTCAGGCAAAGTACGATCCAACCATCACTCTCAACGCCGCCCTAAGTACGGGCAATGTCGAAATTTGCTATCAGACGGTCGCCAGCAGGCTCGAGACCGATGCAAACCAACAGGTCAGTAAAATCTATTTCCTGCAATACGACAAACCAACCAGTGCACCAGTGCCCGAGGATTTTCGCACTGCCACTAGGTACATCATAGCTGCGAATGCCATCGAGACACCTCGCCTGCTGTTGATGTCCAAAAGCGATCGCACGCCTCATGGAGTGGCGAACAGCAGCAAACAACTCGGCAAGAATCTCATGGACCACCCCTACTACGTACCCTGGGGTCTCCTCCCGGAATCCACGCGGGTGTACCCTTATCGGGGCCCTCTGTCGACGTCAGGTATCGAAGACTTGCGGGATGGTCTATTCCGCAAGAAACGCGCCGCCTACCGCGTCGAGATAGGCAACGAAGGGTGGAACTTCGCGATTGGTGGTGATCCCGCGATTACGACCGTAGATTTCGTCAACGGTCTCAATATCAGCCGTGCGAACAAGGATAGTGAAGCATTATTCGGTGCGAAGTTGGTAGGCCGTCTGAACAGCATTATTACCCGACAGATCCGGCTCGGCTTCCTCATAGAACAAGAACCCGAGCAGCGAAACTGCGTCGAGGTTTCGACGGATCCAAAAAACGTCGATCACTTGGGACTGCCCAGGCCGCAGATCACCTATGATCTCTCCGACTACACGAAAGCAGGTCTCTTAGCTGCCAAGAAAGTTGCGGATGAGATCTTCGACAGGCTGGGCGCCGAGCAGCTCACCCGAGAACCGGATCCGGACGAACCCGCCGCGTTGGATTTGTCGGACAACGGTAAGCCCGTCCGTCTTTCTTACTTAGGCGCCGGCCACATTATCGGGACGTATCGAATGGGTACCGACCGGACAAAGTCCGTGGTGGACAGTGATCAACGTTCGTGGGATCACGATAACTTATACCTCATCGGGAGCGGTGTGTTTCCCACTTCGGCGACTGGCAACCCGACCCTGACCATCGCAGCTTTAGCGCTGCGGACGGCGGACAAGATCGTTAACGCTAAATGAATTTCATTTGATCACGCACGAGACCTTGCGAAGGCGCTTTCGGCTTGCGGCGAAACAGGAGCAAGTCATGGAGCAAGCATGTTCATTCCATTGGCAAACTCAGAATATCGGTTCAGAGGATTTCCGATTTCGATTAGGTTGAGGGTTTCGCTCTTAACCGTACTCCTTCTCATTCTGACTGGATCTGTGCCAGCGCGAGGACTGGGCGCCGATTGCAAACGGCCGACTCCATTGCCGCCGTCCGAGGCCGGACAGCCACGCAATCTCAGCGGACTCAAAAGTCAGCTTGTCTATTACGAGTGTTCTGGAGCGTATTCCCGGGACATCAGCAGAGTGATCGACACAGCGATCGCCTACGTTACAAAGCGGGCAAAGACAGGCACGAAACTTGCTCTCGTGCTGGACATCGACGAGACATCGCTTTCCAATTGGGACGAGATGAAGGCCAATGACTTGGGCCTTATCAAAAACGGGGACTGTAACGTCGCAGTGCCGGATACACCGTGTGGATTTGAAGCCTGGATACTCGAGGCTGATGCGAAGCCGCTAGACACTCTCAGGCTCTTTAAGGTTGCAAAGCAGAACCACGTAGCGGTCTTTTTCATAACCGCCCGTGTGGACGAAAACAAAAATCCCGAGGACAAAAACCAGCACAAAGTTCGCGACGCGACAATTAAAAATTTGAATAGGGCTGGATACTCGGATTGGGCGGAACTGATCCTAAAACCGGCCAACGACACTTCCACCATTCAGGAATTCAAGGCCGCGAAACGCAAGGAGATCACAGAGCGAGGTTACACGATTATAGCGAACGTGGGCGATCAGTATAGCGATCTCAAGGGTGGCTATGCGGAGCACGTCTACAAACTGCCCAACCCGTTCTATTTCGTTCCTTGATCCATCGCCTCAGGAGCACAAGTCGCTCTGAAAAACGGCTCGGTGCTTCACAGTTTGTGCGGTGAGCCGCGAAAGCCCTCCACGCTTGCATACTCGAAGAACCTGTGAGCCCCGTCGAGGCACTCTTGGTTTGACCAGACGCCGTCCTTCGCCGGAAGCTTTTCGAGGGCGTGCTTAAGCGCCATGTTTCCAAATTCATTAGCGCCAACGCGGAAAACATCGAGAGCGATATCGGTACACAGGAACGAGGTAATTGATGTCGTGAAAACCGCATCGGAATTCCTGCTCGGCAAGAAGTATGCGCGTGTCTTGTCGTTGTTCTTTTCGGCATCTGCCATCTGCAGACGGAACTCTTCATATTTCCGGTTGAGATCGTCAAGGTAAGGAAGCCCGATTTCGGACGCTCGAATAGGCAATGGCGCGAGTGCGGAACCGTCCCCTTTGGGCACCGGCGGGTCTTGTCCCGCCAGGTTGTACATGATATTTCCGATCCGATAAGCCCCTGGGTCGTTCTGAAGATAGACGACCTGCTTGACCCGGCCGAGCGACATCACTCCAGAACACTGCGCACAAGATTCGAGTGAGGTATAGATGGTCACATCCTTGAGGGCGAAGGCCCTTGACTTTCCTGGGATCGGCTGTCCGGTCTTCCAGCTATCTATGACGTCGTCGAGGCTGAAGAGCCTCCGTACCATGCGCGATTCCGCGTGTTCGGCAGAACTCCGGAAGAAGTTATTATGGTTGAAGTCAAAATCCATGACTTCCCCTTTGCCATCTACGGCAAGACAAGCGATGTTGTGGCCAAGATATCGGTCCCAACTTATGCGTTGCGCATCCTCCGCCTCAAACAGATCACCTTTGTACCGAAAGCTTTTCACGTTGGGATCCTGGCCCGGGACCTTTTGACCCTCGCGTTGTGGATAAATTCCGAGCGGGCCGTTGTTGTTGCCGTTCCAGAACCGAAAAATCAGCGCCATGAGGAGCAGCGAAAAGATTCGATGTCTCTCCTTGACCACATCGCTCGACAGCTCAGGAGGGAGCTTCACGTCGATTAGTTGACACACGGATTTCTGCCAGTATCGAGCAAGAGGGTCGCCTGGATGGATGCCTTCAGGCAAATGGGCGTCGCAACCCTCTGGTAAAACCGCCGCGGCACCAAGCGCGGTCACTCCTCCGACAGTGGCAGCCGTCGTCGATAAGAAATTGCGCCGATCGATCATGCCGTGAGAATCCATTTGCGTCTCCCGTCTAGTCAAAGTGAGCCCCTGCCTCCACTCCGCTTGATCTACTGGAAACCTGCATAAATGATGAGAGCCCTCTCATCCTGCTCCCTGTCAACTTGATAGCCGTGACGAGCCCGCACGAGCAGAATCAAAAAAACTGGATGCAAACTTCAGCGTACTCACGTGAGTCCTCCCAGGCTTCATTCCGCGGACCACGGAGCAGCACCCGTTTGTCCGAAGACAACGAATGCCAACGGAAAGGGCACCGAAACCCAGTCGTTCATGATCTGCCATGGTTTGGACCTCGGATGAACGACTTTCTCGATCGCGTAATAGTCGTACGTAAAAAGTCCCTGCAAGAACTTACCTGCCGCGGAATTATCCGGCGATCCTTTTGCCGCCCCAAGCCAAGTGTCCACCGCAGACGGTGAGAGACTGTAAATCTTAAGCGTTACGGTAGTTTGGCCATCTGGACTCACCCGTGCAATGGCGGAATGCCCCCCGGTGATAGAGCGGATCCACTGTGGGCTCAACGCTCTCATTTCGACGATAGCGAAATTGCCGCAGCGCCCCCCGCTCTCGCGGAACTCATATTGCTGGGATTCTTTGTCGTAGCGAACTTCTAGCTTGCGATCGCTTATGCACGACGCGGTCGTAGAAGGAGAGATCGCTCTCATTCCCGGAAACACGGTCACAAAATCAGCGAACGAGATCTTCTGGGCGCCACAACTGATAGACAACGCCGGGTGCACTTCAAACACATGATTGGGATTGGACGCGCCACCGCCTCCGCTCGCATGCTCGGTGAAAATGCGAGGGAATCCGGTAACGTCGCAGTTTTGTCCCGATAGATCGTCAAATACCGAAAGCCACGTCGAGGTATCATCGCCTTCGCCGCCCTGAGGGTCGAATTTGCACAAATTGGGAGGCTCGACCACGATCGGTCCGGGCCAACCAAGACTCGTACTTTGAGAAGTCCCCACGACATGCATCTCGCAATCGGAATCGAGAGGGTGGATTGAAGAGTGCTGCCCAAGCGTCAGGTGGAACGTGCTCTTGATCGACTTTTCATTTTCCAGGTTCTCTAGGAACGACTTGGCAATGGCAAAATCAAATGTCCCCTGTGGATCTGCAACCGTCTCCGCTGGCGCTTCTGTTACCGTTTCCGCAAGCACCGTCGAGGGAGCCGTTGTACCCACGCTCAACTCCAAGACAGGATGCAACTCCCAGATCGTTCCGACCATTTGCGTGCCGTGCCCGTGGCCTCGTTTGGGATTTGTCTTCGAGTAGTGGAATGCATCGAAGAACGCATACCCTCCCACTTCAATGCGGATGGGTTGCGAAAGATCGATGGATTTGGTGTGACGCAGGTCTCCTTCGCCAGCCATAACGAGCGCGTGAATTAGGCGATCGCGGAGGGCGATAAAATCCGGGCCTTGCGGAATTTCCACGATGACCCGGTCAGCATCAATACCCGATCCTGGCGGAGAAAGCTCCAAATGAACATCGCAATCATTGGCTTCGACCTTTACTCTCCAGAGATCGCCGCTGAGTTTATAGGTTTGATTCTCGCGGGGGTCAATGGCGGTGTTCGAATTCTTGGCGATCGTGGAGGGATTCGGCCACAAGAGCATCTCCTCAACCGAGCTCTGATTCAAGTGGGCATTTTGCACGCTCGCCGGACGATGCTTCATATCCGTTCGGCTCTGTCCAGCGATAGCAGTTGTCGCAACGCAGGTGACATCGGCTCTGGCGACCGCGGCCAAAGCCCACACGGATACGCCTGCGACTGCGAAGATGCGCAAACCGCTGCACATGGAAACTCGAAAAGCCGTGAAAAGAAACATAGGTTCTCTCCAAACAACTCGACTCAGGTTGAAATTCTCAAGGGCTTTTGGATAGATTTATGTCAGATTACTTACACGATACAATTATGTTTGTCAACAATAGACAGTAGATATGTCATCACGCGAGGTTCGAGGCATGCTTACGACGAGATCAGTGACGATGCTCGAAAACGAGTCTTTGCCCTTTGCAGAGTAGCAACGGAACTAGACCCGAACTTCGCCATTGCGTATGTGAGACTCGGGGCGATCTACAGCAATTCACATGAATCCAATTTATCTAAATGCTGGATGCTTCCACCATTTCCATCAATTCCATAATCGAAACCTGACCTGGCCAGACCAGTCAATACAAGCGCGTTTCTCAGGACTGATGACCCGCCAAAGCCCGCTTTTCTCAGCGGGAGCCAGTAGTCTCGAAGCCATTCACCGCTGGGCTCATTTCCGACACGGACGTGCCTGATGCGCAGAACATGCAGAACATAATGAGAGACGCAGCCACTCACCGTCCTACGGCGATATGGGGAAAGACTGGCGGCGGATGGGGAAGCACGATTACATGTCGGTGCTCAAGTCTGTTCGAAGGGATTTGGAGGCATACGAAGCTCGCATTCAAGAACAGTTCGCTGCTGCAAAAGCCGCGCTCCGCAAAAAATCTGCGGACGCCTGACCCATACATTGAGCCTTCATTCGTCAGTGCAACTTCCGTCCTTGTTTGCGGTCAATTCAGTTGCATACGTTGTGCGTTCGCCTGGCGCCAAATAACCGTCCGATCCAGCGCCAGATCGGTCGCACTGAGAAAAGAAATTGGAGTCCGAAGCAAACCCCGCCGAGCCCTAAGACAGCGCTAGACTTTGTGTTATTGAACGCCTGAAGCACAGCCGAGAAACTAGTAAATAAGCTCAATCCGAAGAGGCTAGGCATGATTAGGTTGTGAAGTCGTGGCCAGAGCGGTTGCTCATCGTGAGGGTCTTTTTGCAGGCGTGTCTTTTTCCAAGGGATTATCTGAAGAAGGGCGAGGTAATCGAATCACGTTTTTGTGCGTGTCAATGTGAAACAGGCTTGCCCATTCTGCTCCAAGGAACTTGCTACTTGCTTCCTGTAATTCAGCGTATGCCAACATCGCAGCGTTGAGTGTGCCCGCTATCGCTAGGGTGAGCACCATGGTTATAAATGGAGTGATTTTCCAGACAGCGAAATCTGTGGCAAGGAAAAGGGCTACCCGCGCTAAACAAACCGCAAAGAGTACGGCTGGAATCCTCTCTGTTCGATTGATTCCAGCGGGATCATCAGGCGCCTCAAACCAAGCTACACAGGAAAAACGGGTAATTGCATACTGCAAATAGAACAAGATTCTCACCAAACTGATATACTCCGCTCGATGAGATCCAAGCTTACCCGCACGGTTGCGATCTTTGTTTTGGCGATCTGCCTGGTGTGTCCGCTTCTTGAGATGTTCGATCACTGGGACCACACGATCCAAACGGGCAACGATTCCGAGTACGCTTTGGTTGTTCTCGCGTTGTGCGTAGGCGCGTCGTGTTCCTTCGCGCGCTTCCTCCGCAAATCCCCTGTAGCTTCCTGTCTCGCAAGGATTGCCTCCGTCTACATGTCGTTTATGTTCACGCCGCACAGTTTCTCCTCACTGCTCCTGGATGCAACCAGTCCACCTTCCTGCGCTCTGCGTATCTAGGAATTCCACTCAGCTGATCCACAAACGCGCTTGTTGGGACAGGTTTTCCTGTCCACCGCGCGCGAACGACCGTCACTGAAGTTCGACTAAAGACTTCTTGTTTCCTTCATTTCGACAGGAGTGGGTGATCTCGGATGATTCGTAAGCGCTGTTTGTCGTCTGCCCGTTCTATCGCGATCGCTCTATCATTTCTCTCTCTGCTTTACGTTGTCGGTGCAGGCGCGCAAACTTCGCGAATCGGAGCGAGCCTTCACGGTACTGTGACAGACGGCACCGGCGGTGTCATACCGAAAGTAAGGATTACCCTTCGCCATACGCTGACAAATCAAATTCGCACTGTGATCACCGATGACCAGGGTCTGTTTCGAGCGGAACAGCTTGCCGTCGGAATTTACGAAGCGAGCGTTGAGCAAACCCACTTCGCAATCTATCGACACGCGGGTATTCAAGTGAGCCTAGGACAGACCGTCTATCTCAACATCGTACTTGCACCGGCATCGGAATCCGCCAGCGTGGTGGTAAGCGCGCAGCCCTCCGTAATGGATACATCGGAGACCTCCGTCGTATCCTCCATCGACCAGGAACGAATCGAGGAACTGCCGGTGCGAAACCGCAACTACCTCGATTTCGTGCTCCTTTCCCCGGGCGTTTCAACCTCTCCTGCCGCATCATCCGCGGCTGGGGCCACGCCTCTCGCCGGCAGTGGTTTTACATTCGGTGGCCTGCGCACTCGCAGCAACAACATCTCCATCGATGGCCTGGATAACAATGACGAATACTCCGGATCAAGCCGTACCGAACTGTCGCCGGAAATCGTCCAGGAATTCCAAGTTGTAAACAACGGCCTTTCGGCGGAATCCGGCGGCGCTTCGGGCGGTTCGATTAACGTCATCACACGTTCCGGCACAAACATTATTCACGGCGATGGCTTTCTCTTCGCGCAGGATGGGACGTTAAATGCGCGCGAGCCTTTCGAGGCGGACCCAGCGAAGCCATCCTTTCGACGCTTTCGTGGTGGTGCAGCTTTGGGCGGTCCGATAGTGAAAGACCGCACGTTTTACTACGCGGCAGCAGAGCAGGAGCACAATCGCGGACAGGCTGGCTCAGATATCGACCCCGCCGTCGTATCGAGCATAAACACGTTTCTGGCTTCCGGGGCTTTTCCCGCTTTGACCACGCGCCGTCTCCCCGCAGGTTTCTTTCCGATTACGCGTGCAGAGACCGAAGCAGCCGGCAAGCTCGACCATCAACTCACGAAAAACACCGCGCTGATGCTTCGCTACGTATTCACGAACAATAAGGAATCCGGCGATGCGTTCAACAACAGTGGCTTGATCGATGCCAGCGCGCGCGGCAGCAGCTTCACGAGCGACAATGCTTTGTCCGCCTCCCTTACATCCGTCCTCGGGTCACAAGCGGGGAGCGATTTCCGATTTCAAGCCGCCACTCGCCATGCTGTG
>WNFM01288313.1_pt1 | contig 15100 bp, 12 predicted proteins | sample 5400271 | NCBI WGS metagenome assembly WNFM01 (sample SAMN13153352, study PRJNA577476) | soil metagenome | isolation source: 60 cm saprolite on Douglas fir-dominated hillslope | place: USA:California | collected 2013-09-17
CCGGCGACCAGCTCAAGCCTGACTACTTGGCACTTAACCCGAACGGCGTGGTGCCGACGCTCGACCACGACGGCGCGATCGTGATCGATTCCTCGGTCATCATCGAATATCTGGACGAGGTCGTGCCGACTCCCGAAAGCTTCACCCCGCGCGACCCGGTCATGCGCGCAAGAATGCGCGCGCTCATGCGCTTCATCGACGAAATGCCAGCCGCGGCGGTGCGCGTGCCGACGTTCAACCTGGCCTTTCTGCCGCGCTTTGCCGCTATGAGCGAGGAGGAGTTCCTCGCGTTTGCGGAGTCGAAACCGCTCCGCAAGGAGTTTATGCTGACGATGGGCCGCAAGGGTTTCCCGCAAAAGGAGATGGATGCCGCGACGCAACGGCTGCGCCGCACGTATGAGCGCATGGATTGATGCCGGCGATCGTCCGCATGGCGGACCTCGGTCAGGAGGCGGCCTGGCAGGACCTGCCGCGTGTCCAGCACTGGTACGACGCCATTCGCACGCATCCGGCATTTCGACCGACATATTATCGGGGCTCGCTGCTTACGGAGCGATTTCCGCATTTGCGCTCATGCGTGTGAAGGCTACGGCCCGCCCCCACAATCATCTCCCCAGGCAAATCTCAACTCGTCACTTTGCGGTTTTTTGATTGGACTTCCAGAACGGGCAATTCGCCCTATCGCGGTACCGACCGGGCGATAGAGCTGGAGATCATCATGAATGCCTTCGACTTTCCGCCGGAATTCCGCACATGGGATATAGCGACCAACGGCACCTCAATATACGTGCGCTGCGGGGGCACCGGGCCGGCCGTAGTCTTGCTTCACGGTTATGGCGAGACCGGCGACATGTGGGCGCCGATGGCAGTCGACCTTGCACGCGATCATACCGTAGTGGTGCCTGACCTGCGAGGAATGGGCCTCTCCTCCAAGCCTGCCGGAGGCTTCGACAAGAAGACGCAAGCCGGCGACGTGGTAGGCGTACTCGATGAGTTGGAAATCGACCGAGCCGACCTCGTCACGCATGATATCGGCAACATGGTCGGCTATGCTTTTGCCGCGCAGTATCCCGAGCGAGTTACGCGCTTCGTTCTCATCGACGCACCTTTGCCTGGCGTCGGGCCGTGGGAGGAAATCCTCAAAAACCCGCTGCTCTGGCACTTTCGTTTCGGCGGACCGGACATGGAAAGACTGGTGGCCGGTCGAGAGCGCATCTATCTCGACCGATTCTGGAACGAGTTTTCTGCGACCCCTGGCCGATTCAGCGAAGCCGCCCGCACGCATTATTCCAAACTCTACGCGATGCCAGGCGCCATGCATTCTGGTTTCATGCAGTTCGCGGCGCTCGACCAAGACGCTATCGACAACCAGCAATTCTTGGCCAAGGGCAAGCTTCCCATGCCTGTGCTGGCAATCGGCGGCGAGAAGTCATTCGGCACGACCATGGCAAAGATCATGCGGTTTGCAGCCGACAATGTGCGCGAAGGTATGATTCCAGACGCTGGCCATTGGATCATGGAGGAAAACCCGACCGCAACGATCGCGATGGTGCGAGGCTTCCTCGATACCGACGTATGAAGGCGCGGCAATCGACCGAGCACAGCACTGGACGGTTCGGCCTCCCGTGCGCGGTGTCAAGCGGTGTGCCACAAGCCGACATATGCGGTGCAGCAAACAGTATAGTTATTGTCGTTCCCATCACCAAGTCCATGCCCAACGTCTCAGTGTGCAAGCAAATGCACAACGCCTCCGAGTGCAAAGCTAGGCGTAGAACCGACGACGCAAGCCGTCGCTATTAGCATTACCGTAAAAACGCGCTTCATGATTACAACTCCTGTTCCATTCGGATTAGGCTAGTCACTCGATCCATAGGTAGTGCGAGATACGCGACGCAAAACGCAATCAATCGCAGGTCAGCTTTGCGTACACACGGGATGTTGCAGCAAAATAGATCAACTGGGAGCAAGATGCCCGTTAACCGCCGAGGAGCTTGTTGAGAATGCTGCCGCCATTGGCCCAGAACACCAGCACCACGCCCATCAGCGAGCCTCCGGCCACCACACCCGACGCTACCGGCAAGGTGAACTCTTCGGCGAGCTTCGGTTTCCGTCTCTTGAGCAGGAGCGCAATTAGGGCGCCCAGGAAGAACAAAAGCCCATGGTACCAGGGGAACACCCAGGCGAGACCGAACGCTGACGCTGAGGGAAGATACTCCTGGTATTTCGGGAGTAAAACAGGCGCGAACGTGAGCAGCACTCCGACAACACCGCCGGCGAATATCAACCACAGCTTGATCGACTCAAGCGAGGACAGACCCTGGCCGAGCGCAATGGCAACAGCGGACCAAGTCTGGGCGGCGGGCGCCGGGAACTGGTCGGTGCCGAGCACCTGCGCGTTGGTTCCGGCCGGACCGATCTCGTCTTGCGTAAGGTCAACACCGGCCAATTCGAGGTCTACGACATCGCCAACAATCAGATCACGGGCGCAGCCCCATTGGGCGCGGTCGGAACCGATTGGCAACTCGGTGGCTTCGCCGTCGATCCCCCGACCGGCTCGACCGCATCCATGGTCAGCTCGGGTCAGGCCGCCCAACTCGTGCAAGCGATGGCGGGCTTTGGCGGTGGCGGCGGCGCAGCCGAGGGTTTGAATACTGCTGCACTCAGTGCCGACACGTCACAGCAGCCGTTGCTGACGACACCGCAGCACGCATGAGAGCGGTGCGACGATACTCAGCGTCGTCACCTTCTGGGTTCGAAGCTAGAATCTACAGGTCATGCGTGCCTGATCGGTGCGCGGCGCGGACTGATCGCCGTGGACATCGAAGTCACTGCCACGGCTCACGTGTCCAAGGGACCACTGCGATCCGCGTTGTGCGAGCTGCATTCCGCGCTGCTCGCGGTATGCAGCTCAGGCCGAGCAAGTTTGATAGCGGCTCAGCTTTCCGGTTGAGGCTCTCTGCAAGCGAGACTATCACAGAGGAGCACGGGTCATGCCAGTCTATACGTACACCACGCTCGACGATCCCTTCGCCCTTTCGGGCACCCAAGCATTCGGCATCAACGCCGCGGGCCAGATCGTCGGGACTTACTCGAACGCCGGCGGCAACCACGGCTTCCTCTACAGCAGCGGCACCTATACCATCCTCGACGATCCGTTGGCCAACCAGGGCACCACGGCGAGCGGCGTCAATGCCGCGGGCATGATCGTCGGCTCTTACGCCGTCAATAGCAACGGCCACGGTTTCATCTACAACCCCAGCACGCTTACGTACACCACTCTCGACGATCCATTAGGCACGAACGGAACCGCTGCCACCGCCATCAACGACTTGGGCCAAGTCGTCGGGTGGATCGACGACGCCAATCTTAACTTTCAAGCCTTCTTGTACAGCCCCAACGGCGGCACCTACACCGCGCTCAACTATCCCGGCGCCAGCGGCGGACGCACCCAGGCATTTGGTATCAATAACGCGGGTCAGGTCGTCGGGTGGTACATCGACAGCAGCTTTCACGAACACGGCTTCCTTTACAGCAATGGCAATTACACCACGCTCGACGCCCCCTTGGGCGCCAAGGGCACACAAGCATTCGGCATCAATAATCTGGGCCAGATCGTCGGAATTTATTTCGACAGCAACAGCAACGGGCATGGCTTCCTCTACAGCAATGGCACCTACACCACGCTCGACGATCCCTCGGGAGCCAAGGGCACCAGCGCTCAAGGCGTCAACGATATGGGCCAGATCGTTGGATCGTATAGCGATATCGGATTGCACCGGCATGGCTTCTTCCTCACGATCACGCCGAACCCGCCGCCACCCGCTGGCACCACGGCAGACATGATCCTGCGTCACGGCGCCGACGGCCAGTACGAAATCTACGACATCGGCAACAACTCGCTGCTCGCTGCCTACCAATTGGGCCAGGTCGGGACCGATTGGAGGTTTGTCGGCCTCGGCGGGTTCTTCGGCAGCGATACCAGCGATATGATCTTGCGCAACTCCTCGACCGGCGGATTCGAAGTCTACGACATCAGCAACAATCTCATTACAAACGCCGCCTTCTTAGGCGCGATCGGCCAGGAATGGCAGCTCATGGGTTTTGGGAATTTTTCGAGCCTTGGCGAAACCGACATGATGTTGCGCAACATGAACAATGGCGGAGTCGAGGTCTGCGACATCAGGAATAATCAAATCACGAGCGTCCCCTTCATCGGGACGGTTGGCCTGAATTGGCAGTTCTCGGGTGTCGGCAATTTTTCGAGCCTCGGCGAAAGCGACCTGCTGCTACGCAACGCCGATACCGGCGGGCTGGAGGGCTATGACATCGCCAACAATGCGATCACCAACGCAGCCTTCATCGGCACGGTGGGTGTCGACTGGCAGTTCTCGGGCGTCGGCAATTTCAGCGGCAATCCCGGCGAAACCGATCTGTTGTTGCGCAACAGCAATACCGGCGGGTTGGAAGTCTACAACATCGCCAACAACCAGCTCACGGGCGCGGCGTTCATCGGCACGGTCGGGTTGGATTGGCAGTTCGCGGGCATCGCGCCGATCCACGCGGCTGGCGCGTCTGATCTCGTGTTGCGCAACGTCAGTAGTGGTGCGTTTGAGGTGTACGATATCGCGGGCAACACCCTTGTCGGAGCCGCGAGCTTGGGTGCGGTCGGCCTGGATTGGCAGCTCGGCGGCTTTGCCGCCGATCCTCCGACCGCCTCCATGGGGAGTTCGGATGGCTCAACCTCTCAACTCGTCCAAGCGATGGCCGGTTTCGGTGGCGGCAATGGCACAGATGAGAGCTTGAATACTGCCCCTCTTACTGCCGAGACATCACAGCAGCCGTTGCTGACGACACCGCAGCACGCATGAGGTGCTACAAGAAGAGGGGCCGTCCGACTACCGGCCGCGACCCTTCCGCTGCACTGCGGAATTGCGATCCGGCCAATGTCCGAGTTGGGTCAGTCGCGTCGGATTGATACGGTTCTGGAGGTCGCGACATGTCCGCTTCGCCCCTCAAAGCGGACATGCGCGAATTGCCTCTGTCTAAAACTTTCCCCTTTAGCAGCGGCGCACGGGGTATCGACGCTGTACTCCGATTCGCGCCCGGCCCGCGCCTCAATGAATCATACTATGGCGGCGGTTCTTGCGAGGCTGAAAGGACTGCTGATCCGCTGCACGGTGCCGGGATCGGCAATTAAGCGTCAATGCTTAGCTGTAGTGGGCTCCGTCCATGCAGATTGGCCATGGGCATCCGTCACTTCAGCCCATGCCGACTCGATCATTTGAGCAACGCCTTTGGGCATCGGCACGTACTGCAACTCATCCGCCAATTTGGCGCCGGCGCCGTATGACCAGTCGAAGAATCTCAGCATCTCGATTGCCGTGAGTCGCCTTTGCTGCTGCTTGTAGATAAGCGCAAAGGTTGCGCCGGTGATCGGCCAGGTCTGCTTGCCGCTCTGCTGAGCAAGCAACGCATAGAACGCGGGCGCGGCTGCCCAATTGGCGTTTGCGACGGCAGACTGAAACCCCTGTCTGCTTGGCGTAACGAATTCTCCGTCCCGGTTTTGCAATGAAACGTAGGCAAGCTTGCTGCGGATCGCGTAGGCGTGTTCGACATAGCCGATGGCGCCTTTCGTCCGAGATGTGAAGCCGGCAACTCCTTCATTGCCTTTGGCTCCGATCCCGGTTGGAAACGCGACCGCGGTGTTCACGCCAATCTCGTCTCTCCACTTGGAGCTGACCCGCGCCAGATAGTCCGCGAGGATGAAAGTGGTACCAGACCCATCGGCGCGATGGATCGGAATAATGGCCTGATTGGGCAGTGCAAGACCCGGATTGAGATCACTGATCGCCTCAACGTTCCTTGGTAATCTTGCCGAGATAAAGGTCCACAAGCACGGACCCGGTCAATCGAAGCTGTCCTGGCCGATACCTTCGACGTTCACCACTGGCACCACACCTCCGACTGATATAAAGGTCCTTTATTGTTTCCATCAAAATAATTGAGATCCTAAATGTGAAGTAGCTCACAGTTCTCCCCCCGATTCCCCGCTCTAAAGTCCGGTACTCCAATTTCGATTTGCACGGGCAAGGAGACTTCAATGCAACGCGCAGTCATATGCGTTACCGCCGGGCTCGCCGCGGTGGCGATAGGATTTGGCCTGAACTCCGCTACTAGCAAGTCCACGACGGAAATTTCCATCTCGAATCCCACACCAACGCCTGCAATATCTATTTTATTTGGGAAATACACAATCAGGTGCACCTAGAATTTCTTCCAGTCCAGCATATCGAGGATTAAAGCCTATGGATCATCGATCGCTGATCTTGTTCGCGTCAGTTATTGCCTTTGCGGTTGCCGGCACTTCCGCGCGCGCCGAAAATGGCGTCACGAAAGACAGAATTGTCTTCGGTCAAGTCGCGGCGCTCGAGGGCCCTGCCCAGGCCCTGGGCCAAGGTATGCGCCAGGGGCTTCTCGCTGCTTTCGCGGAAGTCAATCGTGCCGGCGGAGTCGCCGGCCGCCAGCTCGAGCTGAAGTCCGCCGATGATAGCTATGAGCCTCAAAAGACGATCGAGGCGATGAAGAAGATGCTGGCCGAAGAAAAAGTGTTCGCGATTGTCGGTGCGGTCGGAACCCCGACGTCAAATGCCGGCCAGCCGATTGCGACCGAGGCCAAAGTTCCCTTCATCGGTCCTTTTACGGGCGCAGAGTTCCTGCGCACCCCCTACAAACGATATGTCGTCAATATTCGTAGTTCCTATTTTCAGGAGACCCAGGCGTGGATCGAGCATCTGACTAAGGATCTCGGGATTACGAAAATCGCGATCTTATACCAGGACGATACCTTCGGCTTGGCGCCAAGCGCAACATGTCGCTCGTGGCCGCGGGTACGTTCCGGCGCAACACTACCGCGGTGAAATCCGCGTTGCTCGAAATTATGAAGGCCAACCCCGAAGCAGTGGTGACGGTGGGCCCCTATAAGCCGATCGCCGAGTTCATTAAGCTGGCCCGCCAGGCCAAGATGGACGCAGTTTTCGTGGCCATTTCCTTCGTCGGCTCCGATGCCCTCGCCCAGGAGATGGGCGACAAGGGAGCCGGCGTGATCGTGAGCCAGGTGGTTCCATTCCCGGGCGACGAGTCTGTGCCCGCGGTGGCGTCCTATCAGGCGGCACTCGCCGCGCTCGCCCCCGATGCCAAACCGGGATTTGTCTCACTGGAGGGCTATCTCGTCGGCCGCCTGGTCATTGAGGCGCTTAAGCGCGTGCCCGGCGAGCCAACGCGCGAGGCGCTGCTCGACGCCATTACCTATAGCGGCGTCTTCGACCTCGACAGCATCGAGCTCACGTATGGTCCAGCGAATAATCAGGGCATGAACCAAGTGTTCTTTACGATCCTGCAAGCCGATGGTTCGTTCAAGCCCGTCACGCGCCTGATCAAGTGACGTTGTGGCCCACATGACCCTTAGGCCTGGCGTGAGCTCCGCGGTGGCATCGACTGCTTCGACCGAGGCCCACCATGGCAGCCGTCCGGTGGCCTCGCTGTCCTGGCTGACCACAATCCGTGCGCGCCTCTATATAGCCCTTGGCTTCATGGCAGCCATAACGGTGATTGGTTCGCTGATTGCGCTCTACACATTCACGAATATCGGCGCGACCACCACCGAAATCGTCTCACAAAGCATGCCCGCGACGGTGCATTCGCTTCGGCTCGCCGAGGAGACGAGCGGCCTTGTCGCCTCCGCGCCGCAGCTGATGACGGTCGAGGACGAGTCCCGTCGTTCCGAGATCGCCGAGCAAATCGCCCAGCAGGCTCGTAATCTCGTAGCGCGGATCGAGCGCCTGCGGACGCTGGACGCCAGCAGGAGCACGGAGATCAACGCAGCACAAATTGCGATGGTCGAGCGGATCGATGCACTCAATCAGGCCGTGACCGAGCGTATCACCATCTCGGAGCAGCGGCAGGCGATGGCCTTCTCGATCCGAAAGGCCCATGAGGAGCTGCTCGAAGGGATCACACCGGCGATCGACGACGCCAATTTCGAGCTGATGACGAAAAACCAGGGGGCGGGAACCAAGACGGCCTCGAACGAGGCGATCGAGTCGCTGCGCCGCCTGCTGGAAGTGCAGGGCGAGGCCAATTTGCTCGCCGGCTTGCTGATCGAAAGTTCGATGGTTACCGAAATCGTGCGCCTGCAGCCGCTGCGCGAGCTCATCGATGCAGCGCGGGGCAAGATCGAAACGAACCTCAAAGCGCTTGTCGATCCCGAACAGCGGAAAAAACTGATCGGTCTCTACGAGCGGCTCGCCGCGCTAGCTGGGCGGGACGGAATCATTGCTTTGCGCGCGCGCGAATTGCAACGCCAGCATGAGGCACAGCTTGCATTCACGGCAACGCAAACCGAGGCCGTGAAGCTCAAGCAAGCGGTCGACAGTCTCGTCGAGCAGCAAGGCGAGGGCGCCCAGACGATTTCCGCCCGCGCCGCCGAGGAAATCCGCTCGGGTCGAATCCTTCTCATCGCGCTCTCGATCACCGCCCTCGTCGCCGCAGGCCTGATTGCTTGGCTCTACGTCGGGCGCAACATCGTACGCCGCCTCACGGATTTGAGCGGCGCGATGTTGACGATTGCGGCGGGCCGACGAGAAACCCCGGTTCCGGTGACGGGGGCCGACGAGGTCGGTGCAATGGGAAGAGCTGTCGAAGTATTTCGGAGAAACGCCATCGAGCTGGATCAATTGCTCGCGGAACGCGCCGACGCAGCCACCAGGCTGGAAAAGCTCGTTGAGCAGCGCACCGCCGAACTGCAGCGGCGCGGTGAGGTGCAGCGTGTCACGTTCGAAAACATGGAGCACGGCGTGCTCATATTCGACCGTGAGCTGAAACTCGCTGCTTGGAACCGGCAAATTACGGAGCTGCTGGAACTACCCAAGACACTCTTGACGGACGAACCGCATTTTAGCGATTTGATCCGCTTCCTGGCCCAACGGGGCGAGTACGGCGCTATCGATGTCGACGTCGAGTTGCAGCGACTCACGGCGGCGTCCGCGCGGCATTATTCGTCCGAGCGGACCCGGCCTAACGGTACGGTCCTGGAAATCCGGCATAATCCTTTGCCGGAAGGGGGGTTCGTCAACATCTACACAGACATCACCAATCGCAAGCATTATGAGAATACTCTTACGGCCGCGCGCGATCAGGCCGAAGCGATGAGCCGCACCAAATCGAGCTTCCTCGCCAACATGTCGCATGAGTTGCGCACGCCGCTAAATGCGATCATCGGCTACAGCGAAATTCTGCAGGAGGACGCTGCCTACAAGGAGGACACAGGGCCGATCGACGACTTGCAGAAGATCGAAAGCGCCGGCCGGCACCTGTTGGGACTGATCAACAACATCCTCGACCTGTCGAAGATCGAGGCCGGAAAGATGGATGTCTTCATCGAGGAGGTAGACATTCAAGCCCTGTTTAAGGAGGCGCTGTCGATCGTCAAGCCGCTAGCCGACAAGAATGAAAATATCATCGAGGTGTTCTGCCCTGCCGATATTGGCAGCTTCCACTCCGACCAGACCAAGGTAAAGCAGTGCTTGCTCAACCTGTTGAGCAATGCCAACAAGTTCACGAGCAAGGGCACGCTGACCCTGACGGTGGCGCGCGAGGACAATTCCCGGATCTGCTTCTGCGTATCAGACACCGGCGTCGGCATGACAGAGGCACAGCTCGGCCAACTGTTCGAGGCGTTCAGCCAGACGGATGCCTCGACCACCAAGCGCTTCGGCGGCACGGGTCTTGGGCTCGCCATCACCAAGCACTTCTGCACCATGCTGGGCGGCGACGTGACGGTCGAGAGCATGCCCGGCACAGGCTCGACATTCACCATCAAGCTTCCGGATCAAGGCCTTGTCCCGGCGGCCGTGGAGTCACCTGCGCCGGCGGCGGTGGTGGCAGATGGGCGCGCGACTGTGCTCGTGGTGGACGATGATCCGACGGTGTGCAGGCTGCTTGCCAAGACCCTCGAGAAGGAGGGCTATCGCGTCGTATCGGCGCGCAACGGTGTCGAGGCGCTGGCGCTCGCACGCGAGCACAGACCACGGGCGATCACGCTCGACGTGTTGATGCCGCAGATGGATGGCTGGAGAGCGCTCAAGGAGCTCAAGGCGGACGCCAGCCTACGTGACATACCCGTGATCATGGTGACCGTTCTCAACGAACGTGGCATGGCGATTCCATTGGGCGCCGCCGATTTTGTGACGAAGCCTGTGGACCGGAAGCGGCTGATGGCGATACTGCGAGACCATTGCGCCAGTCCGAACAGCGCCTCGATACTGGTCGTCGAAGATGACCTGCCGACCCGCGAGACGCTCTGTCGATCAGTGGCGAGCATGGGATATGTGGCCCATGTGGCGGTCAATGGCCGGAGCGCCTTGGACTGGCTTGGCAACCACCCGGTCCCAAGCCTGATTTTGCTCGACCTAATGATGCCGGAAATGGACGGCTTCGAGTTTCTGCAGGAGCTGCGTAAACGGTCTGCGTTCGTGGATGTCCCAGTTATCGTGGTGACGGCGAAGGGGCTTACCGCGGAGGATGTTCGCATTCTGAGCGGACAGACCGAACGGATCATCGCCAAGGGCCAAGCGTATCTGACCGAACTGGCCGCGGCCGTGCGCGGGCGGATGGCCCGACAACCCGCCTGTGAAGCGGAGCGCGTCGCCAACTGAAGACCGAACACACCGGGAAAACACATGCCAAGGATTCTGTTAGTTGAAGACAATGAGATGAACCGCGACATGCTCTCGCGCCGGCTAGTCCGCAACGGCTACGAGGTCTTCCTCGCGATGGACGGGCAACAGGGTGCCGATATGGCGTTGTCGGAGCAGCCGGACCTCATCTTGATGGACATGAGCCTGCCGGTGATCGACGGTTGGGAGGCAACACGTCGGATCAAAGCCAACGATGCCACTCGGCGGATACCGGTGATCGCGCTGACGGCGCACGCAATGGCCGGCGATCGCGAGAAGGCGATGGAGGTGGGCTGCGAGGATTACGACACCAAGCCAGTCGAAATGTCGCGTCTGCTTGGCAAGATTGCGGTTTTGCTTAAGCCCTTGGCGGGCTGAGCGGACAGCGACGGCGTTGGTGCGTTGGGAGGGATGGATAGCCTCATGGCTGATCTAAGCCACCGCGAGGCCGACCGCCGAACGGAGCGGGCGCTCGTTGCCTACGTGCGGCAAGAATTGAGCGCGCCAGCAACGGCCGTCATGGGCTATGCCGAGATATTGATGGACGACGCAGTGAAAGCGGACTGCGCGAAGCGAACCGATGATCTCCGGCGAATCCTCGATGCCAGTCGGACTCTCCATGGCCTAATACTCAGCCTGCTCGATCCAGCGACCGTTCACCGCATCGATGGCAGTGAGGGCCTTGCGGAGTTCCACCGGACGCTGCGCCATGACCTGCGCACGCCGATCAATACGATCAAGGGATATGGGGAAATGCTGCGCGAGGACGCGTCAGACGGGAGCGCGGAAACGTTCGGCGCCGATCTCGACAAGCTCCTGGGGGAGACGACTCTACTCCTCGACCGGATCGATGGTCTGGTGACATATTCCGGTGGCGATGCTCCTCCGTCGGATGGAGCGGCTCGCACAGCCACGGAGATTGCTGCACCGGCGAGCATGGTTGAAAGCCTGCTCAACGCGGTCCGCCCGGTGGCGGCAAATGAAGCAGACCTTGCTGCAGTAAGACCCAGCCGGATTCTGGTGGTGGACGACAACGCATCGAACCGAGACCTCCTGTCTCGTCGCCTGCAGCGCCAGGGTCATACCGTGCTTCAGGCCGAGGACGGCGCGCGCGCCCTCGCCCTGGTCGAGAAAGAGGCCCTCGATCTCGTCCTGCTCGATCTGATGATGCCCGGCATCAGCGGCTATGACGTCCTCACGCTGCTCAAGTGCGATCGGCGATTCTCGGATATTCCCGTCATCATGATCTCGGCGCTGAGCGAACTTGACTCGATCGTCCGCTGCATCGAGGCGGGCGCCGATGACTACCTTGCCAAGCCGTTCGATCCCACTCTACTTCGCGCCCGCGTTGGCTCATCGCTCGACAAGAAGCACCTGCGCGACCGCGAGCGGGAGATGGTTGAGGCGTTGCGGATCGAAAAGGAGCGATCGGAGCAGCTCCTCCTCAACATTCTGCCGAAGGCGATTGTGACGCGCTTGAATTGCGGTGAGACCATCATTGCCGATCAGCTATCGAATGTGACGATTCTGTTCGCCGATCTCATCGATTTTACCAGGCTTTCGTCCCAGCTGTCGGCCAGGGATTTGGTTCGTCTGTTGAACGGACTGTTTTCGGAGTTTGACCGGTTGGCGCTCGACCTTGGGGTCGAGAAAATCAAGACGGTCGGAGACGCCTATATGTTGGCCGGCGGCCTGCCCGAGCCACGGACGGACCATGCGGACGCTGTAGCCGACATGGCCTTGGCGATGATCGAGGCGGTCAAGCGGGCGAGCTGCGACGAGACGATCCCCCTGCAGATGCGCATCGGCATTCATTCGGGCGACGTGGTGGCCGGGGTCATAGGGACTCACAAGTTCGTCTACGACATCTGGGGCGATGCGGTGAACATCGCCAGTCGCATGGAGTCGCACGGCATGCCGAACCGCATCCAGATCTCGGCTGCAACCCATCGGCACATCCACGAGCGCTTTCGGCTGGAGCCGCACGGCACCGTCGACATCGACGGAAAAGGTCCAATGGAAACCTTCATTCTGCTTGGCAGGCGCTGACGGTCCTGGGTGCAACGAAGAGTCGTGTCTTCTCAAGGCGCTGGCGGTAAAAGGAAGGCGACGGGCTGCACGCTCAACCTGCTGCGCGTGTCCAGCGACGTTAGCTTACCAGTGCCAATAGCCGCGCGACCTGCTGAGCCCTCGTGCGTTTCGTTTGATGAGGTTCGAGCGAGAATGGCCTCGAGGCAAGCCGCTCCACCTTCGTCTCATGTTTAACTCCGCAGTGCGGACATTGAAAGCGCACCGCCTTGGACCAGATGCGGGCCAGGGTCGCGTCGCCAACATAAAGTTGAAGATCAATCGGCTGTCGGGTCTCCGGGCACCAACCAATGAGATTGCGCATCGCGTCGCCCCCAAGTCTCAAAAAAAGAGGGCTACTTGCTCGCAACCTCTTTTCTGCTTGGTTGGGTTCACCGCGCGAACTAAACGCGGCCCGAATAACTTGCGGGTCACTGGAGCAGCGCCTCGTTCCCGCCTCTCGTTATCCACGGTTTCGATGTGGCGGATTAGATCGCCGACCACTTCTATCTGATCGACATCTGCATCTGCGATCTCCACTCCGTCGAAATGATCTTCGACCACGATCATTAATTCATAATGACGGTCTAGCCAGTCGGCCCCCAGATCACGAGTGAAGTGCGCTTCATCCGTAACACGACCGACGCTGACCCCCAGATGGTTGGCAACGAGAGTGCGCACGTCGTTGGTGGTAAAGAGTTCTTTGATAGGAGTCGTTTGTTCACTCGATAGCAAGCTACCGATGGTCATGGAAGTCGCGGCGCCTTATGTTGCCGGTCATTCGATGACCTCGTCGGCGCGGGCGAGCACCGTGGGCGGCAGTTCGAGGCCGAGCGCTTTAGCCGTCTTGAGATTGATGACAAGCGTGACTTTAGTGGACTGCTGGACCGGCAGGTCTGCCGCCCTCTCGCCCTTGAGAATCCGGCCGGCGTAGACGCCCGCCAGATACCACGGCTCCGTTAGGGTCCCTCCGTAACTGATCAACCCGCCAGCCGTAACGAACTCGCGATATGGATAGATCGCGGGCAAAGCATGGCGTGCCGCCAGCGTAGACAACTGGTTGGGCCGGCTATTGAACAAGGGATCAGTGACCACAACGAGCGCATCGACCCGGTCTTGGACGAGTGTCTGAAACGCCGCATCGATCTCGCGCTCGGTGCTGGCGTTCACGAATCGGAGGTCTAAGCCGAGTGCGCGCGCGGCCTCGTGCGCTTCTCTCGTGCCCGTTGCAGCGTTCGGATTGCCGGGGTTGACGAGACAGCCGATCACCATCGCTTTGGGCACGACCTCGTGCAGCGTTTCAAGCTGCTTTGCGACTACGCTACTGAACAGCGTGCTTACGCCCGTTGCATTACCACCCGGTCGATTGACGCTTGCCACGAGGCCGAGCTTCACTGGCTCCCCGGCGATGGCGAATACAATTGGAATGGTTGTGCTTGCCGCCTTGGCAGCGAGCGCAGAGGCGGGACCACCGACCGCGATAATCACTGCGGGCTGCCGCTGAACCAACTCCGCTGCAAGCGCCGGCAATCGGTCGTACTGGTCGTCCGCCCAGTGGAACTCGCTCACGACGTTGCGGCCTTCGATGTAGCCTGCTTCGTTGAGGCCTCGCCGAAAGGCGGCCAACCGCCAAGCATCGGACTGTTGTGACCCACTACTAAGAAATCCGATCACGGGCATCGACGTCTGCTGCGCGCGCACAGCCAGCGGCCACACGGCGGCGGCCCCGCCGAGAAGGTTGATGAACTCGCGCCGTCTCATATTGAGCATGGCGCTTCGTTCCTTTCTGTGGCGTTCCTTAGTCGCTAGGCCGCGTCACACGCTGGCCTTCATGCGGGAACGTAGACCGACAGAAGCATGATTACGAGGACCAGGACCGAATAAAACGCGACTTCCGCGACGTTGAGACCCCGACCCCGCTGCTCCTGTACAGCTTGCTCGTTCATGGTCCATCTCCTTCGGTCGTAAACAGACCGATCACCGCACGATCAGCGTGCCACCGAACGGCTGAGCAGGTCCTTGGGACAAACCTGAAATGTTCTGAATCGGGTTGGGGCGCCCCAAGGCTCATCTAAAGGATAGCAAGCCAAGGGGTGCGGAGGAGACTGCTGCACTGCAGGATTTCGATCCGGCCTATGACCGCTTTGGGTCATTCACGACCGATGCGGTCGAAGCCGCGCGAGCATGTATGTCCGCTGTTGCCCGAAAGATGGGGTAATCGGCCTTGCAGCTTGTGGATAGCTGAAAATTAGGGTGCTGCGCTTCAGGCTGATGGTGAAACGAGGTCCGCGTATGCGGCC
>WNFM01256691.1_pt1 | contig 15097 bp, 15 predicted proteins | sample 5400271 | NCBI WGS metagenome assembly WNFM01 (sample SAMN13153352, study PRJNA577476) | soil metagenome | isolation source: 60 cm saprolite on Douglas fir-dominated hillslope | place: USA:California | collected 2013-09-17
CCGAGAGACAAGTGTTTCAGCTCCCAATTTTCCTATGGCCTGTTAGGCCCTGCCAAGGGCTTTCCAACGTTTCGTGCGCAAAGCATTGGAAGAGAGAGCAGTGGACTGCACCCCTAAGACCGAGTTCACTCCATCTGTATGACTTCCCTACCTAGTGAGAAGGTCTATTTCCCAACATGGTAGAAAGCGAAAAGACAGCAGACACTCTTTAGAAACACCTATTTCTGAAAGATCGGATAAGCTCTTATTTAAGCGATATTGACCCTTGTGGTCGTTCTCCGTGGAGTGAGCACCCAGCGGGGAGAACAAGCACAAAGCCCCCAGGAAGTGCCGTATAGGAGTGTATGCTTGCCACAAGTTATTAAGTTGACAGGCATAATAAGGTCCAGTTAGAATCATGCGCGTAGAATATGCACATATCAGCAAGTAGAGAGACTCATTGACAAAAAGGCAAGATGAGGGACTCATGGGAAAAGTGAAGCATAAGACCAACCGCAAAGGTGCCGCTGACCCCCGGCCAGAGTGGAGATTTCAACAACCTGGGGAAAGTCGGAAAGAGTATCTGAAGCGATACCAGCGCGAGTATCATAAACAGGAATGGTATCCAGGCCATAGGGTGGAGCGCATCCAGGAAACAAAAGATAGGCGTATCGAACTCCAGGAGTGGTACACAAATTACAAGGCTATGCTTCACTGTAAGAACTGCGGAGAGTGGCGCCCCGAATGTCTGCAATTCCATCACCGCGACCCAAAACAGAAGGAATTCAATGTGGGACAGTGGATCAGAAACGGAGTATCGCTAGAAACGCTGCAAGCAGAGATTGCAAAGTGCGATGTGTTGTGTGCCAACTGCCATGCGGTTGAGACGCAAAACGAACGTTACAGGAAGAAAGGGATACACTTTTAAAGAGGAACCTGTCCAAGGACTCGAGCTGCCATCCAGCCTTCTGCGCATCTTGACCCCCTATGGTATACTGTTCTCGTGCCGATGTAGCTCAGTGGTAGAGCTCTCGCCTTGTAAGTGAGTGGCCGTCGGTTCGAGTCCGACCATCGGCTTTTTTCTTTCACAGCTCGTAATCCTTTGCCCAACGCACGTTCTTCTCCTGATGGTTTTTCGTTGGTTCCAGGCGCAATCTCCCCTCGGTGCTAGGTACGTGATCTATAAGTACCAAGTAGACTTTCTTTGTATCGGGTGAATAGACAGCAAAGTAATCAATTTGCCCTCGATAGTCTCTGCGTCGATAGTCAGTTCTTCCGCCTTTTCTCAGATGATGGTAGTAGTTACTAGACGTGTTAAAGTCGATACATCCATTTGAAATGCACCCTGTCTTGCATTGAATACGCCAGAACTGTCTGTCGGCATCCTCAATCACCAGGTCGTACCGGTGGTTTTCTCCAAAGGGGATCAGGACGTTATATCCGACTTCCGATAGCCTTGCCAGGATAATTGCTTGGCTGCGTTCGCCAACCGACTTGTTGTCACGTTTCGGACCCAAGACCCCCATCATATTCCCCTTTCTCTACACTCACCCAAAGCTCCATTTTGTAGAGCTTATCTTAAAGTTATCCACAACTTAGAACATTTGTCCACATGTTTATCCACATTTCCAGGAGTCGTGTTCAGGTGGGACAAGAACCTGGCCTGATTATTTTTATCCAGGGCTATGCTATCTCTTCAGGAAACAGCATGTTTACCGTAAGCCTGCTATCAATTACGGGTAATGCAGCTCTATTCACTTTGGTATTAGGATACGTGCCGGGCAAGAGAAAGCGGAAAATCACATTGTAAACACAATTATCAAAACTCTGTAAAACCCTATTGCTTCTTGCAAAATTAGCTGGTATAATCACCGAAGTTGTAGAAAACAAATTATTCCTCCTGCTTCATAGTTTTTGCTACTGATGTAATGTAGCGTTCAACGTATTGGACTTTTTTGGAACAAGAGGTTTCTTATGGAAACGAATTATGACTTCAGCCGTTCTTCCCTACTTGCAGAGCAATACCAGCGCGAAATGGAGCAATACCAGCGCGAAATGGAACTCTACGCTATTGCACTTCAGGAAGAAGATCAGGAAGAACGAGAGGAACGCCTTGGTCTTGTTCATCACGCCTGGCCATTGACATGCGCCTGTTTCCAATCTCAACTCGAGTCCAGCGATGCACCGGATTACACTTCAGTGGCTCTTGCGCGTCAGTAATCTGTATTTGCAAAAGAATATGTAGTCACAATGCCTCATCCACCTGAACTTACGACGGATGCACTTAGCTATCAAATACCCGTGCAGTTCGGAATGGTGTACTGGGTCAATTTCGGTTATCCATCGCTTCCCTCAGGCATCGAGGAGAAACGTATCCTCGACTGGCATCCAGCTTTAGTAGTTTCAGGTGATCCTTTCTGCCGCCACGCGGGCGCTGTAAACGTTGTTGCTTTAACCTCGTACCGCGGCAAGCTTCGTCCTTATCATCATCTCCTCTTAAAACGAGATTACCCCTTGCTTGACACGGATAGCCTGGTGAAGACAGAATTAATGTATCCTGTATTGCGTAGCCTGCTGGCCGACCAGTATGCTATCTGTAGGCTCAATGATGGCGACCTGCGTGCAATTATGGGGAAGGTCGCCAACAGCCTGGCGATTACCATGTATTATGCATTGCATTAACTTTGTTGCTTGCTAGACGATTGATTGAATTGGGTGGCTCATGAACATGGACCAGGAACAACTACGACTCCTGCCATCCGTCGATGAACTGTTGCAATCTCGCACGGGACAACAACTCATCCACCAGTACTCCCGCGCGATGGCGCTGCGCGCTGTACGTACGAGTATCGCCCAGGCACGTGCACAAATCCGTAATGGCGCGCTTCGTCCCTCTTCGGAAGAACTGCTCATGGCGGCTGAGCACATCCTGGAGCTTGTACAGCGGCCCAACCTACGTCTCGTCATCAACGCCACCGGTGTCATTATCAATACGAACCTGGGGCGCGCACCTCTAAGCCAGGAGGCACTGCAAGCAGTACAACGAGTAGCCGGCGGGTACTCTAACCTGGAATATGCATTAGAGGCTGGAGAACGCGGCTCCCGCCATGCACATGTTGCTGCTTTGCTCTGCGAATTGACAGGCGCGGAGGCCGCTCTCGTTACAAACAACAACGCGGCGGCGGTACTGCTGGCGCTCAGTGCATTAGCCGCCGGGCGCGAGGTCGTCATCTCGCGCGGCCAACTGGTTGAAATTGGCGGCGGCTTCCGCGTACCCGATGTGATGCGGCAGAGTGGCTGCCAACTGGTAGAGGTCGGCACAACCAATCGCACCCGCCTGAGCGATTACCAGGCGGCTATTAACGAGCGCACTGCCTTGCTGTTAAGTGTTCACCCCAGCAATTTTCAGATTACAGGCTTTACCGAATCTACCCCGCTGAGCGCAATGGCTGAGTTGGCCCACCAGCATGGGCTGCTGCTGATGGACGACCTGGGCAGCGGGTGTTTGCTTGCCAGCGAACGTTACGGTTTGGGGCATGAGCCGATGCCGCAAGAGAGTATCGCAGCCGGCGCGGACGTGGTGTGTTTCTCCGGTGATAAACTGCTGGGTGGCCCGCAGGCAGGCGTCCTCGTGGGCAAGGCCGAGGCGCTGGAACGTATAGCCAGGCATCCACTGATGCGTGCCGTTCGTATCGATAAAATGACTTTAGCAGCCCTCGAAGCAACCCTGCGCCATTACCAGCGCGACGAGGCCGAAACCCATATTCCTATCTGGCGCATGATCTCGGCATCGCCCGCGAAGATCGCCAGCCGCGCTACAAGCTGGACCGCCAAACTCCAGCAGCATGGCATAAAGGCCCGTCCGCAGCACGGTGAGTCAACCATTGGAGGTGGATCGCTGCCCGGGGACACTCTTCCTACCACCCTGTTAGCTCTCGATGCCGGGGATGTACCCATGCCCCTGGATGAACTGGCGAAGCGTTTACGCCTGCGCAGTACTCCTATCATCGTCCGCATACTGCGTGGCAAGCTCCTGCTCGATCCACGCACCGTCCTGGAAGAGCAAGATAAAGAGCTTTTACAGGCTCTGATGGAGGAACTTTGGGAAGAAAGCGGGCTTCCTCAAAAAATTACCGCGCAAAATGAGCGCTAGTTGCACCATATTTCCGGTGTGAAAGGAGCTTTCTTTCTATGTCTCTCTATCGTTGGAGGACTACTCTACCCTTTACCATCCTGCTCACGTTCCTATTGGCCGCGTGTGGAAGCTCCAGCACATCTCAGGCACCACCAACACCAACGCCAACACCGGCAGCTGGGCAAGAATTGTTGACAAAGGCGGCACAAAAACTCAATACAGCTAAAACAATGCACGCTATTTTCGACATAACGATCGCCGGTCCGGGCCTCAATGGCACCGTTAATACCGAAGTCTGGAATGAATCGCCGGGCAAAAGCCGCACAGTCGTACTTCAGTCCACTATCACACAGGTACCCACGGGTTCCATTACCGTTAGCGACGGCAAGCAGAGCTGGCAATATGACCCGGTGAAGAAGGTTGTTTATAATGGCCCCGTCAACAGCAATAACAGTACTGCCGGCGCCGGGTTAGGTCGAGATCAGAACCAATTTATCATGAACATTGTGCAATCTGTCTTTACACACGGCAACGCGACCCTGGTTTCTTCTAACGCCAGCGTTGAGGGGCACACTGCCTATGATGTACGCGTCGAGTCGACAGCGCCGCGGCAATCGAGTAGCACAAGGTCAAATACCTTCAATTACAATGGTGATGCTTATATCGATAAAACAAGCATGCTTCCCCTCCGGGTAAAGCTTACCATCCCAGGTTTAGGGCAGGTGACGCTTGATCTACCCACACTCGAACTGAATCGGCCGCTTGCTGCTGATCTCTTTACCTACGTGCCTCCTGCTGGCGTCAAAGTTCTTCCTTTCCCTAAAACAACTACAGCAGACACAGGTACTATCACCCTGGCAGAGGCACAGCAGCAGGCAGGCTATCACCTGTTAAGCATTCCAGCCACTCAAAGCCAGTATCAATTACAGGGCGTAGATGCACTCGGTGCTCCAGGTAACCAGATTTTTACGCTCAATTATCTCAAAGGGAAAACCACGTTCGCAATATCCGAGGGAAAATCCCTGGCAAACTTGCCCGGGTCAGGTCAACAGGTTAGCCTGCGCGGAACGAAGGCGACCCTCACAACTTCGAGCGGCACAATGACGCTCACCTGGACAGAGAAAGGCCTGGGTATTCAGATCTCAGGCCAACTGAGCAATGATGAGATAGTGGCTATTGCGAATTCGTTGTCCTAGCCAGCGTCTCCTTCACTACCTCGGCCAGCGCCTTGATAAACAACGGAGAGGTATTCAGCGACTCGATACGCGCAAACTGGATACCATGTTCTTCGGCCTGCTGTCGCGCTGCAATCTCGATGTCGTAGAGAATCTCAAGGTGGTCGGCCAGGAACTGTACTGGCGCAATCAGTACGTGCTTATGCCCGGCAGCGCTTAGTTCTGGCATGACGTCAGCAAAGTCCGGCTTGAGCCATTCCTCGGGAGTATGGCCCGCGCTCTGGTAACAGAACATCCAGCGCTCAGCAGTAAGACCAAGCAGTTCGGCAACCCTGGCTGCTGTCTCGTGGAGATCGTTGATGTAATCCGGCTCTTTCTCTACCACGCGCTTGGGCATGCTATGCGCCGTCAACAAGACAGGGACATGTTTCCGCACCGCTGCCGGAAAACGGTCAAGCGCCTGTTGCACACGTTCGGCCAGCGCTAGCAAGAAATAGGGCTGCAGGTGCCAATCCCCGGCGATCTTCAGCTCGAGATCATCGCGGTGTAGCTCTTCTACAGCATCTTGCAATGTACGTACGTAGCCGCTCATAATAATGGGCGAGTACTGCGGCGACATGATTACACCGACCAGCTGCTGTGCTCCCAGCGCGATCTCAGGCACAAGGTCGGCAATAAACGGTGGTGCAAAACGCATACCAGCAATGACATGGTATGCCGGGCCTTCAGGATGCTGGCTATTCAGTTCCTTCTGCAAAGCTGCCGCCTGTTCGCGGGTGATGGACAGCAGTGGTGAGCCACCTATAAGCTTGTAGCGCCGTCGAAACTCAGTAATTAACTCTTCATCAGCAGGGCGCCCGCCGCGCACGTTTTTCAAGTACGTAGGAATATCGTCCAGGGTTGCCGGCGAGCCATAGGTCATCAGCATTACCCCAATATGTGCATTCGTCATTAATTTGTATCCTTACATCTAGCGTTGTGTTGCTTCGTGAACTGCATCGACGAGCCGGCGCAGCGTTTCCGGCCGTGTGTCAGCCAGTACGCCATGACCCAGATTGAAGATGTGTCCAGGGCGATCAGCTGCGCGCCGCAGCACATCATGCATACCTTCCTTGATAACGTCCCAGGGAGTCAGCAGAAGCGTAGGATCGAGGTTACCCTGGATACCATGGTCGTAGCCGATGCGCGCCCAGGCATCATCGAGGTCTACGCGCCAATCGACACTGATAATGTCGCCACCCGCCTCCACCATCAACTCCAGCAAACTGGCTGTGCCGGTGCCGAAATGAATGGAAGGCGTGCCGGTTTGTTTGACCGCTGCGAAAATGCGCTGCGCGTAGGGTTGCACAAAGCGCTTGTACGCACTGGGACCAAGTGCGCCCACCCAGCTATCGAATAACTGCACAACATCGACCCCAGCCCCTATCTGCGCAACCAGGTAGCGCGAAACCACCTCGGTCAGTTTGTCCATCAGGGCATGCCAGGTCTCCGGCTGACCGTACATCAATGACTTGGCAATGCCATAGTCGCGTGAGGGACGCCCCTCGATCAAATAACAGGCCAGCGTGAAAGGTGCGCCGGAGAAGCCAATCACGGCCTGTTTTCCCTCCAGTTCGCGCCGCACGAGTCGAATCGCCTCCATGACATAGGGTGTAGCTTCCCAGGCATCAGTGATACGCAAGGCTTCAACATCCTGCATGGAGCGGATAGGATTATGGATAATTGGGCCGACTTCCGGCTGGATTTCTAGCGAGACGCCCATACCCTCCAGTGGGAGCATAATGTCGGCATAAAGAACCGCGCCATCAACGCCAAACTCTTTGACAGGCATCATTGTAACCTGTGCGCACAATTCAGGTGTCTTTGCCATAGTGAGAATATCGTAACGCTTGCGCAATTCGCGGTACTCCGCAAGGCAGCGCCCAGCCTGGCGCATGAACCAGACAGGCGTGGCGTCGGGTTGCCGCTGGTAGCATGCATCAAGAAAACGTGCGACTCCAGTATGCTGTGCCCTGATAGTAAATGTTTTATCCGGTTGCATTTTTCTTCCTTTTAGTTTTAGTCAGAGCAGGATTCTTAGAATGATCATCTCTTGAGCATATGATAACGTGGTTTTAGGAATGTGGCAACAAAAATCTAGGTAAATCTTACAAAATGAGGATTTTGGATGGAGAATTTATAAGGAATTGATGCTATCAAGAAACTTGATAGACCTTGAAGTTGGAGAAACTGGCCTCAGCGCTGTCAACCGAAGGCGTCGTCCCAGCATCAAAACCAACAGCTCCGCCAGTATAGGTGCTATCCTGGTGCTCTCCAACAAATTCGCCATTAATATACAGTTTGAAATCACCGCCATTGGCAATCACTAGCAGTGTATTCTTCTGTCTGCCCGGCGCAATCGCGCTGCTGGTTGTATTCGGTACGAGATGTGTATAAGTTCCCCCTCCATTGGCATTGATGTCGTGGCGGCGCAAGAAAAACTCGCCCAGGTTAGTAATCCCGAAATCATAAAACTGCTGGTCGTTGGCGCGCAAGACCAGGCCTGCCATACTGCCTGAGAGCAGCGAGACATCCACCTGAAAAGCCGCATTGTCATATGTTAAGATATTTGACTCGCATGGCACAAGGAAATTGGCCTGTTTTGCTATCACGTGGTACGTTCCACCAATAAAGATGCAATTGTTATCATCAACATTCCAGCTGCTAATGACGCTGCTGCTCAAATCATCTACAAGTAGAGGTGTACCGCTAGTAATCGCACGTTCATCTGCAACGGCCTGCTGTTCGCTGGCCAGAGGCGTCACGTTGGCCACAGGTGTGGAAGTATCTTTTGCCTGTGCTGTATTAACTCTGGTGGGTTGGCTCGGGTGTGTAGCCCGCGCTATCGCAGCTGGAGTTCTCTCCCCAAGTTTATTACTATTGTTGTAATCGAAGACAGCGAAAAGGATCACCGACATGATGATAAGCAGGAAACTAATACCCATGAAGCTTGTAACCGCAAAGATGTTCCGGTTATAGCGCGCGCTGCCTGTTCTTGTAAGCTCCGCAGGCACCTGCCGGGCTATGGGCGGAGTTGACCTGCCAGGTTGCTGGATGAGTGTTTGCCCTGGCGAGATTGCGGCAGGTGCACCGGTATCGTGCCCATAAGCAGGAAGAACGAGTTTTTCCTCTTCAATAGAGACAGGGGAGGGTGTAACTAAGGATGTAGCCACAAAGGGTATATCCACTTCTCCAAAACCTGGCTCTGCGAGCCCATTCCTTGCCCCCAAATCTTGCGGTAGTTCCTCTGCTACCTCGTAGAGGGGCGGCATCTCGCCAGTGTCATTTAGTACCACCCGGCTCATTGCCACCGGAGTCCTGCCTGAGCCGATTTCCTGCAATGGCCTTGCGGCACTCACAGCCTGTAAGTAAGCATGCGCTAATGCATGTGGTGTTTGGTAGCGGCGGCGCGGGTCTTTATCCAAAGCACGCAAAATGACCTGTTCAACATCTTGAGGGATGGTGGGGTTGAAACGCGAAGGTGGGATCGGCCGTTCATGCACTTGTTTCATATATACAGCCAGGCCTGTATTCCCTGTGAATGGCAATTCTCCGGTAACCATTTGGTAGAGCAGCATGCCAAGCGCATACAGATCACTGCTCCTGGAGGCAGGGCCATCGGCCAGTTCTGGTGCCATATATTCGGGGGTCCCCAGTAAAACTCCGGTTTGCGTGACCCTACCTGTTTCATTGATGGCTTTTGCCAGGCCAAAATCCGCCAGGTAGGCATGATGATCGTCGTGTAAGAGGATATTTGAGGGTTTGATGTCGCGATGCAGGATTCCATGTTCGTGGGCATACTCTAGACCGCTGGCAATTTGTTGGAGCATCTCACCAGCCTCTTCTAACGATAAGTGGCCTCTTTTTTCAAGCCACTCGCTTAAGGTCTCATGCTCTATATACAGCATGACCAGGTAGTGCCAGGGTTCTTGTTCGCCATAATCAAAGGCGGGCAGAATGTGGTTATGGTGCAGATTGGCAATAGCCATAGCCTCGCGCTGGAAGCGTTCGATATACTCCACGTGGCTACTGCTCACGACCTTGATAGCGACATCGCGGTGCATGAGCTCGTCATAGGCGAGATAGACCTCCGACATACCGCCCCGGCCCAAGCGCCGTTGCAGGTGATAGCGGCCTAATGAAGTACCTTCCAATCCGGGCATACGCTCTTATATTCCTCGATTAATGCATTTCCACTCGTTCGCCAGGAGAGATCCCTAGTAGACTCCGCAGGCAGTATATTCATTATTTCCATTAAATGTCAATTCCTGCTGTCACTCAGTCACCTCCTCCGTGTTCGTGTTCATGCTCGTGCTTAGGCTGGTATTGATGAGTATGAGACGCAGACGGCTGTGCTCCTATGATGCCACTTAAACCATGAACTGTCGGAGTGCTCCGTGGTGTATGGCTGACCGCGTGGTGTGCCGGCAATGTGGTACCGGCAAACTGTGTGCTCGCGGTTAAGACTAAAGATGCCTCTGTGCCGCCGCGAGCCAGCAAGAGCCCCAATGTGAAAGGAGTAACGAGTAGCATTATTGCCACGAGAGACACAACCCCCTTTTGTATTTTGTTATGGGGTTTCTGCAGCCATGGCACAACTTGCCAAATACTATCTGGTAATGTGCTATCGTTTAACTTATGCAGTGAAACAAGTGTCGGAGCAGCGGCTTGTGCCGCAGGTGTGATCTCTGAATGCGTTGTAAACTGGAGAGCACCGGTATACGCCTGGACCATTGCACTTGCACTTGGGAAGCGCTGCTGTGGATCTTTGTTCAACGCACGAAGAATAACCTGCTCCACCGGTCGAGAAATAGCCTGGTTGATATGTGAAGGAGGCTGCGGTTCCTCTCCAAGCTGTTTCCAATACACTGCTACAGGGGTACTACCTGTGAATGGAGTCCGTCCTGTAAGCATCTGGTAGAGCAAGACGCCAAGAGCATAGATATCGCTGCCCACACTTTCGGGCCTATCAATCAGTTCAGGCGCCATATACTCGGGAGTACCTATCAAGCAACCTGTTTGCGTGATATCACTTCCTTCTCCCATTACCGTTGCCAACCCAAAATCTGCCAGGTATACATGCTGCTCGTCACGATTATCAAGCAGAATATTTGAAGGCTTGATGTCCCGGTGCAGGATGCCATGATCATGCGCAAACTGCAGCGCGCTTGCTACCTGTGCGAATATGTCACCTGCTTCCTCCTGGGTCAACCTACTTTTTGCGATATGCTCGCGCAAGTTTCCCCGCCTCATATATGGCATGACCAGGTAATGGTATGCGCCGTATATACCATAATCCAGGGTAGGCAGAATATGGTCATGCAAGAGTTTGCTCATGACCTGTATTTCGCGATTTAGGCGTTGTGTGTGCTCGGTGTTGTCAATATTGACAAGTTTAATGGCTACCTCGCGCTGCATGAGTTCATCGTAAGCCAGGTACACATCTGACATACCCCCGCGGCACAAGCGTTGTTGCAGGCGATAACGTCCTGAAATTGGTTCTTGCAGTTCCAGCATGGTTATGGTTCCTGGGCTTTCGTTTGGCATTTTGATGCGTCTAGGTATAATACGTTTGCGCGTAGGAATTCGTGTCAGGCCGTTTCCTGTGTATGATACAATTTTCTGAGCCGGGTTTATGTGACAACATGAAGAGATGAAAGGAAACCAGTATGCCGGATCGCCTGGTCTATTCCACCGACGGCGGCAGGGTAAACACCTGTCCCGTGTGCGGGCAGGCATATAAATATTGTCGTTGCGATCAGCCGCCAACACAACAAGTAGCTTCAACGCAAAAAAGTGATGGTATTGTACGCATCATGCGTGATCGCAAGCATCGTGGCGGGAAGACTGTCACAGTGATAACTGGCGTACCGGCCAGTAATGAGGATATTGCGACCCTCGCGCAGCAACTGAAGAAGTTATGCGGCTCCGGCGGTACTGTGAAAGAAGGCGTGATCGAGATTCAGGGCGACCACTGCGAAAAGGTGCAGGCTAAGTTGAGCGAAATGGGATATAAGGTGAAGAGGGCGGGTGGGTAAATATCTACTTCAACCAGGGTAACCTCTTTCTCAATTCCGGCATCGCCTGCTCCACCGCCTCCCTACCTGCCGCTACAAATTTGCGACCCTCGGAGAATTGCCTTAGCGAAATGCGATGGAGTGTAGGCCGGATCACAATGTCAGCCTCCCGGATACTGTGCATGCCAATTGTCGCCATGGCCAGGTCGTAAGTGCGCAGCAGTAAATCAACAATGTGCGGCGACCGTGATCGTCTCTGCGGCTGGCTCCGCAATGCCTCTTCCAACCACGGTGTCGCGCTTTCCAGCGAAGGTGGCTCTTGCCCGCCCAGTTCCGAGGCGAGCAGGATGTCAGCTCCCATCTTTCTTACAAGACGGATTGGTACCGGATCATGCATACCTGCATCCATCAGGATATGTTCACCCACCAGTACGGGTGGGAAAATGCCCGGCAGCGCTACACTGGCCAGTGCGGCTTGCCAGAGTAATCCGCGATCCAGCAGCACACCTGCCCGTGTCGCCAGGTCGATTGCCACCATTGCGAAGGGAGTAGTCAGGTCCTCGAAGCGCAAATCTCCACACTGTTCGCGCAGCATACGCTTCAACCCCTTGTTGGAGAAAATAGAGGTACGTGGAAGACTCCATTGGACAATATGGCGCTGGATTTCCAGGAAGATCTCTTCGCTCTCAGCAAAAGACTTGCCTATCAGGTGCATACCCGGTGCGATAATCCCACTGCTACACGCCGCGATATAATCGAGGGGTATGCCATAATGCAGCAATCGTTCCAGGACTCCCAGGTGTGCGAACCCCCTTGCGCCGCCACCGCCGAAGGCAATACCTACGGACTGGTGTGCAATGTGTCGTGCCACGAAATCCACAGCTTTCGTCAACTCAGCCTCTGCCGCTAATTGGCTCACCGCCGCCTGTTGTTCCCAGCATTGTTCAAGTAACGACATAGCGGCGGGCAGCAAGTGAGTAACAGCTCGACCCAACTGTGCCATATAGCGGTCCTGCACACCAATTGTGGTGGGTTCGCTAATATGAGCTACGAAAAGGGATGATGCAAGATCATTTGTATTCACGCGCTTAGCCGGGACAATGAAATGGGCGATCTCACTGGTGGAAACTATGATCATTGCTCTGGTACATTGTTCCGCTATGGCCTGCACTACGGCGTAAGGCGTTGCCTGTGTCGTTACCAACAAGAGGTAATCATACAGCCCTGCCAGGTCGATCAAGGACGTCACCAGTGTGCTGTTCTCCAATGTATTTACCTGCTCGGAAGTTGCTGTTAAGGCTGCAAGGGCAGGATAGTGTTGACCACCGGGTTTAACTGTGGGAGCACGATGTGCCTGGTACAGGCTGTGCTCGTGCGCGCATTCCAGCAACGTAGGGCGTACCTGCTCGGACTGCGTTGCAAAATGCGAACCGATTGCCTGGTCCTGTCCACAAAGCTCGAGCATGAGCACGCGCTTTTGACTGCGGGTCGCCAGGGCATCCGCGATATGGTATGCCAATGACCTCTCTAACGGCATGGCGGGATTATCCAACAGGGAGAGCCAGACTCGTTCGGCAGCATGATGCGAGAGGATTTGCCGGTTAGTGCGTGCCAGGCGCAAGGAAAGGATGGCATTGATATTTTGTAGCAGCGTTGGGCAAGACCCGATCAGTGTCAGAAAATCCGCCTGGGGCAGCGCCCAGAGCGTTGTATCCTGATCTGCATGTACCGTCGCTGATGGAGGTTCGCCGGTGATTAGCGACATCTCACCGAAACATTCGCCCGGTCCCAATTGTGCAACCTTTGCGCTGGCTCCAGCATCCTCTTGCAACAAAACGCTCACCTGGCCGGAAGCAATGATGTACAACTGGCCATGCCAGACCCCACATTCGAGAATATGTGTGCCGCGTTCATAGCTAACGGGTTGCAGCCGGGCAATTATTTTTGCCGCCTCGTCTGGCTGCAGATTGCGAAATAGCGCGCTGGCCTCGATGAGTTTTTGCGGTTTCAGGTTCTGCATGAGGTGATTGTATCGGCAAATTGGCTTGCTGTCCAGAGGCAATTATATCAACAATTTCCGCTTTCTTGTCATCAAGTTGGAATAGCGTGGTAAGAGAAGAACAAATGATCGATTACAAGCAGAGCAAGAGAGGACACCCATGAACATCAATGAGCAACTTGAAAAAATATTAGCGAATCTAGGAGTCGAAATGGAATATGCAGCATATGAGCAGAATGATGAAAACTCCTTGCCTGAGGTCTCTATTTTTCAGTCCTCACGCGATCATTATGGAGTCTTCTATCGCCTGGACATCATTGACCAGTTGCCCCAACTGCGTATCATGGTTCCCGTCGAAAATGGAGCTTTGAAAGTAGAGATCTACCTGGTGCGTTTGAGTACAGAGACCCCACTTCCTCGATGGTTTACAGGTATTGCCTCTTACCATGGCAGCCCGGTGTTCGACCATGGACGCGAAGGAACGTTGCAGCATCTCCTCTATGCCGTCGCCGAGATGATGAAGCAGCTCTTCTGGTCGGGCGACCTGGATAGCATGCACTTCCCGCCAGAAATCGATGTCGAAAGACTGATATAGTATCTTTGAATTGTATGCTTCCTGTGGTACACTCTAAGGTGATTAGAAACTGAGAGGAAGTGCCATGACAAATAACATTGACGGCCTGGGACAGGAAGCGCAAAAATATTTTGGATTTAAGCATGCTGCACGCGAACGAGCCTTACCGAAATCGCGTGCAGCCATTCGCTATTGTGCCAACAGCATTCGTGCGACTCACCGGCAAGAGTATGATACTGCCGCAACATTGCTTGAACAGGCGTCAGTGCTTCTCACCGAAATGGCAGTAGATCTACGTGATCACCAGGATATTTTCTATGCCGGTTTTGTCCAGGATGCACAGAAAGAATATGCTGAAGCTTCCACATTTATGGCTATCACGCAAAATCGAGCTTTACCCTTAGCCTCTGACCTCTCTATTGACTGGGCACCTTATCTCAACGGCCTGGGAGAAGCTGTGGGTGAGCTTAGACGCTATGTGCTGGACCAATTGAGGCGCAGTAATCTTGAGAGATGTGAAATTATCTTACGCTACATGGATGATATTTATGCCCTTTTGACCACTATCGATTTCCCCGATGCAATTACGGGAGGGTTGAGACGTACAACGGACGCAGCACGTAGTATATTAGAGAAGACGCGTGGTGATCTGACCACTGCCGTTGGACAAGCACAATTACAACGCACCATGCTTGCTTTACAGCGAGATTTACAAAAAATGTAAGCTCTTTATGTATGTAAACTCTTTATGTCTAGAAGGAACGAATGAGTAGATTTATGTCAAGCGAAGAATCCCCTAATAGCGAAGCAGTCTCTCCATCTCCCGCACTGAACAGTAAAATTTCAAATTCTTTACAAATTGTCAAGGCGGAATCAGTGCAAGCGGAAGAAGTACCAACTATATCTTTAGCATCACTGCAAACAGTCAGTGAGCTTCAGCCAGAAGTTTCTGTCCACTCCGTTGCTCCCACACCCGCTGCGGTACTGCCTGCGCCGCTCGTAGCCCATGCGCCAGAGTATCACCGCGGCCTGCGTGAGTGGCTAGCGATATGGCAGGATGGTATTCGCCCTGCCTATTTACTTTTATCACTTTTACCTGTAATGCTTGGAAGTATAGCAGCGTGGACACAAAGCATCTCACACGCGTCACCACGTGGGATTTTTCATCCTATCAGGTTT
>WNFM01129483.1_pt1 | contig 15096 bp, 11 predicted proteins | sample 5400271 | NCBI WGS metagenome assembly WNFM01 (sample SAMN13153352, study PRJNA577476) | soil metagenome | isolation source: 60 cm saprolite on Douglas fir-dominated hillslope | place: USA:California | collected 2013-09-17
CGGATGATTCGGCTGCATCGCCCTTGTTAAGCATTCTCTGCTCGATCTGCCTGTAGGTGCGTAACGCATCCCCGGCAGCCTTGCGCACTCCCGCGTCGGCGTCCTTGTTGTAGACATTAACAAGATCCGCAATGGCCTCAGGGTTTCCGAGCTTTCCTAATTCCTGAGCCGCCTTGCGACGCGTTCGAGCGTCTTCGTCAAATAGCTGGTCGAGCAACCGATCAAGCGTTGGGTCTAGTTGGGACATCCATTAATTCCTTGCTGGCGGGCTGTTGGGCGTTAGTGTGCTGATGCGCTGGCGGAGTTGCGCGTTCATTAACGCCACGGCGGCCTGTGGCGCTAACATTTCGAGCATAGCCTGATCGCGGTCAGAAAAGGTCCGACCAGATTTTAATTCGCACGCGATTAATGCACCGAGTACATTATCATCGTATAACAACGGAACCCCGACAATGGCCGCGATCTTGACATCGCTAAACGCGGGTGTCTGGTTCTGCCATGACTGATAATTTTGCAAGCGCATCGGCCTCTTGGTCTCAAAAATATGCTCGGCGAGGCTTGTACCTGTCGCAAAGCGCCGCCCAACAAGATTTGTTGAGCCACCGTTCTGCGCGCTCACGATAAACGGCGTTTCATTGGTTTCTTCACGCAGCACGATCAGCGTCATGTCTGAACGCAGCATCCGCTGTGATTGCTGAACAACGGCATCCAAAACCTGCTGCACATCTTGCGTTCCGGTCAATGCGTGGGAAACATCGCGCAATGCCGCCAACTGTGTTTTCTGCATCATGAGCGGATTGAACAACTGCATCCGGCCTAGCCAGTAACCCAGGATGGCCGTGGCAATGACTGCTACCACTGATGCGAAGTCAATTTTGCGCAGCGACGGATTCAGGATTGCCAGCGTTTGCCCGCAAACCAGCAATACGATGCCGAGCGAAATGGTCGGCTCGATGCGATTGCGGTAATACACGATGGTGCCAATAGTCAGGAGGATATAAGCCAAAGCCACTGCCGAAGCAACAATCCCAGCGGGTGCGAAGTGTGACATGAGGTAGTATGGGCCGTCAGGAGTAAAAAACTTGCTCCTCCACAGCGGCCACAGCAGCAGAATAAAGATGACAAAGCCTGCCCGTGCCAGCACCTGATATGCCTGCTTCATCATCCCGGCGAGACTCACCACAAGCGAGAAGGCCGCGACAATGCTCAGCAAAAAGCCGGTAATTGACAGGTTCGTCGCAATTACTTTCACGTCCGTTGCCAGATCGAAGATTAGAACTACCATGCTAAGCATGACCGTCAAATTGTAAAACGCCACGGCTGCCAGGAACTGCGTCACCGCTTGCCCTGCCTTATCGCCGGGGTGTTGCGAAAAGGCGAGAAATAGCACACCGAGCGTCACTGAGAGCGCCAGCAGATTTGCGATGAACAGCGTCAACGTCAATAGCGGATTCATTTGCTCAATCTAACTCACCTTACGCCGTCCCCACTCCCCGCTTTTCGATTCCTGGTTTCTAGTGCTGTGACGAAACTTCTTTTGTTTACCTGTTCCCCCTCTCTGTTCGCGGAGAGGGGGTCAGGGGGTGAGGTTTATCTCACTTCACCGTAAACACACACGAACCGGTGTCCACTTCTGTCTTGCCACCCGGCCCATAGGTCTGGTCGCCATCCGAGATTTGTTGCTGCCAGGATACTTTATACTCGATTTTGTGTTCGCCGGGAAGCGGCGAGCCAATCGGCACATACCAGTACACGTAATATCGGCCTGCCACCTGGACAACATCCGATTTGTAGTTGCGCCAATCCTTGAGCACCTGACCATCAATCCGTACTTCATACGTGCTGTAGTTGATGTGGTCGGCTATCTGGTCAGCAGTCTTGGCGAACCATGACCACCAGATCAGGACGGGTTGCCCCGCTGGCAGAGTCTTGTGTGGTTCACCCTTCGCATCACAATAAGCCAGCACGCCATTTTTCGGGATAACGCCCGCTTTGGGCAGCGCAACCTGTGTGCCCGAATCGGCGCTCGATGTGCCTATCGCAACCTGTGTGCCCGAATCGGCGGTCTGACGGACGATTTCCTGTGTGGAAAATTTTGGAACGGCAGTGGCATTTGAAACCGTGACCAACGAGATCGACAACCAGCCTTCATGGCTGCCATCCAGCATACGGACGTTGTACCAATTATTGCTGCTATCCACGCCCAGCACGATTACCTGCGTCCCTGCTTTAATCCCGGTAATGACGGCGAAAGTTTGGCCCGGCCCGGAACGCAAATTGGCCGTGGGGCTGGTGAAATTGACGGCTCCAAGTATTACAGGCGTGGGGCTTAGCGTTGGCGTCGGGGATGGTGGTACGGGCGGCTCGGTGTCCGTTGGCGATGGGGTGGCGCTGGGAATCGGCGTTTCCGACGGCGGAAGCGTTGCGGTGAATTTCGGCGTAAAACTGACAATTGGTGCGCCCAATGTATTGGTCGGAACACTCACAATCGTTGTAGGCACGATTTGTTGATTATTGATCCCACACCCGACCAGGATACCCGAAAACCACAGGGTCAAGCTGATCGTTCGCAATCTATGCAACAATAGGAACCTCCGCCCAGGCGATTTGACGATGGTAGATTATCAACAAATTCGCTATCGCACAACAAAGCATGAGTTCCCAGGCTCAAACCGTGCGCCCACTGTCCAACAGAGTCTGCACGCGCGCGATCAGGCTGTTGGACAGATAGGGTTTCGTAATATAGCCATCCGCCCCGTTATCCAGGCTGAAACGGATTGTGTTGGGATCGGCTTTTGCTGAAAGCACCAGGATCGGCACGCCGTCTAGTTCCGGGTGGCTGCGGATGCGTCGCAATACTTCCAGCCCATCCATATCAGGCAGCATCATGTCGAGAATGACCATATCCAGCCGCTCTGGCTGAGAAAGCCAGTCAAGGGCAGCAATCCCGTTGAACATCAGCACACTCTTGACATTAATTTTTTGGAGCAGCATTTCTACCAGTTTCGCCAAATCACGATCATCGTCAATAACCAGGACAACTGGAGATGTATTCGTAACCATAACTTTTCCTTGTGCGGCTGCCGTATCAGGCAACTGGCACAATAACACAAGCCCATGATGGCTGTATTTATAGGTGATGTTTGCCAACAGCGCAAATAGATTAGAGCGATGTATAATTGCGCAGGCTGGATTACAACGCTCAATTACCAGGAAGCTCAAGTATGTCGATAGATTGGATGTCGCGGGCCGAAGCCATGCGTCACGAACTGATTAGCCGGCGGAGAGATTTGCATAAGAATCCTGAACTTGCCTTTCAGGAGATCCGCACCGCTGGGATTGTCGCCAACGAACTCAACGCCCTCGGCCTGGAAGTGACAACAGGCATTGGCAAAACAGGCGTAGTCGGCATCCTTGATGGTGAACACGAGGGACCAACCGTGCTGGTTCGCTGCGATATGGATGCGCTGCCCATTGAGGAAGCCAACAAGACCGATTATATTTCGCAGACGTCGGGCAAGATGCACGCCTGCGGACATGATGGACACACGGCCATTGGCCTCGCCGTCGCCAAGATGCTGACCGAGCAGCGATCAAATATCGCGGGCCGCGTCAAGTTTGTGTTCCAACCCGCCGAGGAAGTGGCGCTAGGCGCACAGGCCATGATCGATGATGGCGTGCTGACCAGCCCTGCGCCAGAAGTCAGCCTGGGACTGCATCTCTGGAATGAACTGCCCGTGGGCGAAGTGGGCATCACCGATGGTCCAATGATGGCCGGGGCCGATTTGCTGCGCATTACGCTGCGCGGCAGCGGCGGACATGGGGCTGTTCCGGAACACACCCACGATCCAATTGTCGCCGGGGCACAAATCGTCAATGCCTTGCAAACAGTCGTCAGCCGGAATGTGAGCGGTCTCGATACGGCGGTACTCTCAGTCACGACTTTTCACGGTGGTGACGCCGACAACGTAATTCCGGCGCTGGTCAAGATGACCGGGACATTCCGCAGCTATCGCCCTGAAGTTCATGATCTGTTAGAGCGCCGTCTCCGCGAGATTGTTACCGGGATTGCCGCCGCTATGCAGTGCGAAGCCGAGATCGAGACCGTCGCGCAAACCCCGCCCGTGGTCAATGATGTGAACACGAATAATCGTCTGCGCCGCGCTTTTGGCAATATGGCGATGCCCCGCCCGCTCGAATGGCGTGATCAGGTCCGCACAATGGGCGCGGAAGACATGGCGTTCTTCCTGCAAAATGTGCCGGGTACGTTCCTTCTAGTGGGGTCCGCCAATAAACAACGCGATCTTGCTTATCCGCACCACCACCCACGCTTCGACTTTGACGAGGACGCATTGCCTATCGGTGCGGGGTTACTGGCAACGGCTGTTGCCGATTACGTGATCAAAGAGTAGTAGACGATGCCACGGACTAACGTAATTCGCTGGCGGGATGGTGCTGGTTGGTTGGTGCTTTCCGGCGGAGAATTAGAAAGCGCTGACAGCACTGAGATCGAGGCCGAAGCGTTGGCGCGTGTACCGGCTGGCGGTCCGCTGGCGTACATCTGGGCGGCGGGCGATGTCGAATCGGCTGATCAGCATCTCGCCACGTTTGAAGATCTGGGCGCACCGACGGGTTTTCTGGTCGATATTCTGACCGAAGACGACGATACACTGCGCCGCCAGCTTGCCGATTCGGGGCTGATTGTCATAGGCGACGGGCCAAACCTCAAAGACCTGCGTTCCGGCTTGCTTGGTGCGGCGCTGGAAGGCATCAGCGAAGCCTATGAACGCGGGGCGGTGGTCCTGGGAGTGGGACAAGGGGCGGCAGTGCTCGGCAGCATTCTGCCGGAATCGCAGGGATTGGGCTGGGTCGAAGGGGCAGCGATTATGCCCGGTTATGAGAATGAGGATAACGCTGCACGTCTGCGTGAATTGCTAACCCAGCACCCCGACGCCTATGGGTTGGGTATTGGTACAGGTTCAGCACTGGCACTCGGTCCCAATGGCGAAATCGCAGCCTGGGGAAAAGGCCAGGTCACAGTAACGTTAGGTCGCAGCTTTGCATGAGTTAATTATTTAAACCAAATCTATGCTTTCCAGTGCCAACTCCCCGATTCAAGGAGTAGGCATAATTGGATGAACAATATTATTGGAATTAATTGACTTTCACATCAGGAGACAAAATTGCCTGCTACCATTTTAGTTGGAGCGCAGTGGGGCGACGAAGGAAAGGGTCGTGTCGCGGATTGGCTGGCAGCACAAGCCGATATTGTTGCCCGTTTCGGTGGCGGCGATAATGCCGGGCATACTGTGCGGGTTGGTGACGACACGTTCAAGCTGCACCTGATCCCCTCAGGGATTCTCCACGAAAATGTGGTGTGCATTCTTGGCGCGGGAACCGTGATTAATCCACTGATCCTGATGCGCGAGATCGCTTACCTTGACGAGCGCGGCATCAAGGTTATTCCTGGTCGGTTGATGATCGATGCACGTGCCCACATCATTACGCCCGCACATCTGGCGCTTGATGGAGCCAGTGAGTCGGCACTCGGTGCGGAGGCAATTGGCACGACGAAGCGCGGCATTGGCCCTGCTTATGCCAGCAAAATGTCTCGCACTGGTATCCGTGCCCAGAGTATGGGCGATCCGGAGCGCTTCGGCGATCAGCTTCAAAAGGCAGTCGAAGAGGGCAACCGGACTTTACAGGCGCTTTATGGCCTGAAGCCGATTGATGCAGATGCTCAGATTGCAGCATATGTTGACGCGGCCCGTCACCTGTCGCCCTTCCTGGCCGATGCCGTCACCTATGTTCAGGACGCGTTGGACGCCGGGAAGCAGCTTTTATGTGAAGGCGCGCAGGGCACGTTTCTCGACATTGATCACGGAATGTATCCATTCGTCACGAGTTCATCACCCACGGCGGGCGGCGCATTGACCGGGCTGGGCTTCGGTCCGCGCCACGTGACCCGTGTCGTCGGCGCGGCAAAGGCGTTCAGTACACGAGTTGGCAGCGGCCCCTTCCCAACTGAACTCGATGGCCCGCTCGGCGATAGACTGCGCGGTACGGGCGAAAATCCCTGGGATGAGTTCGGCACCACCACAGGCCGTCCGCGCCGCTGCGGTTGGCTGGATGGTGTGGTGCTGCGTGCTGCGGCGCGACTTAATGGCATGACTGAATTAACGCTCAACAAACTGGATATCTTAAGCGGACTGGAAACTGTCAAACTCGCCGTGGCCTACCTCATCGACGGTAAGCGGACAACAGCCATGCCATATGATCTGATGACGCTTGCCAAAGCCGAGCCAGTCTATGAAGAATTGCCGGGTTGGTCCGGTGACATTACCGGGTTGCGAAAATTTGCGGATCTGCCCTCTAATGCCCAGACTTACCTCAAACGTATAGAATCGTTAGTTGGCGTTCCGGTTGCCTCCGTTGGTGTGGGTCCGGCCCGCGATCAAGTGATATTGCCATGACTGACGGTGCGCAAAACACGTATTTTTACCAGCAAGAAAAGCCTGTCGATTACGTACCGCAGCGAGTGGTATCGCTGGTTCCGAGCGTTACAGAATCGCTGTTTGATCTGAACATTGGCACTCGTGTTGTCGGCGTGACGGATTATTGTACCCGTCCGGCGGATGCAGTGAGCAAGCTGCCTCGGCTTGGCGGCACGAAAAACCCCAACATCGAGGCTATAATTGCGCTGCATCCCGATCTGGTTATCATGAACCGGGAAGAAAACCGTCAGGCGGATGCAGATGCTCTTGAGGCGGCAGGCATTCCGGTCTGGGTGACGCATCCGAATACGGTGCGGGAGGCCCTCGATTTGCTGTGGACCATCATGGATATTTTTGAAGAGCCGTCGATGGTGCCTCGTGTGCGGCTGATTGAAGTGACGTATGAGTGGACTCTCGGTGTGACTCGCGAACTGCCGCCCAAACCTGCCTTTGTCCCAATCTGGCGCGACCCGTGGATGACCTTCAACCGGGACACTTATATCCACGATCTGCTGCAAACGTGCGGAGTCGAAAATGTCTTCGCGGATCGGGAACGCAAGTATCCCTTAGCCGCCGATCTCGGCAATGCGGAACCGCTGGCAGCGGACGATCCTCGAATGAAAGATCGTGATGTGCGTTATCCGCGCATCACATTGGAGGAGGTGGTTGCAGCGCAGCCAGAGATGGTGTTGTTACCCGATGAACCTTATGTGTTCAGTCAGGCCGATGCAGACGAAATTGCTCGTCTGGATATTCCTGCAGCCAGGAATGGACAAATCTATCTCGTCGATGGCAGTCTGTTGACCTGGCATGGCACACGGATCGCCTATGCATTACGCGATCTGCCGCTGCTGCTGGGCACTGCGCCGCTCCAAGGAACGTAGGTGATGATTACAGATTTTTCGCAGCAACTACTCGACATTGTTCCCCAGGCGATACTGGTAATCAATAGTGATGGGCAGCTTCTTGCCGTTAACGATGCTGCTCGCCAACTTTTGCCGCCGGAGCTAACGGTTGGCAGCCATTTTGATGATGCGAACTCGCCGTTCGCCGTACTGTTGGATGATCTCGCCTCGCAGACCGGCTCTTTCCGGCGCGAGATTCGCCTAAGCAATACACAGGTGATGGAAGCCACTATTGCGCCGTTTCCGTCCCATGGTTGGGCTATCACGCTGTACGATATTTCTGCCCACAAGGAAATTGAAGCACAGAGAAATGACCTCCTCAACGAAGTTACGCACGACCTGAAGCAGCCCATTTCGGCTATCCTCAGTTTCTCCGATGTACTGCGGGCAAGTGGCGAACTCAATGCTCAGCAAAGCCAATTTCTGGATCGAATCCGCCACGCGGCAACGCGCATGTCTGAGCAAATACACCAACTGTTGGACGTGTCGTGGATTGAATCAGGGCTAAGCCTGGTGATTGCGGAGGTTGACCTTGTGAGCCTAGCCCAGACCACGCTGGATGAACTGGAAACGCGTGCTTCGGCAAAACAAATTCAGCTTGCGCTTGATGCTCCTGACGCTATGCCCATGCTTCCTGGCGATAGCAACCGTCTTGGGCAGGTCTTAAGCAATCTTGTGCTGAATGCTATCAAATATTCTCCTGCCGAAAGTATAGTAACCATTAAGCTGTGGACGGCAGGCAACCAGGCAATCTTTTCAGTGTCCGATCAAGGTATGGGTATCTCGCCCGAAAATATCCCGCACCTGTTTGATCGCTTCTTCAGGGTGCGCGATAGGCAAACGCGGAATATCGAAGGCACCGGGCTGGGCCTATACATTGTGCAATCTATTGTTGAACAGCACAATGGCACAGTTACCGTAGACAGCGAACCGGGCAAAGGCAGCACATTTACTGTCTACCTGCCGCTAAATGGTTCGGTAGTTGAGTAGCAGTTGCGTTTGCTGTGTTTGCGACATTCCGTTGAATAGGAAAGCAAATGACCTTTTCGAGGACCACATTAAAGGCTCCTGAATATGGATTTTTCGTTCGATTCCGATAGTGAATACACAGATCAGAGCTTCAAGCGAATAAATTACCGAAATAAAACAATAAATCGGAAGACGTTTCAAAACTGCATTTTTACAAATTGCGCTTTTCAGGAAGCGACCTTTTTGAATTGCAAGTTTCGAGATTGCAGCTTTTCAGACTGTGATTTGCGTTTAATGCATGTTGCAGGTAGTTCTTTCCGAGAATCAATATTCAAACACTCAACTGTGACAGGTGTGAATTGGGTCGAGGGTTCATGGTCGAAATCCGGTTTATTGGAATCAATCGGCTTTATTGACTCGGAAGTAAGTTACTCATCATTTTTTGGGTTAGAACTGGCAAAATTGGTGATCACTAAGTGCGTTGCCAAGAACGCGGATTTTGCCGAGGCCAACCTTACACAGGCTGACTTTACAGAGACGGACTTTGCTGAAAGCCGTTTCTTGCATACCAATCTGACTGAGGCCAATTTTACACATGCACGTAACTATGCGATTGATCCCGGTCTCAACAAACTAAAAGATGCAAAGTTTTCTCTACCAGAAGCAGTTAACCTGTTACGATGTATGAAAATTGTCCTGGTTGATGATCTCGCGGCTGATAATTGACCGGTTGCGATGGCGCGGGCTGATCACTCACTAATCTACTATAAGTATGTGGCAAGCGAAGTCGCCTGTAACGCTGTACTTGAGTGCTACGGACGCCGAACATAACAAAGCATGTAATGCAGACAAATTTGATAGAAAAGCGTGACGTTGGTTGCCAGATAATCCGCCTAGAATTAAAAATGCGTTGTGTTGACCGCTGGAGTGCTCGTGAACTTTCGTTTTCCATCCAAATTAAATGTAGATCTCAAACCAGGTCGCCGGACACTTTTTGCGCTGGCATTGATTGGTGTGATCACCGGGAGCGTGTTCTCCTACTGGAATGCGACACGTCTCATTGCGGACGAACAACTTGTGACAGCGACGCACATTCTAGTCGCTAGCCTCAATACTGTCTCTGCGGCGATCAAGGATATCGAGCCTCATGTCAATCGTTATGCGACGACCAGCTATTCTAGAACTGGTGCCCTCAAAATGGTTGAAACAGACCTTATTGTGCAAGTTCAAGATATGGCCCAGCTAGCAACAATAAGTCCTGATCAGTGGGAACGAGTCGCTGCCTTGCAACAATCGATAAAGAGTTATTTTGCTGATCTGAATACCGTTGCTAGATTAAACAACAATGGAACAAATTTCGATCAGGTACTGGACGAACAGCAAATTCAATTATCCCTAATCGCCGACAAGACTGTCGGCGAAATGATTGCTGAAGCGAATCTTTTCCTCATCCAACACGAAACTATGTCAAGTGCTACAGAGCAAACGACGTTAACTACGCTAATGCTGATCTCGGCTGGCAGCGTACTTTTGTTTTGTGTCATCTTCTATTCACTAAATCGGGAAGTTGCTAAACGCCAGCACATGGCGGCAGCGTTGACAGACAACGAACAACGTTTGAGGACGCAATACAAGAGCCTGCCAATCCCGACCTATACCTGGCGCAAGACAGATAATGAATTTGTGCTGGTTGATCATAACGATGCTGCAATCGAAGCCACACAGGGTCATATTGGAGAGTGGTTGGGTAATAAAGTTCATGAAATGTATTCGGATATGCCCAGCTTAGTTGCCATGGTTGAGCGTTGCTATGATGAACAGAAAGTCATTCGATGGGAGTCACAGTATCGCCTCCGCACTACGGGCGCAACTCGGGATCTTGATTTTACATACGTCTTTGTCGCGCCAGATTCGGTGATGATCCATGCTGAAGATATAACTGACCGCAAACGGGCACAAGAGGCGGTAGCCCGTGAACATAACCTGCTACGTGCAGTCATCGATAATTTGCCGGATTATATCTTCGCTAAAGATAAGAACGGCTATTTTACGCTGACGAATATTGCTCACGCGCAGGCGACTAACGTAACTCCAGCGGAGATGGTCGGCAAGACAGCTTATGAATTGTTTCCTCAACAGATGGCGGAGCAGTTTTCGCTGGACGATGAGGCTACTTTGCAATCTGGGCAGGCGCTCATCAACGTGGAGCGAGAGACACGTGATGCCGAGGGCAACAAACGTACGGTTCTGACCAGTAAAGTACCGTTGAGGGATGCCCAAAATAATGTCATCGGCCTGATCGGGATCAGCCGGGACATCACTGAACTGAAAAAAACACAGGAGGCATTGAGAGCGAGCGAAGAGCGCGCTGGCTCCATTGTCGCTGCCCTCAGCGAAGCAATCGTATTACGATACGTCGATGGGGCACTACAATTCATGAACCCAAGTGCAGAACAACTTATGGGGACACTTGTTAGGGACGAGGAAGCTCGACCTTATTTTTATGATGAATATGAAAACATTCTTGGTGATGAACATAGACCGACAGCAATAGCCCTGAGCATAGGTAAGCCACAACGGGATATGCTCATGCGCGTAAAGCGCCTGGATGGAGAGATGCGGTGGATGTCTGTTAGTGCCCAGCCGCTGTTTCGCGGCGGTACGGACGTTCCCTATGCAACACTGGCTTCATTCTCAGATATCACTGAACGTATGCGCCTGGAGGAAGCCCTATCTGAAGCACTTGACCAGGCGTTGGAAGCATCACGTGCGAAATCGACTTTCCTGGCGACAATGAGCCACGAAATTCGCACCCCCATGAACGGCGTTATTGGCATGACTGATTTAGTTTTAGATACGCCGCTAAGCGACGAACAGCGTGACATGATTGAGATCATTCGAACGAGTGCTAATGCCCTGCTGACGATCATCAATGACATTCTCGATTTTTCGAAGATCGAAGCAGGTAAACTTACGCTGGAAAGCGTCGATTTCCAACCTATAACGCTTGTGGAAGGTGCCGCTGACATTATTGCGCCAAAGGCGCACGAGAAGAAACTTTCGCTGATGACTTTTGTTGATCCGGCAATTCCGCCCATACTGAACGGGGATATTGTGCGGTTGCAACAAATATTGATCAATCTAATGGGCAATGCGGTGAAGTTCACGGACCGGGGCGAGGTGGTTGTTCGCGCTATATTGGATGAGCGGAATGCAAGCTCTGCAACGGTTCGTTTTTCGGTGAGTGACAGTGGCATTGGTCTATCCGAATCTGTTCGGCAGCGCCTGTTTCAACCCTTTATGCAGGCGCAGGGCTGGGGCTGGCAATTTGCGCACGCCTGGTAGAGTTGATGCACGGCAAAATAACTGTAGAAAGTCGTGAGGGTGCCGGGTCTTGCTTTTGGTTTTCAGTCCCCCTGAAAATATCTCCAAAAAACGGAGACGTTTCGCTAGAGTCGCCATCGGCTTTCGACCTGAAGGATTTGCGAGTACTGGTAGCGGATGGCAACGCCGTTAGCAGAGATATTATCGCCAGCTATTTGCTGAAATGGAACAGTGTCGTCGAGCATGTCGCAACAAGTGAAGATGCACTGCGAGAGCTAGAGCACGCAGCGAAATTAAATCGTCGGTACGATGTTGTGCTTCTTGATGTGCGTTTGCCGGGCATGGATGTGCATGTATTGGCAAATTCAATAAAACACGACAGGCTGATCTCAGACACTCATCTTATCTTGCTTACCGATGGCCCGAAGAATGGACAGGATTCCCTTTTTAGCGCTTCGCTCTCCAAACCTTTGAAACAACAACAGCTCGTTCAGGTACTGGGCACCCTCTCCAGGTCACAGGTTAATCGCAATGGTTCTGCGCCTGCACCAATTCTGATGGAGATCACAGCCAAAGGTTCGCAAATTCTCCTGGTAGAAGACAACCCGATTAATCAGAGGGTAGCGGCCATGCAGTTGAAGAAATTTGGACTGAGTGTAAAAACGGTTTCCAATGGTCAGGAAGCGCTGGATATACTGGCAGCGGGCGGCTATTCACTCATTTTGATGGACTGTCAGATGCCCGTGATCGATGGCTTTGAAGCGACGCGCCGGATACGCCAACGCGAAGCAGGCTCGCCGCAGCACATTCCGATTGTAGCAATGACAGCTAATGCCATGCAGGGCGACAGGGAACAATGTCTGATGGCAGGCATGGACGATTACATCTCGAAACCGATCAATTTGTCTGAGCTTCAAATCATTCTGGAAAAATGGCTTCCTACTTCTTAAGATGACTTTGTTAGGATTGTATGATTCTCTTCAAATCTCATGCCGTAGCTCATCAGTTCGCAAGTAGCGCTCTCAGGCCAAAAAAGGGTTAGAAGACACCTGTTCTATGAAAGTTATAATCTGCAAACCTTTTAAATTTGCAAAAGGCTTGGAGTATTTAGAATCGATAATTAATTTCTCGATCATACAGCCAGGATCGGGGTCTTAACGGTTCCCTAAAGAATCTTAACTTGATCTGCACTTGTTAAAAATCCTTAAAGCCTGTAAACTGTCAAAACCAACTAAAATTTAACCGAATCACTACCCATAGGACACTTGTATTTAGAGCAAAACTGTGTTAAAGTGTAGACCTAAATACCCCCACATATAGGGCTATGGCTTAGCTATGCCCCCATATGCGGTACTAGCAGGGCGCGCCGTTTACTCGGACGCGTCCTTTTTGCCCGAACCAACGGTGGTCCAAGACTCGACAGGGTGTTACGATGCAGTGTCCCTACTGCGGCAGCGATAAGCTCAAAGTCCTGGATACCACCGACATCAAGAACGGTATCCGGCGACGCCGCGAATGCCAATCATGTGGTGAGCGCTTTACGACTTACGAGCGTTCGCTTGCCACCACACCAGTCTTAATCAAGGAAAACGGCAATCGCGAGGAGTTTGATCGCGAGAAGCTGAAGCGGGGAATTTGGAATGCTTGTGCCAAACGTCCTATCCCTGCTGCCGAGATTGACCGTCTGGCAATGCGCGTGGAAGCTTATTTGCAGTCCCTGGGACGTTCCGAAGTGTCGAGTCGTGTGGTAGGCGATATGGTGATCGATGGCCTCAAAGACCTCGACCCAATTGCCTATATTCGTTATGCGATAGTCTATCTGGGCCTGGACGATTTAGAGAGTGTGCGCTCCGAGATAGACAAGCTCCTGGCTGAACAGGCGGATGATCGAAGTGCGTCGGAACCGGTGGTAGTCACGCGCAAAGAAGCCAAAACTGCACCGGATAATGGGTTTTCTCCCACTCAGGATAACCTGAGACTACTTTGAACATCGGGCATATTAATTTAGTCGTCCCGATGCACAGGTGACGGAATAGTTTTTGTTCTTTCCGTTACCACGTCAGATACCAACCTATAGGGGTCAATCGAGCCGTCATCCTCGACGGCACACGAGACCAAAGCTGCGGGTGGGGCGCTCCCTGTCACATGGGACCCCCAAATGTGAAATGCGCTAATAGTCAATATTTCAGGGAGAGTTGCCATGCGTATCGCCAAGGTCAGTTCAGACTTGCCCGGCACCAATTTAATGCCTACTGAACCAGTCCCGGAGGATCTGCGTAATCAGCCGATTGAGATGACGGAGAATGCACGTACCGTGCTGCAAAAACGTTATCTGCGCCGGGGCGAGGACGGTAAGCCTGCTGAAACCGAACATGAAATGTTCTGGCGCGTGGCCTATCACGTTGCACTCGCTGAAGCCGAATTGGGTGGCGATGTGATGGAAAATGCCCGTGCTTATTATGATTTGCTAACCAAACTTGAGTTTTTCCCCAATAGTCCGACCTTTACCGGAGCCGGGACACCGCTGGGTCAGCTTGCGGCCTGTTTCGTGCTGCGCATTGATGATGACATGGGCCGCACCGACAGCGGCATCTTTCAGACACTGCGTAATGCTGCCTTAATTCAGCAGACCGGGGGGGGTAATGGCTTTGCGTTCTCAAGGCTGCGTCCAAAAGGGGCGTTGGTCAAGAGCAGCAATGGAGAGGCTACGGGTCCTGTTGGATTCCTCCGTGTCTACGATCAAGCCTTCGGGGAGATAGCTCAAGGCGGCAGTCGACGCGGGGCTAATATGGCTGTATTAAATATATCCCATCCTGATGTAAGAGAGTTTATAACATGCAAGAGTAACGAGAGTCACATCACGAATTTCAACATCAGCGTGGGCATGACTGATGAGTTCATGCGTGCGGTTGAATCTGACGGTGATTTTAATCTGGTTGATCCTTCAAGCGGCGAAGTGTGGGAAACCGTTCGTGCCCGTGACCTGTTCAATCAGATTGTGAAACAAGCGCACCACAACGGCGAACCCGGCGTGCTGTTCCTGGATACTGCCAATCGCCAGAATCCAGTGCCTCATCTTTATGAGTTGGAGAGCACAAACCCCTGTGGTGAGCAATTTTTGGGGCCATTCGAAAATTGTTGTTTGGGTAGTCTAAATCTTGCCAAACTGTCTGTTACCAACGGCAGGCTCGATTGGGATGCGCTGCAAGAGATGACCGAAACTGCAACACGCTTCCTGGATGATGTTGTGAGTGCCAATAGCTACGTTCCCGCTGTGCCGCAACTAGCGGAAGCTGCGCACCGCGTCCGGCGCATCGGCCTGGGGATCATGGGCCTGGGCGATCTGATGTATCGTTTGGGCGTGCGCTATGGCAGCGAAGAAGGACAGGAGGTCGCCGGACAGG
>WNFM01117284.1_pt3 | contig 15086 bp, 11 predicted proteins | sample 5400271 | NCBI WGS metagenome assembly WNFM01 (sample SAMN13153352, study PRJNA577476) | soil metagenome | isolation source: 60 cm saprolite on Douglas fir-dominated hillslope | place: USA:California | collected 2013-09-17
CTGCGCGTTCTGCAGACGCCGCCCGTTCTTCACATGCCGGTCGAAGTATTCCGGGTACGCGTAGCGCTGCAGATAGCTGCCGATCACCGCCTGCGGTTCGTCCCACTCGGTCACTTGAACCGCGCTGACGCTCGAACCCGTGCCGACCCAAGCGTTGAAGCCCACGAAGTTGACGAAATTCGTGCCCTGCAGCAGCAGCTGCGCCATGATGGCATTGTTGTCGTTGTTCTTCGACAAGTGGCAGTCGTCGCAGTCCTTGGTTTCGGAAGTTCTTTCGGTGTGCGGATAGTGAGGATTGAACGCCTGCGAGCTGTAGCCGCTCGCCGATACGGGAGGCTGCTGAATGTAGATGTGCTCGCGATTGGCGTTGGTCGATGAGACGACCAAGGCCGAGCTGGATCGCACCGGCGCGATTTTCCCTCCGTCGACGTCGCCGCGCCGGCCCAGCATGAACATGTCGTCCCGCGCGACCTGCGGATTGTAGGTCGCGTAGACGCGGGCATTGCCTCCTTCGTAGTGATGCCGCTCCGTCTTTGCGTTGGCCTCGGTCGGCAGGTGACACCCGCCGCAGCTCGTGGTCCAGGAGGTGTGGCAGCTATAGCATTCCATCTTGTTGTTGCCGTGGGCCAGCTGCTCGTCCGGTACGTCGGCACCCCAGTTTTGCCGTTGCGTATCGCGGCTGACCAGCTTCGCTTGCGCGGCTCGCTCGTTGTAGTCGGGGGAAGCCGGATCCACGGTGTCCTTGACGAGCTTTACGCGCCATTCCATGCCGGGATCAACGGCCGAACGCTGGTACAGCTTGCCGCCGCGCCACTCGAAGCGCCGGGCTCCGTCGGCGCTGCGCAGCAGGGACAGATCCGTGCCCATCGGCGACGCGGCTTCACCCGAGGTTCGCAGTGTCGGGTACGCGCGCACCGTGCCATGGCAATCCACGCAGTCAATCTCCACGGCGGCAGCGACCTCGCCATAGACGTAGCCGTTGCCATGCGCATCTTGGGAGAAGTGGCAATCCACGCACTGCATGCCCTTCTCCATATGAATGGACGCCATGTGCACCGCCTTCTTGAACTTCTGCGGATCATCGTCGCTGACGGTCTGGTTGTCCTTGTCGAGCAGATTTCCGCGGCGGTCGCGTTTGAACACGGCTCTGAAGTTCCAGCCATGGCCGTGATAGTCCGCGAATTGAGTGTCATGCAGCGTCGGATTGAGCGTGCTCACGCGCTGCAAGAAGTCCGGATCGTCCCAGAGTCCTTTCGGTGCCGCGCCTTCAGGATTGCGTTCATTGACCGCCCTTGTCGCCGCGTCGTCAGGGTGGCGCTGTTTCGCCGGCCACATCGCGGGCGCGTCCGCTTCGTAGTCCCACATGGTGTATCCCATGAAGGTATTCATGAACATATTGGGTTGGTGCATGTGACAAACCATGCATTGGCTGGTGGGGATCGCGCGGGTGAAGCGGTGCTCGAGCGGATGCCCGGACTCGTGCTTGTTGATCGTAGGATCGACGGTTTGTGATTGCCCCTCGTTGCCGAACTGCGCGTAGGGCCCCGAATGCTTGGGGTCGCGGTCGTTGGCGTAGACGACGTGGCAGCTTGCACACCCGGAACTACGATAGTCGCCGGGCTGATCGTTCGTTCCCAGGAACCACATCATCGGGTCGTTGAGCCGCGACTTCTGCAGGTTGAGCAAGGGGATGGCGACGCGTCCACCCGTGCCGGGAGCTCGATTCGACTGATGAATATCGGGGTGCCCCGGCGCGTTGAGTTGCTGGAGACCGCCCAGATTCGGCAGACCGGTCTCCGCGCCGAAACCCCGCCGCGCTCGAACACACGGAGCACGTCGGCGGGGGCGCTCGTCTCCCAGGCGGGCAGCGGCTCGAGGTTGGGCAAAATGCCGTGTTCCATCATCGCCGTCTTCGGGTCCGGCAGCTTAGGTCCGCTGATCGAGGCGGCTTGCCCCTGCGAAGTATAGGCTTCGCCGAGAATATAGTTCTTGAACGGCAGCAATCCGTTGTTGTACGAAGCGCCGCCCCAGAACATCGCGCCTGTCGCCATCAGGCTCCGCGTCGCCTTTTCGATGATGGGCAGGTGGCATGCGCCGCACGCTTCACGGACCACTCGGTAGTCGCTGGGATTCACGAAGCGAATGAACGCGGGATCTTCCCGGTTGAGCAGCGTGTAGCTGCGTTGCGGATTGGCGCTGCTGGGATATTTCCATTCGCTCGGAAAGCGCGGCGCGATGTGGGCTCGATCGAAGGCTTTGCGGTACGCGACTTGATCTCGCACGAAACTTGTCGCGGCAAACACCCGCGCGTTGCCGCCGTGGCAATCGGTGCAGCCTAAGGTCACGGCCGGACTGTCGTGCATGGAGCTGCGGTCCGTGCTGGTATGGCAGCTGATGCATCCCGCACTTTTGGCGGCCGCTTCGTCGGCGGTCTCCGTTCCCGCCGCGCTACGATGCGCGAACGGCAGAGCGGTGATTCCGATGGCCGTGGCCGCAATCGCTAGTCTCGTCAGGCGCTGCATGTGAGCATTTCTCAATAGTTCAGAATCAACAGGGCGAAGACCGAATACGGATTCGATCCGCCGTAGATCGCCCGATAACCCGGACCCCGCACCATCTGTGAACCCGACAGGCGGAAGATCACGTTCTGCGTTGCGAATGGGCGCCATATCGCGTCGAGAGTTACCTCGGCGCCGAGCCGTCTGGGAATGGCCGGTTGCTTGAGCAGGGCATCGAGTACGCCCGTCTTGTCGAACCACAGCTGGTTTGCGTCCATGCTGACGGTGAGCTGCGGCGTCAGGGCGAGGTCGAGCCCCAGCCCCAGAAGATCGAGGCCCGGATTACTGAAGTTGGAATCTCCGGAATTTCCGGCGGCTCGCAGCGACGGCAACAGACCGTCGCGCGACTTCAGATCGAAAATCCCTCCCGCCAGCGCGAGCCGCTCATGGAAAAAGAAGCTGGAATCGGATCCGGCGAAGATGGCGCCCGACGTCAACGTATCGAACCCCTGCGCGCGCCTATCGAAGGGATTGCCGTCGCCCGACGCATGCAGCATCGAAAGCCGGATCCGCCGCCAGTCGAAGTCCACGGACAGTTCGTCGGCCGCGAACACAGAACGTACCTGGGTCGATTCATCCACGAAGGTTCCCCGCTGCTCCCGCCCTCCCAGGCCATAGACCACCGCGGTCGCGTTCAGCCGCCCGAAGTGACCATCCAGGCCGTAGCCCAGATAGGCGACATCGTAGTCGTGCGGCGCCTTGACCGCCGGCCCTGCCGCTGCCCCATCGGCGGCGATGAGCTGCCGCGGACCCGCCGCGCGGTTGCGATTCAACGCGAGAATGAATTCGGAGGTCACGCCGGATACGGGAAAATCCTGCCAATACAAATTGCCGAGCGCGATTTGATTGTTTGGAATGCCTCGTCCCACATCGTTCAGGCGAACACGGTCTTTCGGCACGCGACTGATGAGCGCCAGATTGTATTGAAAGATATTGTCGTCGCGGGTGCCGAAAAGCCGCATCGCGAGAGGCTGATCGGAAAGCAGAAATCCACGGAAATCGCTGGTGAATGGTTGGATGCCGACGCGCACGCTGTCGAAGTCGTAGCGTGAGGAGACATCCCGCAGATGTTTCTCGAACGATAGCCCTTGAATGGCGAAGACGCCGCCGCTCGCATCCGCCCCACCCGCGCGCGTGGAGCTGTAGTTGATGGCCGGGTTGAAGCGCCACTGCCAATCCGGGGGACGAAACACCGTGTCTCCGCGGTACACGGCCGCGTCGAATGAAACCGTCTGGCTCAAGAACATCTCATCGCGTGTGAGCGTACGAGTGGCGCCCGGCACGGTCCCGGACTGCAGCGGCGACGACGAGGGGATCAATCTCGGTTCCAGCAAGGTATTCGAGGTCACGGACAGGTTCGTGAACCCATCCCCGCCGAATGTAGGCCGGTCGCCCTTCAGCGGATTGCCGGCCGCATAGGGATTGCCGAAGGTGACCGGCCGCCCCAACTGTTCGACCAGGCGCCATCGATCCGGCACGGCCGAGGGAGTAGGCAAAGGTTCGTCCGGCGGCGCGGGCATGCGCCCGGGGTTGCAAACCACGGGTTCGGCCGCCGTGGGCGGCTCCACGCCCGGGCGGCGGCGCGGTTGGGTGTCTGCGGCTTCCTGGCCCGCCGTGCAGGGAGCGCTTGCCGGCGTCTGCGCCGGCGCAATCGCGGGCAGCACGCAAAGCGACAACGCCAGGCAGCGGCACAAGAGGATGCGCGGAAGCATGCAGAGGCGCTTCACTTTCGAGCCGCTGCGGTGTCCGGACGGCTTTCGCTGAACGGTCCGCGTCCCGCATTGTGAAAGTCGTGGCACATGATGCAGGTGGACGCGACCTTGCGCCGGTCATCGTCGCCATGGCAGTCGCGGCATACGGAGATCGTCGGCATCTCGATGGTTGCGCTGTCGTCGTCGCTCTCCACGTCATGATGGCATGTGGAGCACGCGGATGTGCTGTGGGCGGCATGACTGAATCGGGCGCGCGGAAACCAGCGTTCGGTAAGGCGTACCGGTTCGACCCGCCAGTGTTCCGGACCCGCGGCGTGCAGCGGGTCGCGGGTGATCTTGTGACACTCCACGCAGACCCTTTTCTCGAGGAGCTCGCGGGCAACCGCCGTCGATCGACTATCCGCCCACGCGAGCGCGCGGCGCTGCTCATCCTGAGTCAGGATCTTCTGCTCGTTTCCCGGCAGGCGCGGCGCGCCCTTCGAGGGCACCGTACGGCCGATCGCCGGGTTCAGGAACGCACGACTGAAGTGTTCTTCCAACGCCTTGAGCATCCGCGGCACGTCGCCGTGCGGGACGGTGGCGCCGGGATCCGCTTCGTCGAATTGCAATGTGTGACAACCGGAGCAGTGCGTTTCCATCCGTATCGGCTGCATGAAACGTCCGCCGGCGTCGGTTTGATGGCAGTTGTTGCACGAGAGTTTCTGCAGCCCCTTGGGCGAATCGACGCCCTTGGGGTCGAGGTGCACCTTGTGAGAAAAGATGAGGTTCGATTCCTGACGGGCGGCGTCGCGTGCCGCCGCGGGGATCGCGACCGGACGCCAGACGAATTCGTCATTCGATTTGACGGGAGACAGTACGCTCAACTCGAAGTCCGGATGCGTTCGCGAAAAGTCGTTCACCTCCAGAAGTCCGGTGTCCGGCTTCAAGGATTTCAAATCGGCGTGGCACGAAACGCATCCGACCGGACTGCGATCGATCAAGGACTTCTGCGCATCGTGCTCCACATGACAATCGCTGCACCGGCTGCCCGCGAACAGCAGCGCATCCGGCGATTTCGCGGCGACGTGGTGTTGGACCGTTTGGTGGCACTTGGCGCACGCGGCATTGGCGACGCGTTCGAACGGTTTCGTGTGGCAAACGTTGCAGTCATCGCCGACGGCCCGGTGCCTGTCATGCAATGGACCCGGCAACCACAGGCCATCGCTCGGCACGAGCGGTGCGGCTCGGAGCGCCGCGCGAAACGGACTGATGACGGCTCCCGCGAACGGCGAGAGGAAACCGATGCAAAGCAAACCCATCACGAGAAGCCATGACCAATAGCGGGGGTTGAGTCCGGCTTCCTTGAGGGACAAGTCATTGGCCGCCTCGATCTTCTTGGTGGAAAGCGCGTGCGGATCGTTGAGCCGCAGCACGATCACCCCGTGGGCGCGCTGCTGCTCGACGGTGAGGCGGGCTACCCCGAATGTCATCACGTCGCCGGTTCGGAGCCACGCATTGCGGCACCGCTTTCCGTTGACGATCACCGTTCCGGCGCCCATCGCCCGCACCCGCAGCCTGCCGAGCACGGAACACACGATGGCATGCCGGGATGAGACTTCCGCGTGATCGATCTGCACGTGGCGGTCGGGCGCTCGTCCGATGGTCAGACGCCGCGCCCTCAAGAGCACCTGCCGATATTCGGCTTGATTGCTCGCAGGATTCGGGCGTATCCGCCGCCGCAGGATTATCCGCATCCCACCTCACCGGTAAAAGAAGACGGTCAACACATGGATTGCGAGCGCCGCCAGCAGACCGAAGCTCAAGGGGAGATGCAGATACAGCCAGAACTGCATCAGACCTTGAAGCTGAATGTCCCGCTGCAGCTGGCGCTGCACCACCGCCTTGTCCCCGGTCACCGTCAACAGTTTGTCCAGGGTGTCCTTCGCGTCCGCGGTCCCGCCGGACGCGCGCTGGCGGGCCAGAATTTCAATCAAGCGTTGCTGGCCCGCATTGCCGACCACGCGCGCAAAGCCGCTTTGGAACGGGGCGCCGAGCATCAGCGTCGAGTCGTCGCGCGCGCGCAATTGCGTCCATGGACCGCCGCCGATCCGGGTCCGTCGAATCGCATCGATGACGAGCTCGCGCAGACCGCTGCCGAGCGAACCGGCCAACGCCAAAGCCTGCCCGTCGAGATCGTCGAGCCTACGCAGCAGCTGCTTGCGGCCGACATTTCCACGCACCCGCACCAGCAGTACCGGATAGCGTAGGTACGCGTAGACGCCCCAGCAGCCGCTGGCGACCACGAGACACAGAAGCGCGTAAGTCAGCGTGTGGATGTTTCTGCCGAATTGGAAACCGCAGTGCAGACTTGCGATCACCACCGTGCACAGGCCCAGATAGACGTGGATCGAGAGCCAGCGCGTCGCGCTTCCGACGCTTGCCCTGAATGTTCGCCGACGGATGCCGTAGCCCATCAAAATGAGAATCATCGCCGCTGCGATCGTGCCGAGCGTCAGTCCCAGCCACGTTCCGCCGTTCGGCTGCTGATTGCTCGGCTGGGCAAGATAGCCGGCCGCGCACGCTGCCGCCATCAGGAGCGGCGCAACCGCATGGCGATAGCCGCCATGGGTCACGAATGACTGATGCATCGGTCCTGAGTCGGTCGCCATTCAAGCTCTCGCCGCTCGCTTCTTGACCAGATTGGTCACGTCCTGCGCATGAATGCGGATGGCGGCGCCCGTGGGACAGGAATTGACGCAGGCAGGCCCGCTCTTCAAGCCCGTGCACATATCGCACTTGACCGCGGTTTTCGGCTGTTCTGCGGGCGTGCGCCGCAGCAGGCGCTCGATGAGGCTCATGCGCACCGGCGTTTCCGCCATGTGGATGACGTCGTACGGGCAATTCTCTTCGCACTTTCCGCAACCGATGCAGGAATCATCGATGAATACTTCCCCATTTGGCTGGCGGTGAATCGCATCGGCGGGACAGTCGTCCATGCAATGCGGGTGCTCGCAATGCCTGCACGACGTCGGCAGGTGCAGGGACTCGAAGGAGGGCCCCGCCTTTCGGTCCAGTCGCGAGACGCCGTCGTGCGTCACGGCGCAGGCCCGTTCGCATTGATCGCATCCGATGCACAGCGACTCGTCGATCACCAGAACACTGGTGGCTTCGCCCACCCCGTTCTCCATGAGAAAGGATACGATCTTGCCCTGCTGCGGGCGGGCTTGCATTTGCGCATATTGGGCCAGTTGCGCGGCCCGCTCCGTTTCGATTCGCTCGGCCAGGGCCATACTCGTATCGCGGGCCAGTATGCGGATGAACTTCGCGTGATCGATGCTGATCGCCTCGGCGGCGACCGTCGCGCGCGCGGTGACGGTTCGAGTCGCCTGGCCGGACAGCTCGCCGACGCAATCGACGTAACCGCCCGCGGCACAGTACGCGACGACCACATCCATGCCCCCGATCTTTTGCGACAGCGTCACGGAGCCGCTGCCCAGGACGTACAGGCGATCGACCGGATCGCCTTCGCGGAACAGCGTCTCGCCTGCGGCGTAGGTCTTCGTCTTGGCGGTGGCGGCGAGCTCGAATATCGTTTCGGAGCCGGCATTCGGCATGAGATAAAATTTCAACGCGCGCAGCACGTGCACGCGGTCAAGGTAGCACTTCGCCGCCTTTTCCGTTCGCAGCAGCTTCTTGAAGACGCTCCGCGGCGTCTCGAGCAAGACGCAATCCGGGCCGGCGACGGCGGTCGCTTCGGTAGGTCGGCCCGAAATCACGCTCAAGGCGCCGAATATCTGGCCCGCGCCGACGACCATCGTCGTCGCGCCGGGAACGTAAAGATAGACTTCGCCTTGCAGGATGTTGAAAACGGAATTCTGGTACTCGCCGCGGACGAAGACTTCGTACCCCGATTCGGGCACGCGAACCGTGCTGGCGACGACGAGTTCCCGCAGCGCCAATGGTGCAATTCCCCGGAATAGACGTACATTCTCGCTGATGAGGGCGAGCGCTTCGTCGACGTCGGTTCCGAGAAGTGCCGAGCGCAGCTTGGCCTCCAGAATGGGATGATCGGCGGGTTCGAGCGCATTCCCGAGGAGACGCTCCACCACATCGTAACCTTGGTTCATCGCCTGTTTGATCAACGGGTACCCCGCCAGGGCCCCGATGATGTAAAGGCCGGGTACGGAAGACTCGAGTTCGGGCGACAGCGCGGGCAGCGAATCCGCCGCCGGCGAGACGAATCGAACGCCGATCGGCTCCAGAAACCCACGCGGTGGAATTGCGCCGAGCCGCAGGATGACTCGATGACACGGGATGGGGATCTCGCCGTCGGCCGTTTTCAGGATCACCCGGCAGTTCGCCGCCGCCGTCGGATCATCCTGTTCGATCCGAAGGACACGGCTTTGAAAATGACAGCGAATCTTCCCGGTCTGAATCGCGGCGGCGATGCGTACGGCATTCGAATGTTTGGCTTTCTTGAAGTCGGAGCCGCGATTGACGATGACGACGCGGTTGTGCTCGGATAGTCCGATGGCATTTTCGATGGCCGAATCGCCGCCGCCGACGATCACGATGGTCTCGCCATGATGATCCTCTGCGCATTCCAAGGTCGTCTGTACGCATGGATGATCTTCACCCGGCACTTCCAGCCGGCGCGAGTTCCCCTGCACCCCCAGAGCCAGAATGATGTTCTTCGCATGAATGACATCGCCGCCTTTGAGCTCGATCCGAAACGCATCGCGGCCGCCTGCGATGCGCACGGCCTCGGCGCGGTAGCGCACGTTGATGTTGCCGCGTCGAATACCTTCCTGCCATTGCTCGAGAATACCTTCGCGGCGGCCGGCGGCGAAGGCGATGTCGCTGCGTAGGGGCAGCATGCTGGGTTCCGCCATCACATGCTTACGGCGCTGATATTGCTGGACGGTGTTTGCGTGCTTGTCCGCGGCCTCGAGCAGAACGTGGGACATTCCGCGCTGCGCCGCGCGGGCAGCCGCGGAGAGGCCTCCGGGACCCGCACCCAGGACGGCGAGGTCGAATTGATTCTTCAGTGTATCGCTCATCCACGTGATTAAAACCGCTCGGTTCGCGCAATGCGATTGTCTCAACTTGCATACAGTCGTCTCCGCCCGGCGACAATGAGGATTTTATTGGACGCCGCCGCGAACAGAATGTGCCGCGGCCATCGACCAAGCTGCGGCCTGGTGCGATGCAAGTTTCTCGCGGCGAAAACTACTCGCGCTCGCCACGACCGCGCGACGGTCGCGCACTTTTCAAGGTCGCGACAAGAGTCGCGATGCTACACGGCGGTGCGCGGTCGCGTTGCCGCCCAGCATCGGCGTTGATGCTCATCCACGATGCCGACGGCTTGCATGAACGCATAGCAGATCGTCGAGCCGACGAAATTGAAGCCCTTTTTTTTCAGATCCTTGCTCATGGCATCACTGTGCGGCGTCGATTGCCGGATGTCGCGGAGGTAGAGGGGGCGGCGGCGCAGCACACGGCCCTCGGTGAATTGCCAGAGGTAATCGGCGAATCCGCCCGGTTGCTCGCGTATCTTGAGATACGCATTTGCATTGCCGATGAAGGCGTCGACTTTGAGCCGATTTCTGACGATGCCCGGATTCAACAGCAACTGAGCGCGCTTGCGCTTTCCGTAGCGCACGATCTTTTCGGCGTCGAAGTCATCGAATGCCGCCCGATAGCCTTCGCGCTTGCGCAGAATGGTGAGCCAGCTCAAGCCCGCCTGAGCTCCCTCGAGGCACAGCATCTCGAAGAGACTTCGATCGTCGCGCAAGGGGACTCCCCATTCGTTGTCGTGGTAATCGACGTAGAGAGGAGAGTCCGCCGGGCACCAGGCGCAACGCCGCTTGCCATCGGCGTGCAGCGCGCTGGTTATTCGCCGCTCTGCAGTCACGAGAAAGGCGCTCCGGAGCGGGCGGCGGCCGGGCGCCTTAAGAGCCCTTGTGAGTCTTGCCGGGGTGAGCCCCGGCCTTGTGAGGCCTCACCGCGATGACCTCGATTTCCACCAGCGCTCCCGGCGCGACCAGCGCGGCCACTTGCACGGCGCTGCGCGCCGGCTTGTTGGGTTGCTCGGCGGTGGCGAAGAATTTGGTGTAGCCGGTCATCAGTCCGGCGAAGTCGAGCTTATTGTCCTTGGTAGGATCCGCGACCATGAACACCGTCATCTTCACGACGTCGCCCATCCCCAGTCCGAGCTTCGCGAGCGACGCTTTGATCTTGGCGAGGGCACCCTCGGCCTGCGTTGCCATATCGCCATACGACTCGACGCTGCCCTTGGGCGCGTCCTTGTTGATTACGTCCGGGAGCGCACCGCTGACATACACGGTGTCGTAGCCGGCCGGCACCGTTACCGCGGCGGAAATCGGGAAAGGGTTGCCGTCCGGCAACGGGGTCCGCACCACGGCCTCGGCATTGGCAACGGTCACACCCAACAATACGGCCGAGGCGAGCACCGCGGCACGCCGACAAGTCGTTCCGAGCATAGGCATTAGGCATCCCCTTAAGTTGTGGTATCGAGCATCTCAATTCGGCGGTCTCGCTGTCCAGCGTCAGACGTTCAGGCACACGGCGTGGCGACCCTTGTAGACCAGTTCGATCCGATGAACTCCGCGCGTACGCCGAGCCGCGCTGCGGATCTCATGCATGAGCTTGAGGAGCACGGGCGTGTTGACGTCCAAAGCCCTGGCCCTGCCGAAGCGCGGCTCCACGCCCAGATGAAGCACCACGAAGCGCTCGTCGGCCAGCCGCACGAACACCGCGACACCCAGCGGCCGCCCGGCTTCGGTTACCGCGAACAGCGTCTGTACACCTTCGACGTCGCCCACCCGGATGCGCAAGCTCCCGTCCTGCTCGTAAATCTCCGGAACCCCGTAGGTCGCTATGGATTGCTCGATCCCGACGCGGACCCGATGCTGATTCGCGTTGAAAAAGAGCAATTGCTCGAGCGCGGGACGCTGCTGCATGGCCAGCTTTGACGTAATCACGATTGGCTCGCTCAATATCCTGTCCCCATGTGGCGCTGCCGTTCGCAAGTGAGCGTCCAGTCGCGGAAACGACTTGACGCGATGCAGCAGCAATTTTCTGCCGCACAAGACGCCGTATCGTATAGCGTCGCAACTGGAATGACACTAGCCTACCTCCATGGGATGATTAATTGCTGCGGTGCGGTGCACCATCGGGTAAATAATCGAATGGCCGGGGTTCTCGATGTGGAGACGTGACCGTTGCTGCCCTCTGACGACCAAGACGATGAACGGCTGCTGAATTTCAGCTTTGCGAGCGAAATCGTCGAGTTGGTGGTCTTCAGCACCGACGAGGCGTTTCTGCAGACGCTGCGGGAGGCCGTGGGGAACGCCCATCGAATCTGGCACGTACCCTCCGCGGATAAGGTCTGCGATCTGCTCCTGGCCGGCCAGGTGGGTATCTTGGTGCTGGACGTGCAGGCGCTGGCCGAGGACGTCGGCGTTTTCGTCGCGCAGATCAAACGTCAATTTCCCGATCTGGTGTTGGTGGTTGCGGGTAGCCGCGAGACTGAACACCTGTTGGCCAATCTCATCAGCGCCGGCACCGTTTATCGCTTCATCCATAAGCCCATGTCTCCCGGCCGTGCCAAATTGTTCGCCGAAGCCGCGGTCAGGAAATATGTGGAACAACGGAAGCGCGCGCCGGCGGCACCCCCCCGCGCCAGCGCCGGCCCCGGCAAACCGCGGCTTTTCAAGCTCGCGGCAGCGGCGCTGCTGGTGGCGGCCGGAATTGCGGCCTGGGCGCTGTACCATCATAAATCCGTGCACGACGCACCGCCGCGCGCGGCAGCCGTGGACGGTGCGGCCCCCGAAACATCTCTGGTGGGGCGCGCCGACGCGGCACTTGCGGCGAATCGCCTCGCCGCGCCGAACGACGACAACGCACTCGATTTGTACCTGCAGGCATTGGCGCGCAATCCCGCGGACGCTGCGGCGAGGACCGGCCTCACCGAGGTTCAGGAACGGCTGTGGACCAAGGCGGAGAACGCCTTGCTGGAGGAGCGCCTGGACGAAGCGGCCACGGCAATCGAGACGGCCCGCAAAGCCGGCGTCGACGGCGGCCGGATCGCGTTGCTGACGGCGCGGCTCGCGAAGTCACGCGATCGGCTCAAAACCGCGACGGCACGCCCTCGCACGCCGGACGATACACGCCCCGAGGCAAGCGCGGAGGCCGGTCGTCGCGCCGAGCTCGTGGGTCTCGCCGAGGCACGCATCAAGGAAGGTCACCTGATCGATTCGGAGAACGACAGCGCGCGGTTCTACATCCGGGAGGCCCTGCGAATCGACCCAGCCGGCAATGCCGTCCAAGCGGCCAGGCAGAGTCTCGCGGCGGCCCTTCTGGCGGGCGCCCGTGCGGATCTCGAACGCCGTGATTTCGAGCACGCCTCGCATTTGCTCGACGCCGCCGACGGGATTGGCTCCGCCGCGAATGTGGAGATCGCCCGCGAACTTCTCGCCGCCGCACGCCGTCAGGCCGAAACGGACGCCTGGGATCAATTGTTGAAGGCGGGCCGGGAGCGTCTGCAACAGGATCGCCTGGTCGAACCTGCCACCGATAGCGCGAAGTACTACCTGATGACTCTGCGAGGCATGAATCCGGGCAATACCGGCCTCGCATCCGCGCTGCAAGACCTTGGGCTGCGGCTGGTCGCCAATGCCCGCCGCGCACTCGATCTCAAACAGTACGACGCGGCACACAACTGGTTGGCCGAAGCAACCGCCGTGGGATATTCCTCTGCTGAATCCGGCGCCGTATCGCGGGAGCTCGAAGGGGCGGTCGACCAGCGGACGTTCCTCGCGAATGTCGTCGCCGCCAATGACCTCGAACTCGTCAAGTCGGTGAAGCCTCTCTACCCCGCGAAAGCCGAGGCGAACCAGACCGAAGGGTGGGTGGAACTCGATTTCACGGTGCTGGAAAGCGGGGACGTCAGGGACATCGCCGTGCACGCAGCCAACCCGCCGGGAGTTTTCGATTCGGCAGCCGCCAAAGCGCTGTCGCAATGGCGGTATAAGCCCGTGCTGAAGGATGCCAAACCCGCGGCGCAGCGGGCCCGCATTCGCATTCGATTCACGCTCGCCGGCAGCGCCTCGCCGCCCGCCGGCCGGCAGCGCCTGGGCCCTTGAGGTCCCTAGTTTATTGGAAAAAGTCGCCTGCGGCGCTTTTTCGGACATCAGCTTCGTTTCCGCTGGCAAAAAGCGTGGTTTTTGCCAGCTGCGTAGTGGGGGAAATGCAAGTCCGACAGGCTGCTAGGCGGCGGAGCTCCGCGACAACGCGACGGAGTTCGCCCGCTCCTGGGTGAGCGCGCCGATCTCAGCCCCGATCCGCAGATCGTCGACCGGACCGAAGGTGTGTTTGCGCACCAGCCCCTGCTTGTCGATCAACACCAGGCTGGGCGTGCCACGCATCTTGTAGGTAGCGCTCCATGGTGTGGGGAATGGGGCTCCCCGCACTCAACTGGTCGAGTGCAATGGGAAATTTCAATCGATACTCCTGGATGAAGGCCTTGAGCACCGCTGCATTTACGGCATCGTGGTGCTCGAAGGTGGCGTGCAGGCCGATCACCGCGACGTCGCTCGGTTCGAATGTTTCGTAGATGCGCTCTGCCTGCGGAATGCCGCTCGACAGCGATTTCGGACATAGCACCTGAAAAGCCGCGAGAACCACGACCCGGCCGCGCAAACCGGACAACAGCAGCGGATGGTCCGTGTTGTACCACGTCTGGACGATCAACTCGGGCGCCTGAGAAATTGAGGATGTCATAAGTGTTGCCAAGCCCGGTTGCTGCAACCGTGACCTGCGGCCGTCCTTGGTTGTGTTGAGTGTTCAGGGAATCCCCTATTGTGTGCTCAAAGCGCATACAAATTTCAAGGGGTTTGCGTGCGATCGGCGCCGTACGCGTTTCTGGGTGAGCCCGAATGTGGCAACACCGAGCGGGCGAAGTGCGCAGGACCGCTTTGCCGATGATTCGGGGCGGTCAATTCATCACGGCCTGAAGCCGCCACGCCTTCTAGGGAGGGGTCCTCAAGGGACCGCGACTCTGTTCCCCGCCGCGACGACCTTACCGATTGCATCCGAGTTCTCGCGGTCGCGCCGCTTGCGCTCCGCGATCTCCTCGCGGTCCACCGCGACCTCGCGCGGCGCCTTGATGCCGATTCGAACTTGCGTTCCGTTCACCGCCATCACGGTGACTTCAATGTCGTCGCCGATACGCAACGCCTCACCGGCTCGTCTGGTCAATATCAGCATAATTTTGCTTCCGCTGCTCTGGGTGTTTGGGTGGCTAATGGGGTACCGGCAAACTGTAGCCCGGCCTAAACCCCAACGATGTGGGCGTATGGTTCAATCGTCTGTAGGACGCTGGAGGACAGCTTTTGTAAATCAAGCCGCATTGGAGCGAGTGTTGGCTTTGGTCGGCCTTGCTGCTGGCCGGCATCGTCGCCGTCGACGTCCACGCCGATGAGGCCGCATCGCGGCCCGTGGCCTCCAGGCATCAGATGATGAAGGAATGCATGGCCAAGCAGAAGGCCAGCGACGCGGGCTTGTCGAAGGAACAAATGAAAAAGAACTGCAGGGACATCACCGAGACGGAACGGGAAAACGCCAAGGCCGACAAGAAAAGCGCCGACCAGCGCTAGCTCGCGGGCCCTATTTGAGCCGGGACCGATCCCTCCGATAAGTCCCAGGTGCTGACGGTTGCCTCATAGATCGCGAGTTCAGCGAGCAATTCCTCGAGAGGTTGGGATTTCCCCATGGCGAACCCCTGGCCGTAGTCGACGCCGAGTTCGGTCATTTT
>WNFM01035451.1_pt3 | contig 15084 bp, 13 predicted proteins | sample 5400271 | NCBI WGS metagenome assembly WNFM01 (sample SAMN13153352, study PRJNA577476) | soil metagenome | isolation source: 60 cm saprolite on Douglas fir-dominated hillslope | place: USA:California | collected 2013-09-17
ATGCTACAATATTCCTATGCTTCCCTATCGCAAGCTTGCTAGTAATACCCTCTTCCAAATTCTTGCTCGTGTGATTACTTCTGGCAGTAGTTTTCTTATCACTATTTTTATTGCTCGTCATTTTGGGGTCATGGGTTATGGAGACTTTGCAAAGATCGTCGCATTTATTAGTGTCTTTTATTTATTCTCAGACTTTGGATTTAATGCAATGTTTTTGCAAAAAAAAGATGCACATCTTCGTTTCCGTGATTTATTTTATGCACGGATAGTTTTGTCTTTAGCGCTCATTATTCTTCTTGCAATCGGGGTATTATTTCTACCTTATAATACTCTTACAAATGTCGGGTATTCCCCACTTGTTAAATTAGGAATTTTTATTTTTTCTTTTACATTAGTAACTGAGTCAATATTATTTTCTGCAGCTGCAGTGTTTCAAAGAAAATTAGTCTATGAATATCAATTGATTGCCGGTATCGTTGGGTCAATTGCAACAGTAGCATTGGTTTTTCTTTTTTCCATTTTTCATTTCACTTTTCTTTTTCTTGTCTTCGCATTTGTTATTGGGGGTATTATTGAGGCTGTATTATCACTTTTCTTAATCGATGAAAAATTATTTCCTATTTCAATAGACACAACATTTATAAAAAATCTCACAAAAGAAACATTGCCCATTACTGCAATGCTTCTTTTTAATTTAGTGTATTTTCGAATAGATATAATTTTACTTGCATTATTTAAATCAACAACCGACGTTGCTCTCTATGATTTGGCATATAAATTCTTTGACTTTCTTATTGCGATTCCTCTCTTTTTGTCTAACGTGTTATATCCTAGTCTTATAGTTCCGGGTGAAAATTCTCGAAAGAATTATTCAAGATATATTTTTTACATCTTGGGATTTCTTGGGTTTGGTATTGTTGTTGGAGTGCCAATATGGTTTGCCTCTCCCCTTTTGCAATTTATTAAAAGTGACTTTTTACTTTCAATGATTCCCCTTCGCATACTGCTCCTCTCTCTTCCCATTTTTTTTGCAACGAGCATTATGCAGTGGATTCTTATTGCAAAAAAGCAGCAAAAATTTCTTATGTATGTCTATATTTTCTGGGCTGTCATCAATGTTATATTCAATCTTCTCTTTATCCCACGCTTTAGTTATGTCGCGTCTGCTATAATTACGGATGCGTGCGAGATGGGAGTATTCATTTTGCTCGCAATACGATTGCTCGCAAAGAAATCCTAAATACTAATATCTAAATTCTAAATAAGCAACAATGTTCAAAATGCAAAATTCTAAACGTTTTGGTCATTTGACATTTGAATTTGGAATTTGTTTAGAAATTAGGAATTAGATATTAGAAATTATTATGTATGCTTAAAATATATACCGATGGTGGATCACGAGGTAATCCAGGAGAAGCAGCCTATGGAGTTCATATCCTCAATGACGATAAAACCATCACTGGCTTTGGGAAGAGACTAGGGATAGCGACAAATAACGTTGCAGAGTATAGTGGCCTCATAGCAGCACTCTCGTGGATCGAGGCTAATCGGCAATTAATCGGACAAACTTCGGGAATAGAATCATACTTAGACTCACAGCTTATTTGCAGGCAAATGCAAGGACTCTACAAAGTAAAAGATGAAAATCTCAAAGGCTATTATTTTCAAGCAAAAGAAAAGGAAAAGGCACTCGGAATTCCCGTGACATATATTCATATTCCAAGGGAGCAAAATAGTGTAGCAGATAAATATGTGAATGAAGCGCTAGACAACAATCCTTCGTAATGCCACAATAGATAGGTGAGTACTTCTGTCTTTGAAATCCACGAAAAAAAGCAAGAATTGTTAGCTCTTATTGTAGATAAAACAGGAATTATCGGGGCTGAAGTTGCTAAGAAATTGCAGCAAAGTCTTTTGACTGTTTTGGTTTCGGAAAAAAAGCCAGAGACCAATACAAATATCGTTGCGATTCCTTTTCAAAAGACCATGCCACAAATTCCGGATGGAAGTTATTCTCATATATTTTTTGTATGGGACGGGGATAGGGAGACATTAGAATTAGTAACACCACTTCTTGAAAAGGCAACACAAAACCAGGCGATGTTTTTATTTGTGAGCTATTACCATGTATACCAGCAAGAATATGTAGAAAAGATTTCTGTGTATGATAAGGCATTTTTTGTCTTAACAGGAGATGTTTTTGGATATCTCGATAGTATTTTACCGCTCGATAGAGTACTCCGCGAGACAAGAAAGACAAAGAAAATGATTCTGGATAATATTGGGCTTACCCCTGTCTACCCAGCTTTATTTGCAGATACTGTCGATGGACTTATGCATGTTGCATTTGGGACGGTAAGAGAAAAAGTCCAATTGCTTTTTCCAAAAGCGCCTGTAACAGAGCTTTCTTTGGCACATTTATTACAAAAAATCGATCCACTCATTGCGATTGATTTTTCAAAAGAAAACAACACATCAGACACATTTATCTTACCTGAGGGACATAGTGTTGGTCCAAGTAGTCTGTCTGTTTTAGAGAAGCTTCAGAAAACATATGAAGAAATACCTGTTGTTGAAGAGGAAGTTGCTGCGAGTCAGAAGATTTCAAAGCAGTCGCATACATTTTCGCAAGGCCCACGAAAGAAAAAAATGAATTGGTTTGCATTTGGTGTGTATGCTCTTATAGTCCTTTTGCTTTTTCCAGTAGTCATTACTGCAGGAGCACTTTTTATTGGAAGAGGACTGTTGTTGCAAGGAGTTTCAAGTGTCCAAAAAGGCAATCTTCAGACAGCACAAAGCGCAATACAAGCTGCAGGAGTGTATTTTAGTATTGGACAATCAGGAGAAAGCGTTTTGGATAAAGAGCTCTCTTTTATTTCCAAACCCACGCTTCTTATAGCAGCGGAGAATCAAACAGCCCAAGCAGTTGCCATGACTCAAAGTCTGAGTAACGCAGTAAGTGGCATTGTACTTATGAAAAATGTATTGAATGGGAAGACTATTCGTCCGGAAAGTGATTTTTCAGAAGCCATCAATGACATTAAAAAAGCACAAGTTGCTTTTTCAGAGATGATAAGTGGTGGGCAAGTGCCAGCGCAGTACCAGACTCAGCTTGGTATTGTGACCGATTTTGCCAATCTTTTTTCAAGAGTGAGCGATGTACTGCCATCTGTTGTTGGTATGGACAGCAAAAAAACATATCTTGTATTGTTCCAGAATAATATGGAGCTTCGCCCAGGCGGGGGATTTATTGGTTCGTATGGACTTCTGACCTTTGATAAAGGTAAAATTACAGACTTTTCTATTCACGATGTCTATGATGCAGATGGACAATTAAAAGGTCATGTCGAGCCACCATTTGCCATAAGGCGATATATTCCACTTGTCCACTGGTACTTACGGGACAGTAATTTCGATCCGGATTTTACAGTTGATGGAAAAAATGCTGCATTTTTTTTGCAACAAGAGACAGGGCAGGTAGTTGATGGGGTAATTGGGATTGATTTGGACGTCGTAAAGGGACTTATTGCGTCTTTGGGAAAAGTCTCAGTGCCTTCTTATAATGAAACAGTAACGAAAGACAATTTCTTTTTGCTCACAGAAAAGCATGCGGAAAAAAATTCATTTGCTGGCTCTTCTCAAAAAAAGGATTTTCTTCGGGCTCTTTTTGAATCAATACAGACTTCATTTGGAAATGGAAAAAGTAATTACGGTCTTCTTGCCAAAAGCTTTTTACAAAATCTGACAGAAAAACATCTGCTTTTTTCTTTTTCTGATACAAAAGTACAAGATCCATTTACTACCTCTAATCTTTCTGCTTCTTTGTGGGACCCACGAGGTATTAAGGAAAATATAATCAATGATTTTACCGGGATAAATGAAGCAAATATAGGTATTGATAAGGCAAATTATTTTCTCAAGCGATCTGTCATTCAGCAGGTAGTTATGGGTGGAGACGGGAAGATAACGGGGAATATTGTTATCTCGTATGAGAATACCAGTCCTAATTATGACTGGCCAGGTGGTGTATATAGAAATTATCTGAGAATTATGTTGCCAAGCGGTGCAACGCTCACTGATGTCAACATAGACGGGAAGGATCAAAATCTTATTGCAGCAATTACCGATCCAAAAGTCTATGAAGCGCCAGGATTTTTGGCTCCAAAAGGACTTGAAATTGAAAAGACACAAGAACAGGGTAAAGTATTGTATGGATTGTTAGTTACTGTCCCACCAGCGACAACGCAACACGTCACAATCTCCTATGCGCTTTCGCAAAATGTCCCACTTGGTAACCCACTTATTAATTATAGCCTTACGCTTTTCAAGCAGGCAGGGACTGAGAATTATCCGTATACTTTCTCCCTTACGTATCCAGTGACCTATGGAGTAAGTCAATCAACTGATGGGGGATTTGTTGGAAATGGGAAAGTGACATATCAAATGCAATTTGGAGAAGATAAGACTCTCGACATCCAATTAGCGAAAAAATGACACAGCTGTGTCATTCTGAGCGAAGTCGAAGGATCTCTTTTCGTCATTGCGAGCGAAGCGAAGCAATCTCAAGCCTTGGGTAGCCATCAGCCTCTCCGAATTTTTGGAGCCTGCTCGACTACTCTATCTCAAAAAATCATTAGTCTCACTATATGAAATTTGCTTACCAGTTAGTAATCTGTTATCGAGTATGTACTCAAGCAAGCAAATTTCAAATGCCCAAAAATTGAAGACGTCTGCTGGCTTTATTTCTTTAATATTTTTATTCGTTTATTTGTATATTCGTTTATTGGATTATTCTAAATAGTATCTGAGCTGCTTCTACAAGTCCCCAGAGGCCAAGTCCGATAAAGACAATGCTGCCAAAAACTTCAACAGCATGGAGACGAATGATAGCTATGGTCTTTTGCGGATTTGCAAAAAGAGCTGTGGTTAAGAGCATGTGTCCCAAAAGTACCCCCACGCTAAATCCAAAGACATTGACTATTGTAAATAGGGGAATGTAGCCGGCAAAGTCATCAAGTCCAAGGACAAAAGGAATAGTAATAGAAAAAAAGAGAAGACCCATAAATCCAAGCGCGGAATTTTTTTGCATAACAGCTTTCGGAATAAGAAAGGAAGTAATGGGGGAAAATAATTTATTAAAGAATAGAAGTGGCTTGAATTTTAATGACTCTTCAGCGAGTCGAAATAATACTAAAGATGCTAGGACAATCATGCCAAAAAGAAGTAGAGGAATTTCTTTGAAAAATGTCCAGATAGTTAAAATAAGCAGTGTCCCAATGCCATTTCCCAAAGAGGTGCCAACTTCTATAGCAATGCTCTTTTTCCACCCAGGAAAGCGGCTCATCAGCTTGCCAAGAAATAAAGCAAAATCAATGGAGGTCTTCAGATAAATGGTAAGACCAATAAGAATATCAGCAGGAAGAAGAATAAGTTCTATTTTTCCTCTGGTAGGAAATAGATTGAGAAGGGAAATGAATCCATGCAAAAATATAACCAAAACAAAAAAAGTAAGAACTGTAAGAAAGATGGGTAAAAGTTGATTGGTAAATTGTTTCATGGTTTCATTGTCTCATTGTTGGCAATGGAGTAATAGAACAATGGAGCAATGGTTAACTTTTTTGATTACAAAGAATACAATCTGACTTACCGCATGTTAAACGATCGCTTTTCTTTCTTCTCACGTTTCTTCCATGCTCGATAAGCATGTAGGTGAGCGCAAACCAATCTTTTTGTGGAAATAATTTCATAAGATCTTGCTCAATTTTATCTGGGTCGGTATTTTTTGTGAGTCCCAATGCCTGCGCTTGTTTTTTGACATGCGTGTCTACTGCAATGCCTTCAGAAATATGATACGCATTTCCCAAAAAGACATTTGCTGTTTTTCTCCCAACGCCAGGAATACTTGTCATTTCTTTAATGGTTCGGGGAAGTATTCCATGATATTTTTCCAATACCACTCGTGCCGCATTTTGTACGCTTTTTGCTTTGTTGTGATAAAAGCCAGTAGATTTAATGTCCTGCTCAAGTTCTGAAAGGGGAACAGATGCAAAGTTGACAAGTTGGATTATCATTTCTTTATCCAACTTGTCATCCTGAGCGAGCGTAGCGAGTCGAAGGATCTCTTCTTTATATTTTTCTTTAAACTCATCTCTTTCTTTTCGATACTTAGGGAATAGTTTCGAGCTCACTTCATTCACTTTTTTGTCAGTACACTGTGCAGAAAGAATAATAGCTACAAGAAGTTCAAAATTATTTCCCCATTCAAGTATCATATGAGCTTTTGGATAATGCTCTTTGAGAAGTTGAAAAATCTTTTGAGCGTATTCTTTAGTAGGCATGAGGTAAGTATAACAATTCTGTTTCGTCATTGCGAGTGAAGCGAAGAAATCACTTTTTGTATTTTTGGGATTTGTTTAGAAATTAGGAATTAGAAATTAGAAATTCGTAGGGCTTCTATTCCTGGAAGTGTCCCATTTTCAATAAATTCTAGCAAAGCCCCGCCTCCTGTACTGATGTGAGAAATTTTATCCAAATATTCTTCTTTTGAAATTGCCGCAAGCGTGTCGCCACCACCAACAAGAGAATAGGCGTGAGTATTTTGTGTTATGGAGTAATAGATAAATTCCGTCCCACGAGTAAATGGTTCTTCTTCAATATACCCAACAGGACCATTCCAAATAATAGTGTTGGCTTTACTAATTATTTCTCCCCACAAAGCTTCTGTTTCTGGCCCAATATCTTTTATAGAAAAATTAGAAGGGATTTGGTTAGTTCGGTATGTCTCTATTTTATTTTGTTGAACTCCTGTAAAGTCCTTTGGTAGGTCAATTTCTGTATGATGCTTTTTAGCAAGACTTAGCAGGTGCTCGACGTTCTGTTTTTGGTCGCTGCTAAACAAGCTCTTTCCAATTTCTTTTCCTTCATCTTTTAAAATAGTATTTGCAATCCCACCACCTAAAAGTAAAAAGTCAGCTATCTCTGTGAGCTTGGAGAGAAATTGTATTTTTGTATCAATTTTTGCGCCACCAATTATGGTAACAACAGGCATTTTGGGATTATCGAGTACTTTTGAAATTGCTGTGATCTCTTTTTCTAATAATAGTCCTGCGTAGCTAGGAAGTAATGTGGGCAACAAAACAATTGATGCATCTTTTCTATGTGATACGCCAAATGCATCATTGACATAGACATCACCAAGCGAGGCAAGGTCTTTTGCAAAAGCTTCCCTCGTCATCCCGGGCCTGACCCGGGATCCAGATCTCTCCTCAGGATAAAACCTGATATTTTCAAGCAACGTAATTTCTCGTTCTTCTTCTCCCTCTATTTCCTTTCGTCCTTCTGGTGACTCAAAGTCTCGAATGAGTTTTACTTTATTTTCTGGCAGATATTTCTGCAAATCTTTTACTATTGGCGTCAGAGAATATTTCTCTTCTCCCTGCCTGCCGGCAGGCAGGTTTTTTTCCGGCTCTCCCAAATGGGAGATGATAATGATTTTATTGTTATGTTCTAAAAGCTTGTGAATAGTTGGGATGGTTGCTTTGATTCGTAAATCATCAGCAATTTTATGATTTGCATTGAGGGAAACATTAAAATCCACGCGAAGAAGGACAGTCTTATTCTCCGGGCATTCTTTGCTAATAAGTTTAATATGATCTAGAACATGCATATCTATTGTCATTCTGGTCGAAGATCCAGAATCCGTAAAAACTCTTGGATATTTTCTCGACTCCCGGTTATAAAAGGCGATCTATCATTTTTTGTTAGTGGCATAATATCGAGTGGATTTTTCCCATTCTCGCCAATACTCATGCCTCCTGCTTCCTCCATAATAAAGCTCATGGGATTTATTTCTATCATGAGTCGCAACTTGCCCTCGGGAGATTTCTTGTTGGCTGGATACAAAAATATACCGCCTTTGAGAAGAATTCTATGGATATCCGAAGCCATTGCGCCACAGTAACGGGAAGTATAACCTTTTTCTTTTTTTATGAACGATACGTAATCCTTTTCTGGTTCAAAAAATAGCTCAAAATATGCCTCATTCATACTATAGATAGTTCCTTTTTTAGGAATCTGCATGTCTTCATGAGAAAGTAAAAAACTTCCGATTGCAGGGTCCAGTGTAAATCCATTCACTCCGTGTCCACTGGTGTAGACAAAAAGCGTACTTGAGCCATAGAGAATATATCCAGCAGCAACTTGCTCTTTCCCTTTTTGCAAAAGACCTTTGTCTTTATGATAGATACCAAATGTCGTGCCAATAGGGGAATTCACGTCAATGTTAGATGACCCGTCCAAAGGGTCAATATAGACAATATATTCTCCTCTGTGATTGCCGGAAATTTCATGTGGCTTATCTAATTCTTCGGAAACAATAGTATGTACCTGGCCACTTTCCGTGAGCGTTGATACAAAGACATCATTGCTAAAAATATCTAATTTTTGTACTTCGTCCCCAAATGCATTTTTTCGGCCTATTGCTCCCATAATATCAGCAAGTCCAGAGCGTCTGACATGGCTATTGACTATTTTTGCAGCTGAGGCAAGCTGCAAGAGTAAATAGGTAAAGCTTCCAGTTGCACGGGGGTGCTCATGTTCTTCATGCAAAATAAAATCAGTGAGTGTTGGTGTATGAATATACATAAATTTTCCTTGATTTCCCTCGCCCTCTGGGAGAGGGTCAGGGTGAGGGAACAATGAAACAATCTAACAATGAAACAATTTTCAGTATAATTCTCTCGTATTAAATACTCCTAATCTTTCAAATGTCTCCTCAAGGTGTTTCTCAAGCGCTTCCATTATAGGCTTTTTTTCTGCTGCAGCCAGATCCCATAGTTGCTTTTTAAAAGGCCCAAGAGCTTTTTTGCGCATCTTATAGATAAATTGTTGGTCTGTCATATTTTTCTCTCTTTCTTCAGAAAGATTTTCTACAACCCAAGTATACATATTTTCTTGTAAAATTTTTGGCATCGTGTCAAAGACAATATTTTGGAATCCTGTTGCTAAATGGATTTCAATACAATTGTTTTTTGGAAATTTGTCAAAAAGCTGTAAGGGAAGTGTTGATGCACCGTGTTGTACCGTTCCAGCCAAATGATATGCTTCTTTTGCAACTTTCCCAATACTTTCAAGGATTGAGAGATCCAGCTTGACGCTCTCTACTTTTCCCAAAGCATCCACAATACCACCGTGACTTGTGCCTGTCTGGACGCTCATTTTGGAAATGCCAATCATTGTGCCGATGAGCGGCAGAAAGCCATGCATAAAGGCCTGTAGATCCTCCACCGTGCTATTTTTCCCACCAATATGTCCAATCTCTGCTCCAACGCTTATCGTCATCCCGGGCTCGACCCGGGATCCAGTCCCATCGTCATTACGAGTCCCGCCTTGGCCGGACGTGGCAATCTCTTTTTCTTTTTCCCTAATATACTTTACCAATTCCGCTGTAACCGCATAATTTTCTCCCTGTTGTTCTTCAAGACTTTCTTTTTCCACATTCACAAGCGTTGATGCATCAATGTCGATATTATAAAACCCTGCAGCAATAGAACTATCTATCAAATCTTTTATTCTTTGTACTTCTTTTTCCTTATCCTCTTTGTATTTTTTTGCACTCAACTGGAAATGGTCGCCTTGCAAATAGACTGGGCCAGAATATCCTGTTTGTAGCGCTGCTGCCAAGATAACTGTTGCATATTCATCTGGAGACTGCGTTGTGTATTCCATCTCAGACCTGGCAATTTCAAAAATAACAGGACCAATGGTGTGTTTTTTTATGAGACCAAACACAATCTGTGCTGTATCATAGGTGAGCGTGCGTATATTTATTGCGGGCACTGTAAAGCGCGGTATTACTTTTCCTGTCCCAATAGCGTGGTAGAAGTCATAGATAGAGGAGGGAATGATTCCTTTTTCCCTTGCTTGCTCTCTAATTTTTTGCCTTGCTTCTTCTTCCGTCATCCCGGGCTCGACCCGGGATCCATCTCCAAATATCGCAGTATAGACCAAAGCATCACTATCCATTTGACTCAGTATAGCATAGGGGATTTAAACCTGTCCTGCCTGGAAAATATACACTAAATCATCCAAATGGTTGGTTGAGGTTTCTTGAATAACGCAATCAGAAAGCGCAAGTATGCCATGCTCATCATTTGGATGAAAAGTAAATCTGTCTCCAGGACCTGCGAGCTTTATGGTAATTGAACGAGAGTTATGATTTTTATGATTCACAAACAATACGAGACATATTCCTTCTAAGATTTTCAATTTTTCCAATTTCTTTTTATGAATTTCAAATCCTAGTACTCCATGTTGTTGTATTATCAAGAGCTTCTCAATATAATCTTTTGCTACGTCTACTTTTTTAAGCGTTACTCCTCCCCATACAGTAGATTCTGTGAGTGCTCGTTTGGCGCGTAGTGCTTCAAGCTCTTTAGTAAAAAGCGCTGAGGGTTTGGTTGATGTCTGTAGTGTGATATTTTTTACTAGGATCTTCATTGTATCGTCGTAGTCTTTTTTTGAGGACATACTGCCAGATAGGTAAAAATCATTTTTGAGAAAAGTGTAGGTCATAGATATTTTTGTAAAACCTTTTTCGTGGGGAATGCAGAGATCGCACCTTTTTTGGTTGTAGTGAGAGATGCAATCGTCGTTGCTCTTTTAAGAGAAAAAAGCAATTCCTTTTCAGACATTTCAGAAAAGCGTTTGCCTTTCTCATGTAAAGCAAAAATATACCCAGCATTGAATGCATCTCCAGCTCCTGTAGTATCTACCGGAGTGAGATCAATTGTCGGTACATGACCTTCTTTTTCTCCTACCTTATAGTAACATCCATCTGGACCCAGAGTAATAAAAAGGGCATCGAGATTCGGTCTCCAGAGTTTCTGTGCAGCTTTTTCTATATTTTCTTCATTGGTAATAAGACGCGCCTCGACTTCATTCACTTTTAAAATATCAACTTTCCCAACAGTTGCCAAAATAACATCCCTCGCAAGATTGAGATTGCCCCAGAGAGATTCCCGCACATTTGGGTCATAAGAAATAATTGCCTGCATTTTTTGTGCTTGCTTAAGAAGCTTATCTGTTGCGTTATAGGCAATGTTATTTGAGGCTTCCAAAATGGAATACAGTCGTGTTTGGTGGCAAATCAACTTCAGAGGAGGTAATAGATTCATGCGCACCTTTATAAAAGAAAAAATCACGCTGACCGTCTTTATCTAAAGATACAAATGCAAGCGTAGTTTTGTCTGTTTTACTAAGAATCAATTTATCTGTTTTGACATGATTTTTCTCAAGAGTATTTTTAAGGAAGTGGCCAAAAGGGTCATCTCCCACTTTCCCCATAAATCGCACTGGTGCGCCTAATTTTGTAAGTCCCATACTCACATTTGCCGGTGCTCCTCCAAATTTCTTCAAAAATCCTTTTGATGAAATAAGATTTCCGGTATTTGTGGAAATCATATCAATAAGAAGCTCACCAAAGCAGACAATTGAGGAATTCATACATTATGCAGCACGATGTCTTAGCTGTTGAGCAAGGTACTGCGCTTGCTGTAATTGTATACCAATCTCATTGAAGTCAGTATAGGTGAGATGAGGAATGGGAGGCTCTTGCGTTGAGAGTTCTCGGTCGAAGTCGCTATCTTTAAAAGCAAATATGCCAGCAATCGCATGATGCTTAAATGCAATTGCTGCTTTCATATCAGACGCACCATCTCCAATGTAAATAATTGCATTATTTGGATTTTCTGCAGCAAGAAGTTTGAGCGCAGTATCTTTATCTTTTGAAGAAATGTCATCGTGAGTAATTGCGATAATGCGAAGACCTTTATCATATCGAAGGGGTGTGTCATAAAGCCCTCCTTCAATAAATGGTTTGAAATTAGCTGACAAAATAGTGCGCTGGGTTTGTTTTCTCGCAAGCGAGGTAAAAAATTCTACAACTCCTTTTCTCAAAACAACAGCATTTCTCCCTCCTTCATGAAAAAGCTCTGGATGACTTTTGAGATATGGCTGAATATGTTCAATAAATGGTCTGGCAAAATTATCGCGTCCATAATCTAGGAAATGTTGCTCAAGGTGTTCACTTCCTGGGACATTTGGCATAAGGTAGTTTCTTTCCGTATTGTCTTTTTCATAGGTCATTGAGCAGTCAAAATCAGAGACAATATGTGTGTCATCGAATTGAGAAAGTCTATGAGCCATATGTTCGAGAGGATTTGCATAAGGGAGAGTATCGGCAAGTCTATATTTCATTGCAACTTCTTGTAAGGTATGGACTACGCCTCGCTCTGTGAGTCTTGCTCGTTTTGCGTCAATTCCTTGCAGTAATGCTTTTTCCCGTGCTTGATAGTCTTGTTCGAGCGATCCGTCTCTTTCGAGAAGATGCTTGCTGTGTGCTTGATTGACAATAGCTATTCGTTGTTCGTGACGAAGATCTAAAAAGTCTCCGAGTTCGGTCACCATTGACATATTTTGCCATTGTAGGCTTATTGTCAGATCTCATCTTGACACTATATGGACGCTTTTGGGACCAATATTGGACAGAAATTGGACAAGATCGGTCTAAAAGAACTATTTTATGTTATAATCTAGCCTCAAACTGTCAGGGTGGGGTTAGTAAGCGGTCAAGTATAAACCTGAGAATGGGCGTATAGTAAGACACTATGAGTACAGAAAATCAAGCTCAAGGCCAAATGTCAGAGCTTCCAATTGGACAAGAACAGCTTCAGCCTGTAGGTATCGGCAACGAGCGGGAGCTTCGTACTGGACTTGCACCACAAGAGCGTTATGTACAAAAAAGAAGAATTATTGTTGTGGCTAATAAGCCGTATGCAACACCAGAACCAACATCTGTTAATGGGAATGGAGGCATTGAGACATGGAAGGTAAAACGAGCGGATGGAGGTCTTAATACTGGCCTTTCTGCATTATGGGGTTTGTGGGTGAGTTTGGCTACGGAAGATCCCGAGCTCATCGCAATTATGGCAAACGAAGGTTTTGCAGAAGCGCTTCGAACAGAGAAAGGGTCGGAAAGTTTTCAAATAGTAAACGTGCCAATTTCAACAAAGGAGTTTGATATATCATATAGTGACGAGTGCAATGGCAGATTTTGGCCTGCAGCACATGACGATATTGCAAGTATTGAAGATCATCCAGGAGCATATGCTGTGCATAGAAAAGTAAGCGCAGAAATTGCTAAGAAAATAATTGCAGCAGCAAATCTTGATGACATTATTTCTATTCAAGATTATCACAGATGGGATCTTGCAGACATCATACGAGAGATGCGTCCGGATCTCAAGCTTGCACATTTTAGTCATACACCTATACCATCTCTGAAGACCTTCAAACATTTATCTCTCGAAGAACAGCGGGGAATAGTAAATGGAATGCTCGCAAACGATATGCTTGGATTTCACATACAAAAATACGTCAATGATTTTGTTAAGCTTGCAAAATATATACACCCAGATTTGCAGATTGAAAAAGAAAATGGAAAGGCACGATATATTCATTTTCAAGGAAGAAAGATATTGTTGGGAGCGTATCCAATCAGCATTGACGTAGACGTATTCGAAAGAAACGCACAAAAACCAGAAGTTCGAGCAATGGCTGAAAAAATACGAGAGCAATTTGCAATGCAATATGCAGTAAATCGTGAAACAGGAGAGGTAACAGTTGATAATACAAAGAGACAAACGCTTTTCGTTGATGTTGGACGGCTTGATTATACAAAAGGATTTCTTGAGGGGTTAGGAGATCTTGAGTATGCTCTCGATCACGATCAGGATCTTCAAGGTAAAATTCATCTTATTGAGGTAGCTCATGACAGTAGGCTTCATGTCAAAAGATATAGAGACCTCAAACAAAAAATAGAGGCTGAAGTTGAAAGAATAAATGCAAAGTTTAGGATTGTAGATCCAAATACTGGTGTTACTTTGTGGGAACCAGTTACTCATATATCAAAAAAGATGGAGCAAACAACAGAGCTGCTTGCATTATATATTGCCGCAGATGTGATGAGGGTTATCCCAAGAAAAGATGGTATGAATTTAGTCATTAAAGAAGCAGGTCTTGTTGGCAGAGAAGATATGATAGAGATTCTATCAATCACCGCTGGTGCATATGAAGAATTGCAACATGCTGTTATTGGTGTCGATCCCAAAAACAGGTCACAAATTGCAGCGGCAATACGTCAAGCTCATGATATGCCACGAGCTGAAAGAATTATGAGAAAAAGCTCAATAGAAAATCAGATTAGAGAGAATGATGTCTATAAATGGATGGGAAGATATTATGGCGATGCTGAAAAACATCTTTTTGCAGCATAGTAGTAAGAATTTTTGCTATGCTATAATAGCGTTATCTTATGCAATCTTCCATTATCGAAACAACCTATCCTCTTACTTTTCGCGAGGCAGATGCCAAGGCATTGGCTGAGCAGCTGGAAAGACGGCATTCTGTCGAGCTTGTCGGCATGAAGCGGGTGGGTATCAATAATTTCCTGCGTTTCTTTCTTTTCCATGAAGGGATTAAGAAAAAATATTTTTCAACTCCTCAAAATCATCTTTTTATCTCAGTTGATTTAAATGATCTTATTGAAAGGGAATTATTCCCATTTTGGCGACTTACCTTCAAGAGAATAGTTGATGCAGTTGACGAAAGTGCTATTGACGCAAAGATAAAAGAGAAAATATCTGACCTTTTTGCCCGGTCTATTCAAACTGGCGATCTTTTTCTGACTTATGACGGCGTAAGAAATGCCTTGTCAACACTGGTCAAAGCAGATTTTCTCCCAACAATCTTCTTTACCAGATTTGATAGGTTGAGTGATGTTATTACCGCAGACTTTTTTGGGAATTTAGAAGCATTAAAAGATGCTACCAATGACAAAGTGTCTTTTGTCTTTACGAGCTATAAAGACTTAGATACGATTGCCAAGGAGTCATTTGAAAGAAAATCTTTTTCGACATTCTCCACTATTCTCTATATCAAGCCAGCAAAGCCAACTGATATGGAAGTGATTTTCGAAAGCATTGCAAAGCGGTATGAGGTAGGGGATGGTGCTTTTCAAAAGCCTTC
>WNFM01298081.1_pt1 | contig 15083 bp, 11 predicted proteins | sample 5400271 | NCBI WGS metagenome assembly WNFM01 (sample SAMN13153352, study PRJNA577476) | soil metagenome | isolation source: 60 cm saprolite on Douglas fir-dominated hillslope | place: USA:California | collected 2013-09-17
CCAGGCACACGGGGCGCTCTACAAGGGGCGACCGGCCGGCGCCCTCGCCGATGCGGCCGGCTTCTCGTTCTATCCGACCAAGAACCTCGGCGCCTGCGGCGAGGGGGGGATCGCGGTCACCGCAAGCCCCGAGATCGCCCTCCGGGTCCGGCATCTGCGAGACCACGGCCAGGCGGAAAAATACTGGCACGTCGAGGAAGGGTATAACGGCCGGCTCGATGCCATGCAGGCGGCGATCCTCAGGGTCAAATTGAAGCGTCTGGCCGGATGGAACGAGCGGCGGCGCGCGCTGGCGGAGCGGTACCGGGAGGCGCTGCGCGACCTGGTCGGGCGCTCGGCGCTGCGGTCGCTGCCATCCGAGATGCCCTGGGCGCGGCATGCCTTTCACCTCTACCCGGTCCGGATCGAGGGGCGTGAGAAGATTCGCGCGGGGCTGCGCGAGCAGGGGATCGACACCGGCATCCATTACCCGGTGCCGCTGCACCTTCAAGCCGCCTATGCCGGCATGGGGCTGGGCCCCGGTAGTTTTCCGCATGCGGAGAAGGCGGCGAACGAGGTGGTCACGTTGCCGCTCTATCCCGAGCTCGCGGACGAGCAGGTCGATCGGATCGCCTCGATCCTGCGCGGCTTGCTCGCGGGGCGATGAGCTCCACCTCATCCTCGAGGCGCGCCGCCCGCCGGGGAGGCGCCGACGGGCGAGCGACCCGCCGGCCACCGGCGTCCGCGCCGCCCCGTCGCCCGCTGCGGCTCCTGCTGATCGCCGGCGCCCGCCCCAACTTCATGAAAGTCGCGCCGCTCCTCCGGGAATTTCGCAGGCGTCCCGCGCTGTTCGACGCCCGGCTGGTCCACACCGGCCAGCATTACGACGAGCTGATGTCGGATATTTTCTTCGACGAGCTCGAGATCCCGAAGCCGGAGATTCATCTCGGCGCCGGCTCGGCCAGCCATGCGGTGCAGACGGCGCGCATCATGGAGGCGTTCGAGAAGGTGCTGCTCGAAGAGCGGCCCGACTGGGTCGTGGTGGTCGGAGACGTCAACTCGACCCTGGCCTGCTCGGTGGTGGCGGCCAAGATGTCGCCGCCGGTGCGGGTCGCGCATGTCGAGGCGGGTCTCCGCTCGCGCGATCGGACGATGCCCGAAGAGATCAACCGTATCGTCACCGATGCGCTGTCGGACCTCCTGTTCACCACCAGCCCCGACGCCGACCGCAACCTGCGCGCCGAGGGGGCCCCGGCGCGCCGGATCCATCGCGTCGGGAACGTGATGATCGACACCCTGCGCCGATTCGTCGAGCGGTCGGACCGGTCGGACATCCTGGCGCGGCTCGGGGTCGCGCCGCCGTACGCGCTCCTGACCCTGCACCGGCCTTCGAATGTCGACGACCGTCAGGCCCTCGGCAGGATCTTCGCGGCGCTCGCGACGATTGGAAAAGAGATCCCGGTCCTGTTCCCGGCCCATCCGCGCACGGTCAAGATGCTCCGGGAGTTCGGTCTGGCTCCCGCCGAGGGCGTCCGATCGGGCCTGAGGGTTCTCGAGCCGCTCGGGTATATCGAGTTCCTGCACCTCGAAAAGCGCGCCGCGCTCGTCCTGAGCGATTCGGGCGGCGTGCAGGAGGAGACGACCATCCTGGGGGTCCCTTGCCTGACCCTGCGCGACAACACCGAGCGTCCGATCACTCTGACGCATGGCACGAACCGCCTGGTCGGCAGCGACACGCATGCGATTGTCCGCGAGGCGCGCCGGATGCTGGCCGCCGGCCCGCGCCGTCGCCGTCCGATTCCGCTCTGGGACGGCAAGGCGGCCGCGCGCATCGCGGCGGTCCTGGCGAACCAGGGCACGACGTCGGGCGCTTTCTAAATTGACACGATCGTTCCCTATGACGACAATGGACCGACATCCGGGCATCGTTTCGAATCGCCGCACATTCGGGGACGATGAAAGAGAGCGCGACCAGAGCGCAAATCGAAACAGGCAGGACCGCCGCCAGGCTTGGAGCGGCCCGAGGGTCTAGGGCCCCCGGAATGCCGCGGCCGGGCGGCGTGCGGCGCCGGCCTGCCCGGTCGGTCAAACGGTCGCGCCAGCTTCGCGCCTTTTACCGCATCTCCCGCCTCGGATCCACCTCCCGCAACCCGGAAGGCCTCGGCCCGCGCATCCTTCGGGAGTTCACTCTCGCCCTCGGCTTCACCAGGACCGAGATCTGGCTGGTCGGGCCGGAGCGCGGCAGGATGCGGATGCTCTGCAGCCACGGCCAGTGGTACGACCCTCCGGTGAAGAGGGTCAACGTGAAAGACTGCGCCTTCACAATGCGCCTGCTGCGCTCCCGGCGGGGCATTCACCTGACCGATGCCTGCCGCAGCCGCGCCGAGCTGGCCAAGTGGGCGCCCTGGGAGGTCGTGACCTCGGTCTTCGGCGCTCCCCTCCGGGCCCGCGGCCGGGTCATCGGGACCCTGCTCGCCGACCGGCACGGTCAGCGGTTCGACATGAGCGCCGCCGATCTGGAGCTCGCGACGGTCCTGGCCACGCTGCTGGCGGAGGTGATCGACAGCAGCTTCGACCGCCAGGCGCGGGCGAAGGCCCATCGGCAGATGAGGCTGCTGAACCGGGCGAGCCGGCTGATCGGCACGACCGAGCGTCTCGAGATCCTCCTGCCGCGGCTGGCGCGCCTCATCCGCCAACGGGCCTGCTACCACGCGGTGCTGGTCGGCCTGCACGACCCGGGTCGCCGGGAGATCGAGATCGTCGCGGCTGCCGCCCCGGACGCCCGCAGAGTCCGTGGACTGCGGCTGCCGGCAGGCCGCGGGGCGGGACAGCGCTGCCTCGCGGGCCGCGTCCTGATGCAGTGCAAGCCGATACGGATCGAGGACGCCCGCGAGCTGGCATCGGTTCCCTCTCCCTGGCCCCTGGAGACGCGCTCCCTGCTGGTGCTGCCGATCCGGGTGAGCGAATTGCCGATCGGAGTCCTGCAGCTCGAGTCGGTCGAGCCGTTCGCCTTCGACCAGAGCGATGTCCGGGTTTTCTCGGTCCTCTGCGAGCAGATCGGCCATGCAGTCCGGCGTGCCCGGGTGCTGGCGACGCTGCAAAGAAAGCAGGCGGAGCTGCGCGCCGTTTCCGAGAACCTGGAGCAGGCGCTGGAGGGGGATCGGCGGCGGATCGCCCGGGAGCTGCACGACGAGCTGGCGCAGTCGATGACGGCGGCCAAGCTGAACCTTTCGTTGCTGCGCGACCTGGTCTCGACCTCGCGGGGCAGCGTGAGACGCCTCATTGGAGACATCGAAGCGATTCTCGACACCACCATCGGCGAGACGCGCAGGATCTCGATGGATCTGAGACCCGCGATGCTCGACGAGCTGGGCCTGCTGCCGGCCCTGCGCTGGTACGTCGGCAACTTCGCCTCCCGCACCGGAATCCATGTCGCCCTTCGGGCCCGGGGCGCGGAGGTCCGGATGCGGCGCGAGATCGAGACCCTTCTCTACCGCTTCGTGCAGGAGGCGCTGACCAACGTCGCCCGGCACGCCCGCGCCCGCCGCGTTCAGATCAACCTCCTATCCGCCAGGGGACAGATGAAAGCCGTGGTGAGCGACAACGGGGTCGGCATCGGGGAGCGTGGGAACCGCACCACCGGGCTCGGGCTGCTGGGGATGCGCGAGCGGATCGAGCGGATCGGCGGAGAGCTCCGAATCGACTCTCGTCAGGGCGGCGGCACCCGCCTCGAGGCCTCGATCCCGATCGATGGGAGCTCCCTGCAGAGGGCCGTCGGTCCTATCCTTAAGTTGGCGGGCGAGGAGGGGAGAATGTCCCGGCCGCGCACCGCTCCTCGAGTCGCCGTCCCGCCCGAACCTCACGAGGTCGCCACCGTGGGGTCGGCATGAGCGCCTCCAGACGGACGCGGGTCCTGATCGCGGACGACCACACGATCGTCCGTCAGGGTCTTCGGGCGATCCTGAACGGGGAACCGGACATGGAAGTGGTCGGCGAGGCCGCCGATGGCCGGGAAGCCCTGAAGAAGGCCGCCGCGCTGCGCCCCGATATCGTCGTCCTGGATATCAGCATGCCCAAGCTGAACGGACTCGAGGTGACTCAGCGGCTCGTCCGGGAGGCCCCGCGCGCCAAGGTCATCGCCCTGACGATGCACAGCAGCGAGGAATATGTCTACTCGCTGCTCAAGGCGGGTGTCCGGGGCTATCTGTTGAAAGAGAGCGCCGCCTCGGATCTCGTCGAGGCGCTCAGGGTGGTCCGAAGGGGCGGGACCTATCTCCATCCGTCGATCTCGATGAAGGTGGTCAACGAGTATCTGAAGGGGCCCGACCCCGCCTCGCGGATCGCCTCTCATGACGGCCTCAGCGGCCGTGAATGCGAGGTGCTGCGGCTGATCGCCGAGGGGCACACGAGCAAGGAGATCGCCAGCCAGCTCGACCTGTCGGTCAAAACGGTCGAGGCGCACCGGACCAGGATCATGGAGAAGCTCCGAATTCACAACGTGGCAGGACTGACCCGCTACGCGATAAGCCGCGGTATCTCTTCTCTTTAGATATAAATCTATACGCATCAATTAGTTACTGCATGTTGACGGTGCCGATCTCCCTCGGGAATGGCGCCCGGGGGGCTTGACCTGCCTGGTGCCGGTCGGCTATGATCCCTTCACCTTTGGGGGGTTCCCCATGAGACAGATTCGCAAGAAATCTCGGTCGATCACCTGGGGCCTCCTCGCCAGCCACAAAAAAGTAAGGCCGTTCCTCGCCGACCTCTAAGTCGGGGTCCCAGCCGTCGGCACCCAGCTCATCTAACTGATCTCAGGTTCAGCGGCGGTCGTCACGGCTCACGAGTCGAGGGGCATTTTTGTCTTTTTTTGGAATCATTTCGAGGTCATCCATGAGAAACAACATGAAACGTGAGCCCAAGACAGGGGGGCGGGTGAACGGGGAGAAGATCGTCGCCCTCTCTACGGTCAGGATGGCCCCCTCCGAGAAGACCGGCAACGGCGGCATGCGGGCGATGGCCCGCTCGTCCGGGGGAAGCCTCCCGTCCAGCATTCCCGAAAGGCGTCCCGCCGTCCGGCGCAGCCTCAAGGCCGCGGCCAAGGCGCGGGTCAGGCGCGCCAGCAGGCGGATGCCGGTCGACAAGGTGATCAAGGAGTCGGAGCGCTGGCTCAACATCATCTCGAGACATGATCGCCTGACCATGCCGCAGAAGAAGCGGGTGATCAAGGACACCATCAAATCGTTCGACGCCTACTTCAACTCCGGCATCCTCGAGTACCGCAAGTCGGTGACCGAAGCGGAGCAGTACGCCTCGGTCGAGTGGACCGGAGACGGGATCTACATCGAAGACATCATGGGGCGGAAATATATCGACTGCCTCGGGGGTTTCGGGATTTACAGCGCCGGCATCCGGCACCCGAAGATCATCGAGGCGGTGCGTCAGCAGCTCCAGTATATGCCGCTCTCCAGCCAGGAGCTGCTCGACCCGCTGCGCGGCGCCCTGGCGGAGATCCTTGGCGAGATCACTCCCGGCAATCTGCAGAAGTGTTTCTTCATCAATAATGGCACCGACGCCATCGAAGGGGCGATGAAGCTGGCGCGCCTCTACACCGAAAAGTCCGGATTCATCTCTACGATCAGCGGGTTCCACGGCAAGTCGTACGGGTCGCTCTCTCTGATGGGCAAGGCGGAATACCGCGTCGCTTTCGAGCCGCTGCTTCAGGATGTCTATTTCGTCGAGTTCGGGGACGCCGACGAGGTCGAGTGGCAGCTGAAGAAGGCCCGCGATGTCGGTCTGGATATTGCGGCGGTGCCGCCCGATGACTACTGGCCGCGGCTGCGAGAGATCTGCGACGAATACGACACCCTGCTGATCGCCGACGAGGTCCAGACCGGCATGGGGCGCACCGGCAAGCTCTGGGGGGTCGACCACTGGAACGTCATCCCGGACATCATGTGTCTCGGGAAGGCGCTCGGCGGCGGAGTGATGCCGCTGTCGGCCTTCATCTCGACGCCCGAGGTCTGGAAGGTCCTGGAGAAGAACCCGTTCCTGCATTCCTCTACCTTTGGCGGCAATCCGCTCGCCTGCGCCGCCGGCATCGCCGCGATCAACGTCACCCTGTCCGAAGACCTCCCCGCCAAGGCGGCCGAGGCGGGCGAGTATTTCCTGACCGGTCTGCGTGAGATCCAGGCCCGCTACGCCGACGTGGTGGTCGAGGTGCGCGGCCGGGGTCTTTTGATCGGCATCGAGTTCGTCAGCACCGATTTCGGCTATTCGGTCGCCTCGGGCCTCTTCCGCCGCGGCGTGCTGGTGGCCGGAACGCTGCTGAACGCCAAGACGATCCGGATCGAGCCGGCCCTGTCGATCGGCCGGAAGGATATCGACGAGGTCCTCAGCCGCCTGGACGACACCCTGCGGAGCCTGGCGTGAAGCTGCCGATCGAGCACCCCCTCAGCCGCGACGAGCAGGAGCAGATCGCCGCCGAGGGGATCGACAACTGGAATACCTACCTCCGACGGTTCCCGAAGCTCAAGGATCGCGACAAGGATCGGAACCTGGTCGAGTGGAGCGGCGAAGGCTCGCTGATCAAGAACATTTACGGCGAGGAGTACATCGATTGCCTCGGCGGCTACGGCATCTTCTCGCTCGGACACCGGCACCCCGAAGTGATCCGGGCGGTCAAATCGCAGCTCGACCGGATGCCTTTGCACAGCCAGTACCTGGTCAACCCGATCACCGCGGAGGCGGGGCGCCGCCTGGCGGAGGTGACGCCGGGGAACCTCAAGCGGACCTTCTTCTGCAACAGCGGTACCGAGTCGATCGAAGGCGCCCTCAAGCTGGCCCGCCTTTACACCAAGAGGTCGGGATTCATCTCGACCCACAACGCCTTTCACGGGAAATCGCTCGGCAGCCTGTCGGTGACCGGCCGCGAGGTCTTCCGCGAGCCGTTCAAGCCGCTCCTGCAGGACGTCGGCTTCGTGCCGTTCGGCGACGCCGCCGCCATCGAGCGTGCGATCACGCGCGACACGGCGGCGGTCGTGCTCGAGCCGGTGCAGGGGGAGGGCGGGGTCATCGTCCCCGGCGACGACTATTTCCCCAGGGTGCGCGAGATCACCGCCAAGCGCGGCGTGCTGCTGATCGCCGATGAGGTCCAGACCGGCCTCGGACGGACCGGCGCGCTGTTCGGCGTCAACCATTGGAACGTCGTGCCGGACATCATGTGCCTGGCCAAGGCGCTGTCGGGGGGCGTCATCCCGTGCGGCGCCTTCACCACGACCGACGAGATCTACGCCGCCTTCCACGTCAATCCGATGTTCCACTCCTCGACGTTCGGGAACAATCCGCTGGCGGCCACCGCCGCCTCGATGGCGATCGAGGTGACCGTCCGCGAGCGTCTCCCGGAGCGCTCGGCCCGTCTCGGCTCGGCCTTGTTGAAGCGCCTGCGCGGCCTCCAAGAGAAGCACCCCTGGGCGATCCGCGAGGTCCGGGGGAAGGGGCTCCTGATCGGCATCGAGATGCGCGATGAGGCGCTCGGCGGAGCGGTCGCCGACCGGCTGTACGCCAGCCGGATCCTGGTGGCCTACGCGCTGAACAAGCCGGAAGTGGTGCGGATCGAGCCGCCCCTCAACATCCCGGAGCCATACCTCGACAAGCTGATCGACGCGCTGGACGGCGCCCTCGCCGCCCTGAAGGCCTGATCTTCCCGCAACGACGGCAGTCCCTGTGGTTATAATGGCCGCGCCGGAGGCGGCCGCCGCGGCCCCGCGAGGGTGGGCGCCCCTTCCTCCGCCCGAGGCTTGCTGAATGCAGAAAATCTGGATCGGCGGCAAGTGGGTCGGCAGCGCCAGCCGCAGGAGCTTCCCGATCGACAATCCGGCCACCGAAGAGATCCTCGACGAGGTTCCGCGCGGCAACGCCAAAGACGCCGACCTGGCGGTGGAGGCGGCGGGCGAGGCGTTCCAGACCTGGAGAAAGATGCCCGGTCTCGAACGGGCGATCCTGATGCACGAGTTCGCGGCCCGGCTGCGTGCCAAGGCGAAGACGATCGCGCGGCAAATCACCCTCGAAGGAGGAAAGCCGCTGATCGAGAACCTCGACGAGGTCGAGTGGTGCGCCGCCTGCTTCGATTACTACGGCGAGCTGGCGCGCGATCAGGGGGGCAAGGTCCTCTCGCCGGTCGCCCAGCATCAGATTAACTTCGTTCGCAAAGAGCCGTACGGCGTGGTGGTGACGATCGTGCCGTGGAACTACCCGCTTTTGCTTCTCACCTGGAAGCTCGCCCCGGCGCTGGCGGCCGGCAACACCGTGGTCGTCAAGCCTTCCGAAGAAACGCCGCTCTCGACGCTGATGCTGGCCGAGGACCTGGCGATTTTCGGGCCCGGGGTGGTGAACATCGTCACCGGCTACGGCCCGGAGGTCGGCGAGCCTCTGGTGGTGCACCGGGACACCGCGCTCGTCGCCTTTACCGGCAGCATCGCCACCGGCAAGCTGATCGCGCAGCAGGCGGCCCCCCATCTGAAGAAGCTCAACCTCGAGCTGGGGGGCAACGACCCGTTCATCGTCTGCGACGACGTCGACCTCGATGTCGCGGCCCGCGGCGCCGTCTGGGCCGCCTTTCTGAACATGGGGCAGGTCTGCACCTCGGGGGAGCGCTTCTACATCTTCGAGTCGATCTACGAGGCGTTCGTGAAGAAATTCGTCGCCCTGACGAAAAAGCTCCGGCTCGGCAACCCTCTCGGGCCAGACATCGATTGCGGTCCTCTGATCCGCGAGGCGCATCGCAAGCAGATCGAGGCCAAGCTCGAGGAGGCCGTGTCGCAGGGCGCCCGCGTCCTGTGCGGCGGGCGCCGGCCGCCGCAGATGAAGAAGGGATTCTTCTTCGAGCCGACGGTGTTGACCAACGTGACCCAGAAGATGTCGATCATGCGCTCGGAGACGTTCGGACCGATCGCGCCGCTGGTGCCGGTGAAGGGGATCGAAGAAGCGGTCCGCCTGGCCGACGATTCGATCTACGGCCTCGGCGCCAACATTTTCACCAACAACCTCGAGCATGCGATGTACGCGATGGAGAATATCCATGCCGGGACGTTCTGGATCAACGATCCGCTGACCGACAACGACGCCGGCCCGTTCGGCGGCATGCGGATGTCCGGGATCGGCCGCGAGCTCGGCATCGAGGGTCTGGACGCCTTCCGCGAGCCGAAGCATGTGCACCTCGACTACAAGATCGAAGCCAAGCCATACTGGTACCCTTACCGCTGGAGCGCGGGCAAGAAGGACGAGTGAGCCGATGAAGAAGCATGTCGTCATCAAGACGCCGATCCCGGGACCCAAATCGATCCAGCTGATGGAAGCGCGGCAGGCGGCGATCCCGCGCGGGCCGATCAACCTGACGCCGATCGTCATCGCCAAAGGAGAAGGCGCGATCCTCGAGGATCTGGACGGCAATCGCTATATCGACTTCGCCTCCGGCATCGGCGTGCTCAACACCGGCCATGCCCCGAAAGAGGTCGTCAAGGCGATCCAGCAGCAGGCGGAGAAGTTCACCCATTCCTGCTTTCACGTCACCATGAACGAGCCGTACGTCCGCCTGGCCGAGACGATGAACCGGATCACCCCGGGCGCCTACCCGAAGAAGACCTTCTTCGTGAACAGCGGCGCGGAGGGGGTCGAGAACGCCATCAAGGTGGCGCGCAACTACACCAAGCGGAGCGGCGTCATCTGCTTCGAGGATGCCTTCCACGGCCGGACCCTGCTGGCGATGTCGCTGACCAGCAAAGTGCACCCGTACAAGGATCATTTCGGGCCGTACGCGCCCGAGGTGCACCGGATGCCGTACGCTTACTGCTATCGCTGCCCCTGGGGCAAGAAGTATCCGGGCTGCAACATCGAGTGCGGCACCTTCCTCGAAGACTTCTTCAAGCGCTACGTCGACCCCACGACGGTCGCGGCGCTCATCGTCGAGCCGATTCTCGGAGAGGGCGGATTCATCATGCCGCCGCAGGAGTACTACCCGGTGCTGACCAGCCTCTGCCGCAAGTATGGGATCCTGGTGATCGCGGACGAGGTGCAGACCGGCTTCGGGCGCACCGGCAGGATGTGGGCCTGCGAGCACTGGGGGATCGAGCCCGACATCATCGTCACCTCCAAGTCGCTCGCCGCGGGGATGCCGCTGGCGGCCGTGACCGGCCGCGCCGAGATCATGGACGCCCCGATGCCCGGCAGCCTGGGCGGCACGTTCGGCGGGAACCCGGTCTCCTGCGCCGCCGCGTTGTCGGCGATCGAGCTGATCGACAAGCAGAGGCTGCCGGAGCGCGCCGTGCGGATCGGCGAGATCGTCCGCGAGCGCTTCGAAGGTCTCTGGAAGAAATGCCCGTTCGTCGGCAGCGTGCGCGGCGCGGGGGCGATGCGCGCCATCGAGTTCGTGAAGGACCGCGCCACCAAGGAACCGGCCAAGGAGATCGTCTCGAAGACCCTGAAGCTGTGCTACGAGCGGGGCCTGATCGCCATCAGCGCCGGCACCTACGGCAACGTCATCCGCACCCTGATGCCGCTGGTGATCACCGACGAGCAGCTCGAGGAAGGACTGGAGATTCTGGAGGGGGCGGTGCTCGAGACGGCCCAGTCGATGCAGCCGGCGCCGGTCGAGACCCAGATGCCCTCGCCGATCGTGCCGCGACCGGGCGGCGCGGGCGTGGCGGGAACGGTCTAGATCGGAGGGACGGCATGCTCCTCGAAGGGAAGAAGGCGCTCATCGTCGGCGTCGCGAACAAACGCAGCATCGCCTGGAGCATCGCCGAGGCGCTGCACCGCGAAGGGGCGCGGCTCGCGTTCAACTACCAGGGGGAGCGGCTGGAGGAGAACGTCAAGGCCCTCGCCGCGGGCCTCCCGGGGTCGGTGGTTCATCCCTGCGACGTCACCAAGGACGCCGAGATCGACGCGCTGTTCGAGAAGGTCAAGACCGAGTTCGGACGGTTGGATATCCTGGTGCACTGCGTCGCCTTCGCGAAGAAAGAAGATCTCGAGGCGGAGTTCCTCACCACGTCGCGCGACGGTTTCGCCTTGGCGCTCGACATCAGCGCCTACTCGCTGACCGCGCTCGCCCGGAGGGCCGCGCCGCTCATGGAGGGCGGCGGCAGCATCGTGGCGCTCACCTACCTCGGCTCCGAGCGGGTGGTGCCGCAGTACAACGTCATGGGGGTGGCCAAGGCCGCCCTTGAGGCGAGCGTGCGGTACCTCGCCTATGATCTCGGCAAGCGGGAGATCCGCGTCAATGGCATCTCCTCCGGGCCGATCAGCACGCTGGCGGCGCGCGGCATTCCCGGGTTCATGAAGATGCTGCAGTTCGTGCGCGACAAGTCTCCGCTGCCGCGCAACACCGAGCCGGCCGAGGTCGGCGACACCGCGCTGTTTCTCTGCTCCAGCATGGCCCGGGGGATCACCGGGGAAGTGATCTACGTGGATAACGGCTATCACGTGATGGGAATGTGAGCCGGACCGGCCCCCGGCGCCGCCTGCCGTCGCGCGCGACCGTTCTGTGCGTCGCGCTGGCTCTGGCGCTCCTTCCCGGCGGCTGCAGCCGCGCGCCGCGGACCGGCGCGACGCTGGTCCGCGACTCGGCGCTGGCCTCGCTGCCGCGCGACAGCACCGCCCTCCTGGTGCTCGAGATCAAGACCCTCAAGACTCTCTCGGGGTACGGGCGCTTCATGGCCGACATGGCCAGGGTCACCGAGGAGCAAGGCGCTCTCAAGGAGCTGAAAGAGCGTCTCGGGTCGGAGACGCTCGATCGGATCGATCGGCTCGGCCTGGCGGTCGTACCGCTGCCGGCCGGCAAGGCCGGCTATGCCATCCTGGCCGAAGGGCGCATGGAGGAGGCGAAGCTGCGGGAGGCGTTCGGCGGCCAGGACAGCTTGAACCTGAACGCCGGGCCGGACAATCAAGACGTCAGCCTGATGATCCTGCCGGGCGGGGCGCTTCTTCTGGGGCCAAAGACGATCCTCGACCAGGCGCGCGCCGGCGCCGGGCAGGCTGGGAAGGGCCTCGACGGAAACAACGCGCTGCTCGATCTTCTGGCGCGCGTCAGGCCGACGGCCCACCTCTGGGGGGCGGTCGATTTCCGCAGCATCATGCGCCAGGCGCGGCAATCGTCGGAAACGCTCGGCTCGTCCGCGGCGAATGCGCTGCCTGCGGGCGGTCCGACCGAGGCGCTGATCGGCCTGGGGTTCCAGGGAGAGGTCGGGAAAGGACTGACCCTCGACCTGATGGGGAAGGCCGATGGAGAAGCGGGGGCGAAGAAACTGGCCGATGCGGCGCGCGGGCTGGTGGCGCTCGGCCGGATGGGAGCCCGCCCCGATCAGGCGGCCGACTGGGTCGCCTTCCTCGACAGCGTGACGATCAACCCGAAAGGAAGCGACATCGATCTGCATGCCGTCCTTCCGGAAGCGATGCTCGACACGCTCGCGGACCAGGCGCGCAATTCCGGAGGAGCGGCCCCGGCTTCTCCCGCTGTCGGGCCCGCGAAACCCGCCGCGACAGCTCAGCCTCCCGGCGCCCCTCGGTCGGCCGCGATCCCGCAGCCGACCATGAACCCGCGACCGGCCGCGGTCCCGCACCCGGCTGCGACGACGCGCCCGACTGTGGCGCCGCAACCGGCCGCGACCCCGTAACGCCGCTCGCAGATCGGGCATCGGCACGGTCCCGGCGGAAAACCGGCGAGAAATCCGGTCTAGCCCCGATCGGGGTTCTTGCGCCGCTGGAACTCTTCCATCAGATTCATCAGCCGATCCGCCTCCTTCGCCAGCCGTTCGATCATCGGTCGCCCCGCCTCGTCGACGACGCCGATCTTCGCGAGGGAGCGCGACAGCGCATGGATCGTCGTGACCGGCTGGCTGAGGTCATGGACCAGGGCGCGGTAAGGACGATAGAACGTGAGCCGGAGAAGCGCGGCGACGGTCGCCATCGCTTCTCCCTGGAGCGGCGGACGGGGAGTGACACGCCAGGCATCTTCATGCCAGTCCCGGGGCAGGGGCGGCGTGGGGCCGCCGCCGAGGATCAGGATCGGCGACTGGGATGCCGCCGCCGCGAGCAGAGACAGGATCTGCTGATAGTCCCCGGCCGGCATGTCGTGATCGAGGATCAGGAGATCCGGAGCGACGCCGCGGAGCTCCTGCGCGGCATCGCGGCCGCTCCGGATGCCGACGCGGTACCCGGCGCGCGTCAGCTCGGCGGCCAGAGGCTCGGAGATATCGTCATCGTCGGAGACGAGCATGACGCGGGCGCCGGTCTCGCTCACCGCGTCCGCCCGGACCGGTCTCCGCCCGGCTCCGCCGGCGACTGCCAGTCGCAGCCCGCCTCGGCCGGTCGTGATGAGGCGGCGGCGGACCGAGAGGGCGCGGCGCCCCCGGCCGATCCGGCGGCGCCGCTTCCGGTCGCGGTAGAACTCGCCGTAGTAGATCTGCCGGATACCGGCGTTGGCGATCAGCTTGAAGCAGTTCCAGCAGGGGCTGGCGGTGGTGTAGATCTGCGCCCCTTCAATGCGCACGCCGTTCTTGGCCGCCTGCAGGATGGCGTTCGCCTCGGCATGGATGGTGGCGACGCAGTGGCCCCCGTCGAGATCGTGACCGACCTCGTCGCAATGCGGCATGCCGCGAATCGACCCGTTGTATCCGGTCGACAGGATGGTCTTGTCGCGCACCACGACGGCGCCGACATGCTTGCGGTTGCAGGTGGACCGGCTGGCCACCTGGAGCGCGATGTTCATGAAGTAGGTGTGCCAGTCGACCCGCGTGAGCGGCTCGGCGGAGCGCGGCGCCGCGCGCGACGGTCGGCGTGCGCGCGGCGCGGGTCGCTTCGCTCGGGCGGCCTTCATCGGGTCGGACCCTTTCGCGGCCTCAGCGGCTCTCGACGGTGACCGACTCCATCGTCACGTTCTTGAGCGGCCGGTCGTTCTGCCCCTTCGGCGTCATGGCGATCTTGTCGACCACGTCCATCCCATCGAGCACGCGGCCGAAAATGGTGTACTGGTTGTCGAGACCCTTGTTGGTCCCGTGCATGATGAAGAACTGGCACGAGCCGCTGTTCGGGTCGCTGGTGCGCGCGGTCGAGACCATCCCGCGGACGTGGCTGTACTTCGTGGTGAACTCGGCGGGCATCTTGCGCGGCCCGTCGCCCGTGCCGTCGTTCGTCGGGTCGCTATCCTTGGAGAGCGGATCGCCGCCCTGGATCATGAAGCCCTTGATCACGCGGTGGAAGGTGGTGCCGTTGTAAAAGCCGCTCTTGGCCAGGTCTTTGAAATTCTCCACCATCTTGGGCGCCACGTCCGGTAGGAATTCGAAGACGATCGTCCCCATGTTGGTCTTGATGACGGCGACTTCCTTTTTCTTTGTGGCGGGCGCTGCGTCCATGGTTCCTTTCTTGGGCGTGGCGGGGGCGGGCGTCGCCTCCTGACCGAACGCGAGGACGGCGCCGAACAGGGCGCCGGCGCACAGTGTCATCGTCGCAGCGAACAGCTCCGGGCGACGGCTCGAACGGATCATCGTGTCTCCTCCCTAGAGGGTCGCAAATTGTAGCACGGCCCGCGTGCTATACTGCCCGTCGTTCAAGGGGCTTCCCATGCCGGTCTACTCTCACTCCCGTCTGAGCTCGTTCGAAAAGTGCCCTCTGCAGTACAAGTACCGCTATATCGACAAAATCAAGACCGAGACCCAGGGGATCGAAGCGTTCATGGGGAATCGGGTGCACGAGGTCCTGGAGAAGCTCTACCGGGATCTGATGCTCTCGAAGCGGCCGTCGCTGGAGGCGCTGATCGAATTCTATCAGGAGCGCTGGCGGCAGGAGTTCTCCGACAAGGTGATCATCGTCAAGACCGAATTCACCGCCGAGCATTACCGCCAGGTCGGCGAGCGCTGCGTCGCCGGCTACTACCAGCGCTACGAGCCGTTCGATCAGGCCGCGACGGTCGGGCTGGAAGAGCGGGTGGCGCTGGCGCTCGATTCGGACAACCGCTACCAGCTCCAGGGGTACGTCGACCGGCTGGCGCGCGCCGCGCCGGGCGTCTACGAGATCCACGATTACAAGACCTCCTCGAGCCTCCCTTCGGACACCGA
>WNFM01228839.1_pt3 | contig 15081 bp, 16 predicted proteins | sample 5400271 | NCBI WGS metagenome assembly WNFM01 (sample SAMN13153352, study PRJNA577476) | soil metagenome | isolation source: 60 cm saprolite on Douglas fir-dominated hillslope | place: USA:California | collected 2013-09-17
ACTTCGCGGCCGCGCTCGACGCGCTCAACGCGGAAGCCGGGCTCACCTGGATGGTCGGCGACGACCTCGAGACCGACATCGTCGGAGCGCACAAGCACGGGATGAAGACGCTGCTCGTGCGCACCGGCAAGTTCCGGCCCGACGACGTCGACCGCTCGCCGGTGCAGCCCGACGGCATCGTCTCGTCGATCGCCCAGCTTCCCGACTGGCTGGAGAGCAACTCCTGAGAATCGGCGTCGACCTGATCGAGATCGAGCGGATCCGCCGCGCGCTCGCCCGCCACGGCGAGAGCTTCAAGGAACGGTGCTTCACCGACGCGGAACGGCTCTACTGCGACTCGAAGCCGAATCCACCACAGCACTACGCGGGCCGCTTCGCCGCCAAGGAGGCGGTCGGCAAGGCACTCGGCTCCGGCGTCTACTTCACGTGGAAGGAGATCGAGGTGCGCGGCCGGCCGAAGCCCGGCGTCTTTCTCTCCGGCCGCACCGCAAAGTGGGCGCGCAAGGTCGGTGCAGGGAAGATCGAACTGTCGATGACGCACTCGCGCGAGCTCGCGGCCGCGGTCGCGGTCGTCCTGGAGGAAGAGTGAGGCTCCAACCGCTGTTGACCGCGGAGGAAACGCGGCGCGCCGAGGAAGCGCACCAGGGACCGCTCGAAGAGTTGATGGAGCGCGCAGGCGCCGCCGTCGCGGAAGTCGTCTTGCGCCAGTTCCCCGGCAGCGTGACGGTGGTCTGTGGGAAGGGGAACAACGGCGGCGACGGCAAGGTCTGTGCGCGCGTGCTCCAGGAAGCGGGCGGCGAGGTTCGCGTCGTCGACGGCGTCGGCGATCTCGGCGAGCCCGACGTGATCGTCGACGCACTGCTCGGCATCGGTCTGAGCGACGCGCCGCGCGAAGACGCAGCACGGATGATCGAGCTGATCAACGCCGGCGGCCGACCGGTGGTTGCCGTCGACGTGCCGTCGGGCGTGAACGCCTCGACCGGCGAGGTGCCGGGGGCCGCGGTGCGCGCGACGATGACGGTGACGTTCGGCGCGGCGAAGGTCGGTCTCGCGATCGCGCCCGGCCTCTTCCATGCGGGCTCGGTGCACATCGCTCCGATCGGGCTGCGGCCGCGCGAGCACGAGCATGCGCTCGTCCCCGCTTCGGCGCTGCTCGAGGTGCCGCGTAAGCACCGCGGGTCGACGAAGTACACGGCAGGCTCTGTGCTGGTCGTCGGCGGCTCGCGCGGGCTCACCGGCGCTCCGATGCTCACCGCGCGCGCCGCGTTCCGGGCCGACGCCGGCTACGTCGCCGTTGCGGCGCCGGAATCGACGCTGCAGGTGCTCGAGACCACACTGCTCGAGGTCGTGAAGCATCCGTTGCCGGAGGACTCGTCGGGCCGGCTGCTGCCGCGCTCTGCCGATGCGATCCTCGAGGCGGCGCAGAAGGCGAGCGCAGTCGCCATCGGGCCCGGACTCGGGCGCAACGACGGCACCGTCGAGCTCGTGCGGATCCTGCTCGAACAGCTCACCCTGCCCGTGGTGCTCGACGCCGACGGGCTTTGGGAGCTCGAGCCGTTCGCGCGGCAGGCGCCGACGGTGCTGACGCCGCACGCGGGCGAGCTCGCGCGCCTCCTCGGGACCGCGAGCCGCGAGATCGATGCGCACCGGCTCGAGTCGGCACGCCGCGCGGCGTCCCGCTTCGGCGCGGTCGTGCTGCTGAAGGGAGCGGACACGATCGTCGCCGCACCGCGCGAGGGCGTGCTCGTCGCGACGTACGGCACGCCGGCGCTCGCCACCGCCGGCACGGGCGATGTGCTGACCGGGATCGTCGCAGCCTTCCTCGCCAAGGGAATGGACGCGCGCCTCGCGGCGGGCACCGCCGCCGTCGCGCACGGTGTGGCCGCGGAGCTCGTCGAGGAGCAGCCGGGCCTAATTGCATCCGACCTACTGCCGGCGCTTCAGCGCGCGCTCGCCGGCCACGGCCTGCAACGCGCTCCTTTGCAGTGAGAAGCGAGATCACGATCGACCTGGGGGCGCTGCGGCGCAATGTCAAGACTCTCCTGCGCACGCTCGACGGTGCCGAGCTCTGGGCGGTCGTCAAGGCAAACGCGTACGGTCACGGGGCCGTCGACTGTGCTGACGCAGCGCTCGCCTCCGGCGCCACCACGCTCTGCGTCGCGACCGTGCCGGAGGCGCTCGAGTTGCGCGCCGAGATCCCGACCGCGCGCATCCTCGTCCTCGGTCCGGCGTCGAGCCGCGAGGTGGCCCTCGCACGCGACGCGGGGCTCGCGCTGGTCGTTTCGGCGGACGACATCCCGGAAGGTGTCGCCGTGCACGTGAAGCTCGACACCGGCATGGGACGGTGGGGAACCTCAGAGCTGCCGTCGCTGTCGCGCGAGGTCGTCGGTGTGATGACGCACCTCGCGACCGCCGACACCGACGCCGAGTACGCGCGCTTGCAGATTGAGCGCTTCCGCCAGGCGACCGATCCGCTCTCGCATCTCACGCGTCACGTGGCGAACAGCGCCGCCGCGCTCCGCCTGCCCGAGTCGCATTTCGACGCGGCACGGTGTGGGATCGCGCTCTACGGGCTCTCGCCGTTCGGAACCGACCCCGGCGAGGACGGGCTCGAGCCTGTGCTCTCGTGGACGAGTGAAATTGCGCAGTCGAAGCTGTTGCACGCAGGTGAGTCGACGGGGTACGGGCGGCGGTTCGTCGCCGACAGCGACACCTGGATCGGGATCATGCCGCTCGGATATGCGGACGGCTTTCGCCGCGACCTCACCGGCACGGAAGTCCGCGTTGCGGGCGAGCGGCGGCGCGTGATCGGCGCCGTCTCGATGGACGCGACCGCAGTTGAGCTCGACCGCGAGCTGCCGCCCGGGACGCCGGTGACGATCGTCGGCCGCGGCATGCCAATGGAGGATCACGCACGCGTGGCGGACACGATCACCTACGAGCTCACCGCCCGAATCAACGCCTCGCCGACACGCGCGCGCCGCGTGATCACGGACTCATGAACGGGAACGCAGAACGCCGCGCCGCGCTGCAACGGGAGCGCGCCGCTGCCCTCGCCGAGCGGCTCGAGCAGTGGCTGCGGCTCGCGGGGGACGAGCGCGCGCTTGACGTCGGCGCGGGCGCCGGAGCGTTCGCGTACGCGATCGCACCGCGCGTGCGCGAGGTGGTGGCCGTCGAGCTCGACGAGGACCTCGCCGCGAGGGCGCGCGCCGACGCACCGCCGAACGTCGACGTGGTCGTCGGTGACGGCGAGCATCTGACGTTCGAACGGGCGTCGTTCGACCTCGCCGGGACGCTACGCACGCTGCACCACACACCGCGGCCAGAGCTGATGGTCGCCGAGCTCGCGCGGGTCACGCGGCCAGGCGGGACGATCCTCGTCGTCGACCAGCTTGCGCCCGTCGACCCGCTCGTCGCCCTCGAGCTGACGCGCTTCGAGCACGCGCGCGATCCATCGACCACTCGCGTCCTCGCGGATACGGACCTGCGCGGGCTCTTCGACTCGAACAGCCTGAAGCTGCTGCGGGAGGAAGTCGTCCACGAGTCGCGCGATCTCGACGCGTACCTCGACCTCGCCGGCTGCGAGGGCGACGACCGGGAGCATGCGCGCAGCCTCGCGCCAAACGGCTACGAAGCCGTCGTCGGCTGGTACCTCCTCCAGCGCTAGGCGCGGCGGCGCCGCGAGCGAATCCGCGCGACCGCGCCCGGCGCCAGCGCCTGACCCCATGCGAACACCCGGTACCAGCGCGGCACGACGATCTCCGGCTTGTCCTTGTCGACCGCCTCGAGCAACCGGCGCACGACGAACGGCGGATCGACGACCAGCCTCGAGAGCAGCCCCAGGCGGCTGCGCTGCGGAAAGCCCTCGGTCTCGACGAAGCCTGGGTTCACCGTGTGGACGGAAATGCCACGCGGTGCGAGCTCGACGGTGATCGAACGTGAGAACGCGAGCTGCGCGTGCTTCGACGCCGAGTACGGGCCGCCCGCGACGGTGCCCGCGACCGAGACGACGTTGACGACGTGCGAGCCCTGGCCGAGCCCGGGGAGGAACGCGAGCGTCGACCAGACCGAGCCCAGGTAGTTGACCTGGATCACGCGCTCGATCGCCTCGGGCTCGACGGTGAGATAGTTCCCACGCGCACCAACGCCGGCGTTGTTCACGAGCAGGTCGATTCGCGGATGCCGTTCGAGGACACGCGCGGCGGCGGCCTCCACGGACGCGCGGTCGGCGACGTCGCACTCCTCGTGCTCGTCCGCCTCCGACGGCCGCCGCGAGAGGCCGACGACGAGGGTTCCGCGCGCACGCAGCGCGCGCACCAGCTCCGCGCCGATGCCCGACGAAGCTCCGGTGACGACGGCGAGAGGCTTGATGTGGATTGGGGTGCTTGCGGGGATGGCTCAGACCAAGCAGGTCGCACGGGTCGGGCGTAGGGCATAGCGGTGTCTACGTTCAAGCCCGACCCGGGCGAGATGCGCCGTGTCTGAGCCACCATCCGCGAGTGCCACTAAATCCACATCAAGCCTCTATTTGCAGACGCTGAGCACCCGGCCCGCCGCGGCCTTGCGGCCGGCAGCGTCCGTCACGGTTGCGAGGAGCTTGTGCTTGCCCTTCTTCAGCTTCGCCGTGTTCCACGCGATCGCGTAGACGCCCGAGCCCGTCTTGTCGACGCCGATGCGCTTACCGTTGTCGGTGAACGCGACCTGCTTCACCTTCTTCGTCGAGTCGGCGACCACGACGAGCCGATCGTTCTTGAAGGCGCACACGTGCGCTGGCGGTTCGATCCACGTCACGCTCGGGCCGTTGACGGCGATCAGCTTGGAAAGCTTGAAGTTCGTGTTCGGGTAGATGCTGTCGCCGACCGTGTTGATGTTCTTCGCCTCCTGGTAGTCGGAGGCCATCAGGATCATGTTCGTCTTGCCGGCCTTGAACTTCGGCGCGGCAGTCGGGATGCCGAAGACGATCAGCCCGGTTGACGGGTCATAGGCAGAGGCACCGACGAGTGCGCCCGAGTAGTTGATGACGAGCGAGAGCGGGTCGACGCCGGCGCCCGAGTCCAAGGCCTGCGCGACGATCAGCGGCCGGCCTGCCGTGATGCGCGTCGTCAGTACGCGCACGGATGGCGGCGTCAGGTCGTTGATCCACGCGTTGAGAAGGTACTTGCCCTTCTGCGGCTTGTCGGTGAACGGATCGGCGCGCGAGTCGACCGCGACGTAGAAGCGCTGCAGGACCGGGAACTGCACGCCCGCCGCGCCGACGTCGATGTTCGCATGGAAGGTGAGCGCGTTCACGTCGGTGGGGATGCCCGCGTAGCCCTGCACATCGTTCTCATCCTTCGAGCCGAGGACAAACGGATCGATGAGCGAGCCGGGCGTCGACGCGAGCACGGAGACGCCGAAGTTCACGATCGGCTCGGTGATGTCGACGGAGTACAGATGCTCGGCGCCGTCCTCGTTCATCGTCGCGCCGGTGTAGGTCGGCGGCGGCCCGAACGGGGCAGCCGGGCAGCAGTACGACGACGCGAGGTTCGTGCCCGCCGCCGTGTCGCCCGTTTGCAGCTTCTTCAACGCAACGTATGGCGCGTTGCGCAGCGCCGGGCGCTCCACGATGAAGGCATACGGAACGCGGCGCTGGACGCCGTTCCCCGAGAGGACGACGAAGCCGTAGTTCTCGCCGGTCCCGGCGTCGGCCGCCGCGCGCACGACGACAGGAACCGCAACGTCGCCGCCGGACGCGAGTGCCACGGTGCCCGGAACGTCGATCTGCACGCCGGTGGTCTGCGCCTGCGGCGCGAGCGAGACCGTCCAGTTGCCCGCGCCGCCGCTCGCGTCGGAGACGGTCAGCAGCATCGACTTGCGCTGCGCGCCCGGCGACACGTCGATGCGCTGAAACGAGAGCGACTGCGGGTCGGTGAAGATCTTCGGATCGTTCGCGGCGAGCGCGTTCGCGAGCCCGGCGCCGCCGAGCAGCACCGGCGCTTCCTGCGTGCGGGCGGTGTCGCCCCATGCAGGCCCCGCGGTCGTCATCAGCGCCGACTTCACCTGGTAGGGCGTCCAGCCCGGGTGCTGCTGCAGCAGAAGCGCCGCGGTGCCCGCTATGTGCGGTGTGGCCATCGACGTGCCTGCGAAGACCGAGAACGTCGAGCCCGTGGTCGCGGGCGGTGTCGAGGAGAGCACGTCGAGGCCCGGCGCCGAGATGTCCGGCTTCAGCATGTGCCCGAAATCGGTCGGGCCGGCAGACGAGAAGCTGGTGATGATCCCGCCGCGATCCGTCGGGATCTCCTCGATCCCGCTCGAAACGCGAATGGGTGCCTGGCCGCCGTTCGCGTCGAGGTAGGCGCGCAGGTGAACGCCGTCGAGGTCGGAGATCATCCCGCCTGCGATCGGCAAGCGGACCGGGATCGGGTTCGCCTCGCCGAAGCGGTTGTCGATCAGGATCAGGCCGATCGCACCGGCGTTGGCCGCGCGCTCCGCCTTCGAGATGAAGGTGCACGTGCCGCGGTTCGCGAGCAGGATCTTCCCGGTCAGCGAGCCCTTCGGCAGCGTCCCGAGTGCCGTGTTCGGATCGGCGGCGGAGCCGCAGAGGTGCGACTCGACCGGCTTGCCGTCGCTGCCCATGATCGAGTTGATGTCGACGATCGTCTGGTCGAGCGTCGACCACGCGCCCGGCAGCTTCGCGCCGCCCGCGCTCTGCAGCGGGATCGCGCCGAGTGACGGCGGGCCGTTGACGACGCCGAGTGCTGGCGCGAACACATGGCTGTTCGACGTCGCGGCGACGGAGATCGCGTCGGGTGCTGTGCCCGGCGAGCCCGCTGTCCCGAGCCCGAAGTCCTCGCGGTCGTTGCCTGCGGCGATCACCGGTACGACGCCTGCGAGCGCGACGTTGTGAATCGCCTCGTACATCGCGTCGTTCGCGGGGTCGGTCTGCGGGCCGCCGCCCGAGAAGTTGATGACGTTCATCCCGTCGGCGACCGCAGACTCGAACGCGCTCACGATCTCGGGCGTGTTCGCCTGGTGGCCGAGCGGCGTCGGGACGGTGAAGACGCGGTAGTTGCCGATCCACGCCTTCGGCGCGACGCCCGAGAGGTTCGCCACCGCAGGATGGTCCGGGCCGGCGGGCGCGTTCGTGCCCTCGTCTCCCGCTGCGATGCCGGAGACGTGCGTGCCGTGCGGCTCCGTCTTGTCGAACGGGACGGCGCTGAGCTGGTCGCGGATCGGACCGGGGAACACGCGCGCGACGATCACCTTCGGCGTCGTCAGCTTCGCGTCGCCGCGCGGGAAGCCCGCGGGGTAGGAGAAACCTGCCGGGTTGAGGAACGGGCTCGTCGGATCGACACCCGTGTCGACGACCCCGATCTTGATCCCTTGTCCCTTGTCGCCGGTCGCGGCTTGCAGGTCGGTCGCCTTGATCACCGACGGGCCGCGATCCATCGTCGAGGTGTATGACAGGTTCGGATAGATCTTTGTCACGGCGCTGACCCCGAGCAGCTTCGGGAGCGACGTCGCGGGGAGCCGCACGGTGATGCCGTCGAGCAGGATCGAGAAGCGCTCCTCGAACTGCGCGCTTGGGATCGCGGCGCGCACTTGCGCTGTGGCGGCGCCCTGCAGCTTTGCGAGCTTCGCGAGGTATGCCTGGGAGCTCGCGCTGTGCACGTCCAGGTGCTGGGCCCGTGACGCGGAGGAGAGGGAGCGGTCGGATGTCCACGCGGCGAGCGGGGGCGCCGCTAGGCGGACGATCACGCGTGTCCAGCCGCGCTCGCCGGCCGCGGGAATGTGAATCACGCCCGCTCGGACGCGGGGCAGCGCTGGACGCCGCCACGAGCCCGAGAACCACTGTCAGCATCAAGGGGCGACGCAAGGTCCCGCACCTTAGCCGATGCGCCGTTAAAGTCGCCCCCGTGTTCGAGGGGAAAAACGCCCTGATCCTCGGGGTCGCCAACAAGCGTTCGATCGCCTGGGCGATCGCGAAGCGCCTCGCCGACGGCGGGGCGACGCTCGCCTTCACCTTCCAGGGCGAGCGCATCGAGAAGAACGTGCGCGAGCTCGCAGACTCCGTCGCGAGCCCGCTCGTCACGGAGCTCGACGTCCGCGACGACGCGGCGATCGAGCGCGTCTTCGCGGAGGTGTCGGAGGTGTTCGGCGGCAAGTTGGACATTTTGGTGCACTCGGTGGCGTTCGCCGCGGCCGAGGATCTCGAGGGCCGCTTCACCGATACGCCGCGCGATCGGTTTTGGATGGCGATCGACATCAGCGCGTACTCGCTCGTTGCGACCTCGCGTGCCGCGGAGCCGCTGATGGTGGCCGCCGGCGGCGGCTCGATCGTGACGATGACCTACCTCGGCGGCGAGCGGGCGGTGCCGCACTACAACGTGATGGGCGTCGCCAAGGCGACGCTCGACTCGTCGGTCAAGTACCTCGCGTGGGACCTCGGCGAGAAGAACATCCGCGTCAACGCCGTCTCAGCGGGACCGGTGCGCACGCTGGCGGCGCGGTCGATCGCAGGCTTCACGACGATGGAGTCGATGTTCGAGGAGCGCGCGCCGCTCCATCGTCACATCGACTCCGACGACGTCGGCGCCGCGGCGGCGTATCTGCTCAGCGACGACGCGAAGAACGTCACCGGCACGACGCTCTACGTCGACGCCGGCTACCACTCGATGGGCATGTGAGCCGCCTCGCAACCTGGTTCGCTCTTTGAACCAGGTTGCTGAGTTACTGACCTAGCCGTGTCACAATCCTCACAAGGTGGAGTTCCGGCTTCTGCGATCGCACCGTCAGCTGCCGATCTCATTACCTACGCGAACGGCTTGGTCACCATGTCGAGCACGATGACCAGCAGGAGCGCCGTGTCGATGCGCGTGATGAACATCACTCGCTTGACCAACGCGATCGAGTTGGGGTGCGTGGGGCCGTGCGCCTCGATCGATGCATGGAGCTTTTTGACGCTGGGGGCGATCAAGCCGATCCCGACGCTGAACGTCGCTGCGTAGCCGATCAGGGCGACGACGATCCAGAAGTGCCCCCAGCCCCAACTCGTGTTGAGCATCATCGCGACGCCCATCAAGAACGTGACGAGGCCGACCGGAGCGAAGAACTTCTCCCCGACCGCTGCCGCCTGACGTGCGATGTGCGCGATCTGCATCGGGTCGTCCGAGCGTTCCGCGGAGATCGCGAGGATGACGAGCATCGCGGAGCCCCCGACCCACAGCACGGCGAACGTGACGTGCATTGCCTTGAACAGCCCATACCAGTGGTCGGGCACCGCAGTCGAGTTGAAGGCGAAGATCGCTGCGACGACGATGAGGATCGCGAGCAGCGCGTAGGTGAGGGTGCCGGAGGTGCGTTCCTCGGCCGGCACCGATGCAGGAGTGTCCATGCCTGCGATTCAGACAGGTCGAGCGGACGGCTTCAAGTGCTCTGCAGAGCCGAGCACGCTACGAGCCACTCCTCGACGTCAGGGACGTCTCCGGTTTCGTAGTACCAGGCGTTCCGCACGAGCCCGGTCTCGTCGATCAGGAACGCGGTGCGCTGCGCGACATCGCCGAAGCCGCGGAACTCGTGTCCGATGCCGAAGCCGCGCACGGCGTCGCCGTTGAAATCCGACAGGAGACCGAAGTTCAGGTCGAGCGCCTGCCGCCACGCGATGTGGCACCAGGGCGAGTCGCGCGAGATTCCGATCGGTTGCACTCCAGCCCCTTCGAACGCCTCTCTCCTGTCACGCAGGAGCTCCATCTCGTTCGTTCAGGTGGCGGACCAGTCGAAGAGGTAGAAGACGAGCAACTTCGGCCCGTCCTCGAGCAGCTCCGTCATCGTCACCGGTTCGTTCGGGCCGAGGAAGACCGTCACCTCGGGGACGCGTTCGCCTGCTTGCACCATCCGGCGAGACTAGCGAAGCCCTGTACAGCACCACCGTTGGTCGAGTTGCAGCATCGGCCCGAGGTGGTCGCTGCGCGGGAACTGCTCCTTGATGTTGCCGACCGCATGGACGCGCGATCCGTGGAGAAAGAGCCACTGGTCGGCCGTCGGCCACGCGAGCAGCAACCAGCGGCCGTCGGGAGACCAGACGAAGTCGCCGAAGGTGCCCGGGCCGGAGAACACCGTTCGCCCGTGACCCGGCCGGTCGACGTCGACGACTCGCACTGTGCTTCCAGTCGTCGCACGGATCGAAAGGGCAAGCTGGTGCGACCGGGGTTGGAACGCGGCGTCGACGAAGCCTTCGCCAAGCGTTGTCACACTGCGGTGCACGCCCCCCTGCTGGCTGAGCACGAGCACCTTGTGGCTCGATGTGACGGCGAGGTAGCGGCCGTCCGACGACCAGACGAGATCGCTGGGGAGGACGGAGATCGGCGCGCGCCAAACGAGGCGCCCCGAGTCGGCGTTGCGCAACACGATCGCTCCTCCGGAGAAGTACGCGACCGTGTGCAAACGAAGTGGCTCCCACGCCGGCGGAACGTCTTGGGCGTAACGATCGAGCAGATGGTCGCCGGTCCCGTCACCGGCAACCACGCGCAAGCCGGTGGGCGTCATGTACGCGATGCGCGTGTCGACGCGGGTGCCTTCCCAGCGCGGCCAGGATGCCTGGCGCGGCAGTGTCCAGCGGACCCCGGCGTTGACGTCGAGCGCGACCAGCTGGTGCGGCGTCGTCGCGATCACGTAGAGCCCGTGGGGCGACCACTGCGCGTCGGTGTACGACCCGAGGCGCCGCTTGAGCCCGTTGTCGTGGATCAGCCAGACGCCGCCGCCCTCGGCAGAGACGACGAGCAGCCGTCCCTTGCTCGGGAGGGAGAAGAGCGCCGGCTCGGCCTGCTGCACGCCGACCGCCTCGCGCATCTTCTGGAACACGGCGTGACCCGGCGGTGTCGCGATCGCGGCGCCGATGATGACCGCAGCCGCGATGAGCGCGGGGACGAGGGGCTTGCGCACACGCCTCGGTGCGGGCGACCGCTCCTCGTACGCACGCTTCACAACCTCCCACGTGCGCCGCTCGGCCTCTCTCATTCCGCGTTCTCCTTCATCCGGTCGAGGCCGCGGCGCAGGCGCGAGTTGACGGTGCCGCGCGGCAGGTCGAGCAGCTCGGCGATCTCGCCGGGCGTGTACTCGAGGATGTAGCGGAGGACGACGACCGCGCGGTGCTCGGCCGGGAGCTCTGCAATGCGGGCGAGCGCGCTGCCGTTTCGTTCCGGGGCCGGTGCTGCAGGGAGATAGTCCCCGAGCTCGACCTCGGCGCGCAGCTTGCGCGCCCGCGTCCAGTCGATTGCGCGGTTGACGACGATCCGGTGCAGCCACGGGCCGAAGGGGCGGCGGCGGTCGAAGCGGTCGAGGTTGCGCACGGCGGCGAGGAACGCCTCTTGCGCGATGTCCTCGGCGGCCGCGGCGTCGCCCGTGACGAGGTGCGCGGCACGGTAGGCGCGAGGCCAGTGCTCGCGAAAGAGCCGCTCGAGGTCGGCGACAGACCCCTGCTGGGCACCCCTGATCCAGGCGCGCTCTGCCACCCATCGACTCTACGACGCAAGAAGGGCATAAGGTCCATACGGCTCCGGGACCTCCGGCGGTCCACGAGACGTATTTGTCGACATGAAACGTCTCGCGCTCATCGGCTTCCTTGTCCTCGCGGCTGCCCTCCCGGGCGCCGCCCCCGGCGCCGGCTGCAGCCCGCTCGACTGCGCCGCCAGCGGCGTCCCGGTCGGCAACGGCTACCTCGCTGCGCGTCCCGGCGGCGCTCACGGCGTCGCCCAGATCGTCGACCTCCGTACCGGCGAGGTGAAGTGGCGCCTCCCGCAGGGGATGCTCAACGGTCGCACCCTCGTCGAGCAGCCACAGTCCCAGCAGCTCGTCTGGCACGACGCGATCACGGGCAAGGAGACCGGCAGTGCGACGATCCAGGCGGCAGGCCCGCTCTCGCTCGTCGGCGTCTCGCAGGATGGGAGCCGCGCGGTGCTCATCGACGTCTCGAAGCAGGAGTCGACGTTGGCGGTCGTCTCGCAGTCGGGCGAGCAGACGTTCACGCTCCCGACGAAGAACTGGGGCTTCGACGCGTTGAGCGGCGACAAGCTCTACCTGCTCAAGTATCTGAACAACGGCTACGAGATCCGCGTGTACGACCTCGCGACGGTCGAGCTGGCCGCGAAGCCGCTGAAGGACCCGAAGGCGTCGTCGACGATCTGGGGCCTCGCGTGGGAGCGCGTCGCCTCACCGGACGGCCGCTACCTGTTCACGCTCTACGTCGGCGGCAACGGTGGCGCGATGGTGCACCAGCTCGACCTGAAGACGTCGGCAGCGCGCTGCATCGACCTGCCGGGGACCGGTGACTTCAACGCAACCGTGACGTGGGCGATGGAGCTGGCGCCGAACGGCAAGACGCTCTGGGCCGTGAATCCTGCCTACGGACGCGTCGTCGGCATCGACGTCGGCACGCGCAAGGTTCGCTCGGCGTTCCGCTTCAAGAAGAGCTCGCTGTACGACAACGGCCCGACGGCTTCCGTTTCGGCGATCTCGCCGGACGGCTCGCGGATCGCGCTCGGCGTCGCCGGCAAGATCTTCTATGTCTCGATGGCGCGCAAGGTCGTCGTCAACGGCGTCCCGCACGCGGCGGTCGCGCTCGGCTACGCGCCCGACGGCACGACGTTGTGGGTCGTCGGTAAGGGCGAGCAAGTCTCCGCGCTGCCTGCTTTGTGAAGCGCCTTGTTCTGATCGCGGTGCTCCTGGCCGCACTCGTGCCCGGCGCAGCGCGGGCCGGGGCGTGCTCGCCGCTCAACTGCTCGCCGAGCCAGTTCGCGCTCGCGCACGGCACGCTGCTCGGTGTGCGGGTCGGCGTGGACCGGCCGGTGCGCGTCATCGATCTCCGCACCGGTGCGACGCGCTGGCGGCTGCCGGCAGGGATCGTGACCGGCAACGTGCTTGTCCACCGGGACGGGTCGCTCCTCACGTGGTACTCCCTGACGACGGGCGCACGCTTGCGCGACGCCGTCGTCCAGCAGCACGGCACGTTCCAGCTGGTCGGTGCGTCGCAGGATGGGCGCGAGGCCGTGCTGGCCCGCACGCAGCACCGCTCGACGACGTTCGCGGTCGTGTCGCCGAAGGCGCAGCGGATCGTCAAGCTCGGCGGCAACGAATGGTCCTTCGACGCGCTCAACCGCGACAACCTCTTCCTGATCCGTTATCTGAAGAAGGGCTACGAGATCCGCTTGTTGCACCTCGGCTCCGGCGTGCTCGAGCAGACGGCGCTGAAGGATCCGAAAGGGTCGTCGACGATCTGGGGCTCGCCGTGGTCGCGGCTCTCCTCTGCAGACGGTCGCTACGTCTTCACGCTCTACCTCGCGTCGAACGGGAGCGCGATGATCCACGTGCTCGACACGCGCAAAGCGACCGCTCGTTGCATCGACCTTCCAGGGACCGGGAACTGGGACTCGGCAGCGACCTGGGCGCTGGTGGCCGACCCCGACGGCCGGCATCTCTGGGCAATCAGCACGGGTTACGGTCGCGTCGCGCACATCGACATCACGGCCCGCAGCGTGGTGGATGCCTATCGCTTCCACGTCGATGCGTGGAACACCGCCACCGGGACCGCGGTGATGTCGCCGGACGGCGAGCGCATCGCGTTCACCGACGCGAATCACATCTGGTTCCTCGTGCTCGCAAAGCGAAAGGTCGTCGCCGGGCCAACGCACGTTGCGATTGCGATGGGGTATTCGCCCGATCAGCAGCACCTGTGGGTGCTCGGCGAGCGGAGCCGCTTGAGCGCCCTGACGCCGCTCTAAGCGGGAGTGCGCTCGGCCGCGGCTTCGGTCGCGAGCGAGACCTCTCGCACGACCTCGACGATGTCGCGGTTCGCGTTCCACACGCGGAGCTGGCGGTCGGAGCCGTTGCCCCGCGAGAGGATGTCGCGGATGCCTTCGAGCTCACGCTCGGAGCCGAGCTCGCGCGCATGCGGCTCGACATCGCGCAGCGTGCGCCGGATCAGCTGCGCGACGGGCACGCGGTTCCGGCGGCCGGTCGCGAGGTCCATGATCGGCGCCTCGAGCCCGTACCGGGCGGCGAGCCACTTGTTCTCGGTCGTGAGCATGCGGTGCCAGCTCGGGACGTCCTTGCCGGAGTCGTGCAGCTCGCAGTACATCTTCACGATCGCCTGGAAGAACGCGGCAATCGCGACGACGTCCTCGAGCCGCGTCACGGCATCGCAGACGCGCATCTCGATCGTCCCGAGCCGCGGGTGCGGGCGGATGTCCCACCAGATGTGCGTGTAGTCGGCGATGCAACCGGTGCGCTCGAGCTGGCCGACGACCTCTGCGTAGTCGGCGTAGTCCTTGAAGCGTGGTGGCGGTCCGGACCGCGGGAACGCGGCGAACACCATCTGGCGGCTCGACGAGAGGCCGGTCGGCTCGCCGCGCCAGAACGGTGAGTTCGCGGAGAGCGCGAGCATCTGCGGCAGGTGCAGCAGCAGCCCGTTCATCACCTGGATCACCTTCTCGGGATCGTCGACGGCGACGTGCATGTGCATGCCGAAGATCAGCTCACGCCGTGCGATGTACTGGAGCTGGTCGACGAGGTTGCGGTACCGGTCGCGCGCGGTGATGCGCTGCCGCTCGAACAGCGAGAACGGGTGCGTGCCGGCCGAGCCGAACCGGCAGCCCTGTTCGCGGGCGATCTCCGCCACGTAGCCGCGCAGCTGCAACAGCGACCGCATCACGTCCGCGGCGGTCCGGCAGACCGGGGTCGTCACCTCGAGAACGGACTGCATGAGCTCGGCGTGCAAGCGTCCTTCGTGCTCGCTGTGCTCGACGGCAGCGAGCACGGAGTCGATGTGCTGCACGAGGTCCCACGTCTCGGGGTCGAGCAGCATGTACTCCTCCTCGACGCCGAGCGTGTACGGGTCGCCCTTGCCGAACGAGTGGTCGAGGACGCTCGCGTGCTCGGCACTCGTTCCGAGCGATCCTTTGCCCGTGATCGACGGCGGAAAGATCTGCTTCACGAGGGGAGTATCACCGCTTCCGCCTCGATCTCGACCAGCCAGCGCCGATCGAGGAGTTGCGTGACGATGCCGGTCGTCGCCGGCCTTGCCTGAGCGAACGCCTCGCCGTGAGCGCG
>WNFM01066483.1_pt1 | contig 15076 bp, 10 predicted proteins | sample 5400271 | NCBI WGS metagenome assembly WNFM01 (sample SAMN13153352, study PRJNA577476) | soil metagenome | isolation source: 60 cm saprolite on Douglas fir-dominated hillslope | place: USA:California | collected 2013-09-17
AATACGCCGTGACGATCGGCGATTTCCACAACGGTCCGGCGACGCAGATCGTGACGGTGACGCTGACCGGGACGAACGATCCGACGGTGATCGTCGCCGCGTCGACGACCGCGAACGGCTCGATTGCCGAGCAGGCTGGCGTCACCGGCAGCACGACCACGGACCTCGCGAGCGGATCGATCGCTTTCACCGATGCCGACCTGACCGATACGCATCGGGTGGTGAGTGTCGTCCCGCAGGGGGCGGCCTATCTCGGCAGCTTCACGCTTGGCACGCTCGCGGACAGCACCGGCGGCGTCACCGGGTCGATCCCCTGGACCTTCTCGGTGGCGGATGGCGCGCTCGACTTCCTGGCGGCCGGCCAGACCCTGGTCCAGAAATACGCCGTGACGATCGGCGATTTCCACAACGGTCCGGCGACGCAGATCGTGACGGTGACGCTGACCGGGACGAACGATCCGACGGTGATCCTCGCCGCGGCGACGACCGCGAACGGCGCGATCACCGAGCAGGCCGGGGTGACCGGCAGCACGGTAACGGACCTTGCCACCGGGACGATCGCCTTTACCGATGCCGACCTCACCGATGCGCATCGGGTGGTGAGCGTTGTTCCGCAGGGGACGGGTTATCTCGGCAGCTTCACGCTCGGCACGCTCACGGACAGCACCGGCGGCGTCACGGGATCGATCCCCTGGACCTTTTCGGTGGTCGACGGCGCGCTCGATTTCCTGGTGGCCGGGCAGACCCTGGTTCAGAGCTACGCGGTGACGATCGGCGATTTCCACAGTGGTGCGGCGACGCAGATCGTGACGGTGACGCTGACCGGCACCAACGACGCGCCGGTGATCGCCGGCGTCAGCGTCAGTTCGGTAACCGAGGATGTCGCGGTCTCCGCCGGGAACCTCGTCTCGAGCGGGATATTGACAATTGCCGACCTCGACCTCGGCGAGTCGGGTTTCGTGACGCAAGCCGGGACGCCGGGCAGCAGCGGGCTCGGCACCTTCACGCTCAATACGGCGGGTCATTGGACCTACGCCGCGAGCAACGCGCAAGCGGCGATCCAGCAGCTCGCCGCTGGCCAGTCCGTTACGGACAGCTTTACCGCAACATCGCTCGATGGGACCGGGTCGCAACTCGTGACGGTGACGCTCCGCGGCACCAACGATCCGGTGGTGATGACATCGACGCCGACGCAGGCGAGCGGTTCGATCACGGAGCAGGCCGGGACCACGGCTAGCCTCGCCCTCGACACGGCGAGAGGCACGATCGCCTTCACCGATGCCGACCTGACGGACATCCATACCGTTGTAAGTATCGTGCCCCATAGCGCGAACTATCTCGGGAGATTTACGCTAGGTGCGCTATCGGATAGCACGGGCGGCGTGACCGGGTCCGTCCCGTGGAGCTTCTCCGTGGTGGACGGCGCACTCGACTTCCTGCCGGCGGGTTGGACGCTGGTGCAGAGCTACGACGTGACCCTCGGCGACTGGCATGGCCTCGCTTCCAGGGCAGTGCAAACGGTAACCGTGACGCTCACTGGGACGAACGACCTGCCGGTGATCGGCGGGGTGAGCAGCGGCGCGGTGACTGAGGACGTGGCCGTGAACGCGTCGGGGAACCTCGTGACGAGTGGGGCGCTGACGATCGCCGATGCCGATCTCGGTCAATCGGGCTTCGTCGCGCAAGTCGGGACGGCGGGCAGCAGCGGGCTTGGCACCTTCACTTTGGATGCCGCAGGCCATTGGAGTTACGCCGCCAGCGAGAGCCAGGCGGCGATCCAGCAACTCGCCGCCGGTCAATCGGTCACCGACAGCTTCACGGCGGTTTCGCTCGACGGCACCAAGTCGCAGCTCGTGACGGTGACCATCCATGGCGCCAACGATCCGATGGTGATGACATCGACGGCGGCGCAGGCGAGCGGCTCCATTACCGAACAGGCCGGGGTCACCGGCAGCCTGGCGTTGGACACGGCGAGCGGTACGGTCGCCTTCACCGACGCCGACCTGACCGATACGCATCGGGTGGTGAGCGTTCTACCGCAAGGGTCCGGCTATCTTGGCAGCTTCACCCTCGGCGCAATGTCCGACAGCACGGGCGGTGTCGCCGGCTCGATCCCGTGGACCTTCTCGGTGGTCGACGGGGCGCTCGACTTCCTCGCCGCCGGCCAAACGCTGGTCCAGAGCTACGCCGTGACGGTCGGCGATTTCCACAACGCGCCGGCGACCCAGATCGTGACGGTGACGCTCATCGGGACAAACGACGCCCCCGTAATCACATCGACGATCGCCGCAGGTGTCAACGAGATCGGCCCGCCCGTGACGCTAACCGCGAGCTTCACGGACCCGGACACGCGCGACAGTCATATTTTTGCGGTCGACACGACAGGGACGGTAGGCCTCGTCACCAACAACCAAGACGGCACCTTCAGCTACGATCCGAACGGTCAGTTCTCGCGTCTCGCCCATGGTCAGACCGCGAGCGATAGCTTCACCTACACGGTCGACGATGGCCATGGCGGCACTGCATCCGCGACCGCGACGGTGACGATCTTCGGACCGAACAGCGCACCGGTCGCGCAGGCGATCGCCGGAAATGTTAATGAGGACGGTCCAGCGCTGGCGCTGACCGCCAGCTTCTCCGACGCCGACGCTTCCGATAGCCACGGCTTCACCGTCGACACGACCGGCACGGTTGGCCTCGTCACCAACAACAACGACGGCACCTTCAGCTATGACTCGAACGGTAAATTCGCGAGCCTCGCCCAAGGTGAGACGGCGACCGATAGCTTCCATTACACGGTCGACGACGGCAACGGCGGCAGCGCGACCCAAACGGCGACGGTGACGATCATCGGGGAGAACGACGCGCCGGTGACGCAGGATATCGCAGGAAGTGCCAACGAGCACGGACCGGCGATCACGTTGACCGCCGAGTTCTCCGACCCCAACGCCTCCGACACTCACACTGTCACGGTCGACCAGAGCGGCACGCTCGGCCTCGTCACGGAGCACGTGTTAGCCGGTGAGGTCACTTTCAGCTATGACCCGAACGGCCAGTTTGCGAGCCTCGCTCAGGGCGAAACCGCAACCGACAGCTTTACCTACACCATCACCGACAATCACGGCCTCATCGCGACTGCGACGGCGACGGTGACGATCATCGGCCAGAACGACGCGCCGGTGGCCAATCCCGACACGCTGATCGCTGCCGCGGGGACGACCACCGGAGACCTGTCGGCAACCTTGTTGGCGAACGATACGGACGTTGACACGGCGCATAGCGCGCTGATCATCACCGCCGTGGACACCGCCGACACGTTGGGAACCGTCTCGCTCGATCCCGCCACCCATGCGGTGACCTACACCGCCCCGGAGACCGGCGGCCCGGATTCCTTCCGGTACACGATCTCCGATGGGCAGGGCGGAACGAGCACGTCGACCGTGACGGTCAACCCCGATCATCTGGTCACCGACAATTGGCTTGTCAGCGAAGGCCAGACCGCCACCTTCTCTGCGGACGCCGTACTGACCAACGATTCGGCGTTCGATGGCGGCGCGTTGACCTTGGTCGCGGTCTCAGGCGCGCATGTGAGCTTGAACGCGGGCGTCATCACCTACACGGCGCCGGCCAGTGACCCCTCCGGTCTCGGCGACAGCTTTACCTACACGACCAGCGACAGCCTCGGGAGATTAGCCACCGGGACCGTGAACATCGCGTTGTGGGATGGCAGCACGACACCCGTCTTGGGCGATCCGAGCATCGGCTCCGATGCCAATCAGGCGGAATGGTTGATCGCTGCTCCGGCGACCGGTCCCCTCACCATGACCGGCACCGCCGCCGCGGACCATCTGACAGGCGGCAACGGTCATGCCCCCGGCGTCAATGGCGGTGACACGATCATCGGCGGGGGTGGCGGCGACACGCTCACCGGCGGGCTTGCCTTCGATCACTTCGTCTATAATTACGGCGGCCCGAGTGCTCCGAACAGCGACTCCCATATCGGCGCGATGGACACGATCACCGATTTTGCCCACCTGCAGGGCCCGCTGTTTCAGGAAGTTATGGAGCTCGACGGGTTCGGCTTTTCGGCGGCTGCCACGGCGAGCATTACGGCTGTCACCGTGGCGACGGCAGACCACTTCACCGCCGACGACAAAGCCGGCTATTTCAACGACGGCAATGTCGTGCACGTCGAGCAAGCGGCCGATGGGAGCGCGCAGGTGTATGTCGACGCCAACAAAAGCGGAGGCTTCGAGGCGGCGAGCGATCTCGTCATCCATCTCGACCATCTCGCCCAGGGTCTGGTGCGCTCGGACTTTCAATTCCACTGACCAGGAAGCGCCGCGTAGACCCTCTTCGCTTAGGTGAAGGTCTGCGGACCTAACACCGATTGTCAGGTTGCTTTCCCTGAAAAGTTGGAGCGCGCCGCCTTGACCGAACCGCCACGGCGATCCGGGCGATCGCGCGCACCTAGTCTAAGAACAAATCCCAGGACATGGCTGGCGGGTTAGCGACACGAATTCAGCTCGAAGATACACCCTTTGAGGTCGTCCAAACGCTCTCTCGGCAAAGTAGTATTTGTAAGGTTATTGTAAGAATGTTGAATAGTAATGTTTTCATGCAAAGGGCTCTCTCCAAAAGATAAAGAAATATCTTCAATAATGGAGAGAGACCTACTTCATCTGAGATGATGAATACGACGTATGAACGTCTAGCCCTTAAACCTCCACAAGTCACAATAACGAATGCTTCCGCAAAGGCCGCATTGGTTTTGCCGGAGTACGCCCCGTGACGGAGAGGTTGCTATGTCGAGCTGGAGAGAGAAATTGGCGGTGGTTGCGCAACGCAATCGCCTGGAGATTGTCAAGGCCAAGCTGAGTCGCCGCGAGATGATGAGGCTCGGCCTTTTGACCGCCGGCGGCGCGCTCATTGCCAAGCAGGGGCTGAGTGCCCGCGCCTTTGCCAAGAACGGTGCCCCTGACTTGCCGCTCACCACCCCCGTCTCCGTACCGCCGAGCCCTATGACCCGGCCCTGGGTGCAACAGATGCCGCGCCTTCCGGTAAAGACCCCCGTCGATCCCGGAAAGATGCTGTGGGGCCACCCCGACGGCACCACGCCGATCGACGGCGCGACGCGACGGATCGATCACCAGCTCTGCACCTACGACGACGTCACCCATACCTACGGTGGAAAATTCCCGCCGAAGAAATTCTACGAACTCACCATGAAAGAGGCGGGGCAGAAATTTCATCCCGATTACGCGCCGACCACCATTTGGGGGTTCGACGGACAATTTCCCGGGCCGAATTTCCATGCCAAATACGGCGAGCCGATCATGGTGCGCTTCCACAACCATCTGCCCTCGGTCACCAAGCCGCAGAATTTCGGCATCGCCGAGATGACGACGCATCTGCACAACGGCCATACGCCGTCCGAGAGCGACGGATATCCGCTCAACTACTTCAACTCAATCAACGACCCCAACCCGGTCAACCCGCATGGCTTCAAGGATCAGCACTACCCGAACGTGTTAGCCGGCTACACCGCGCGCGGCGACCTCGTCGGCGATCCGCGCGAGGCCTTGAGCTCGCTCTGGTATCACGACCACCACCTCGATTTCACCGCGCAGAACGTCTACAAGGGGATGGCCGGGGTCTACAATCTGTTCGACGACAAGGACACTGGGGACGAGACGACCGGGTTACGCCTGCCGAGCGGGCAGTACGACGTGCCGATCATGTTCAGCGATCCGCTCTTCGACCCCGACTGCCAGCTGGTCTTCGACCTCTTCAATCTTGACGGCATTCTCGGCGACAAGGTGGCTGCGAACGGCGCGATCCAGCCGACCTTCGACGTCGACAAGAGACGCTACCGCTTCCGGCTCTATGCCCCTGGGCCGTCTCGCTGGTGGGAATTCGCGCTTTATGACGGCAAGAACTTCCTGCCGTTCTGGCAGATCTCGAGCGACGGCAATCTGCTGCCGCAGGCGATCTCGGTCAACAGCGTCCGCCTCGGCGTCGCTGAGCGCGCGGACATTATTATCGACTTCAGCAAGATTAACGCCTCACGGGTATATCTCGTCAACCGCCTCGAGCAGGTGAATGGGCGCGGCCCGACCGGTAAGATCCTCACGCCCGGCACGCCGATCGTCCAGCTCAACATAGGTCGTGCGGCTCCCGACTACAGCCGCGATCCCGCCGATCCCAAGCTCGGTCCGTTCAAGATGCGCGAGCTACCCGATGCCGATTTCTTCGCGCTGTTGGCGCGCGCGGCGAAGGCGAAGACGCGGACCTTCCGCTTCGAGCGCGGGAACGGCGCCTGGACGGTGAACGGCCAGTTCTTCAATGAGAACGCGGTGAGCGCCAACCCGGCGCAGGAATCGGAGGAGGTCTGGGTCCTTCAGAACCCCGGTGGCTCGTGGCGGCATCCGGTCCACATCCACTTCGAGGAGCATCGCGTCCTCTCCCGCAACGGCGTGCAGCCGAGGCCGAATTCGCAGTTCAATGCCTGCGTCGATTACGCTCGCAAGGACGTGATCCAGCTCAACAACAACGAAGAGGTCCGCATCTTCATGCGCTTCCGTGACATGAAGGGGCGCTATCCCATGCACTGCCACAACGTGGTGCACGAGGATCACGCCATGATGGTGCGCTGGGACATCGTCTAAGCGAGCGAGGAAGACGGCCGCCGGCTTTCGATCAAGGCCGGCGGTCTTTTCCGCCGCAAATGAGGACAGGAGAAGTAGCATGAATCGACGAGCATTTTTCAGCGCCGGGGCTGGCGCCGGCGTCGCTCTCGCCGCGTTCGGCCTCCCGGCGGCAAGCAAAGCGGCGTCCTTCCGCCAGGATGGCGAGGACTGGTTCACCAATGTCGAGCTTCAGACGCACGAGGGAAAGACGGTCCGGTTCTACGACGATCTGCTGAAGGATAAGATTGTCCTCGTCAATTTCATGTTCACGGATTGCGGCGACGTCTGTCCTGGCATGACACAGAATCTCGCCGACGTGCAAAAGCTTCTCGGTGACCGCGTCGGTCGCGACATCTTCATGTACTCGATCAGTCTGCAGCCCGATATCGATACGCCGGAGAAGCTGAAAGACTACGCCGATATGTTCGATGTCGGGCCCGGCTGGCTGTTCCTCACCGGTGCGCGCGATGATGTCGAGCTGCTCCGCCACCGGCTCGGCTTCGTCGATTCCGACCCGGTACAGGACGCTGATCTCGAACAGCACATCGGCACGGTGCGCATCGCCAACGTGCCGCTGCATCGCTGGATGATGAGCCCGGCGCTTTTAGACCCGGAAGCGATCGTCCGCAGCATCATGCGGGTGATCCCGGGCAGCCTGCGGCCGACATGATCGGTGGCGGAAAGCGGGAAAGGGGGCTGCTCGCCGCTTTCCCCTGCATGTCCGCCGCCGCACTGACGCTCTGCGCGCTCTGTCTCGCGCCGCTTTCGCCCGCCGAGGCCGAGGAGGCCGCGTCGGACTGGGCGACGAGCGAACAGGGCCGGGTGCGCCTCGTCGCCGCGACACCGTCGACCGACGGCGCAGCGCAGCTGCGTCTCGGGCTCGAGTTCGATCTCGCTCCCGGCTGGAAGATCTATTGGCGCTCACCTGGCGGGGCCGGCTATCCGCCTGCCGTCGATTGGAGCGGCTCAAGCAACCTAGCGGCGACGGCGATCGTTTGGCCGGCCCCGCATCGCTTCAGCACGTTCGGCATCGACACGTTCGGCTATAGCGATGTCGTCGTCCTGCCGATCACCGCCCGTCTGGAAAAAACAAGCAGCGAGGTCAGGCTGCGAGCCGCGCTCTATTTTCTGACTTGCAGCGAGATTTGCGTCCCTCAGCAGGCGAACCTCACCCTCGATTTGCCGGCGCGCAGCGCGGCGACTGGGGACGGGAAAGGCTTCGCCGAACTCATCGAGCGCTATCGCGGGCGGGTGCCCCAGGACGCTTCCGCCGCCGGAATGCGCGTCGAGCAGGCGTCGGCTGTCGCGAGCCGCCGGCCGCATCTAGCGCTCCGGCTGCGCAGCGAGAAGCCGCTAGTCGCACCCGACGTTTTCATCGAAGATCCTTCCGCTCCAGCCTCCACTAAACCCATCACCTTCGCCAAGCCAACGATTGTCCCTGTGGGCGATGGCGCGACCGAACTGCGCCTGGCGATCGGTCACGGTGGTGCCGTTGAAGAACTCTTGGCGCGATCGCTCAGAGTGACGGTGGTCGACGGCGAGCGCAGCCTCGAGCAAGTCGTCGTCGTAGCCGCACCCGCCAGGCAGGGCGATCTCGATGGCGAGGCGCTCCGGTTTTCGACGAAGAGCTTCTGGGCGATGCTGGCGCTCGCGGCGCTCGGCGGCTTCATACTCAATTTCATGCCGTGCGTTTTGCCGGTGCTGTCGATCAAGCTCTTCGGCCTCATGGCGTGCGCGGGGCGGCCTCGCCGCGAGATCCGCTTCGGTTTCCTCGTCGGCACCGCCGGGATCATGGTCTCGTTTCTGGCCTTGGCCGCCGCGCTCATCGGACTTAAATCGGTGGGCCTCGCCATTGGCTGGGGCGTTCAATTCCAGCAGCCGGTCTTTCTCGTCGCAATGATCGCGCTACTCACCATTTTCGCCGCCAATTTCGCCGGGCTCTTCGAAATCCAGTCGCCTGGCTGGCTCGGCGCGATCGTCACGCACGGCGAGGCCGGGAGGCGTGGGCTCCTCGGCGATTTTATCGGCGGCGTCTTGGCGACCTTGATGGCGACCCCGTGCTCGGCACCGTTTCTCGGCACCGCCGTCGGCTTCGCCCTCGCGGGCGACGCGCTCGACATCGTGACAACTTTCTGCGCGCTCGGCCTCGGGTTGGCGGCGCCTTATCTCCTTGTCGCCGCGTTCCCGGCGTGCACCGCCCGGCTCCCGCGTCCGGGACGCTGGATGCTTCATCTGCGCCGCGCACTCGGCGCCTTGATCGCACTCACCGCGCTGTGGCTCGTGACAGTGCTCGCCACCGTGCTCGGTCTGGCGAGCGCGGTCGCGGTCGGCAGCCTCGCGATCGTCATCGTCATCTTTTCTTCAATGGCGCGGTCGCCGCGGCGCCGCGCCGCCGTCGCGGCGTTGTTGCTACTGACCACCGGAACGTCACTTCTTGGCCTCGGTCCGCGCGATGCGCCAGCAGCTACCGAATTCGCTAAATTCGAGCCTGACGCGATCGGCCGGCACGTCGCGGACGGTAAAATTGTCTTCGTCGATGTCACCGCCGATTGGTGCCTGACCTGCCAATTGAACGAGAGGTTGGTGCTCCGCTCGGCCGCGGTGAGCGATCGCCTGAAGTGGCCGAACGTCGTTGTGATGCGCGCGGACTGGACGCGGCCCGACGCGGCAATCGCGGGGTATCTGCGCAGCTTCGGTCGTTATGGCATCCCGTTCAACGCGATCTACGGGCCGGCGATGCCGCAGGGCAGGCCGCTTTTGGAGATCCTCACCGCCGACGAGGTGCTGCGCTCGCTCGCCGAGGCCGCGCCGCAGCTCGCCGCGCTGTCGACCGCGACCGGTGCCGCCGGAAATACGCCGGTCCTGGAAGAGCTCCGCTGACCAACGCATCCCGCCGACCCTGGTCGCAGGACTCGCGAATTGCGCGAGGTGGCCATTAGCGAGGCGCTGCAACGTGCCCGGTGACTTCGCCTAGGGAGCGACCGCATAGGGCGGCCCACAATTCCTCTCCAGCCCCTCACCGAGCGATTGCTCGAGGCTGTCGGCCTGGCTTGTGCCGGCGAGTTCCGCCGCGCCGGCGAGAGGTGCCGCCATCACCGCGCTGACGACGCAAACAGGGATCTTGAAGGCGAGGAGGAAGGGCGTGCCGATGACGCTGAGCGCGGTTCTGCCGGGGCTCGGTGGCGGCGGGTTCGCGCAGCCGACGAGGGCGAGGGCCAGGACGAGAGCGATCTTGTGCATCGTTGCCTCCGGTTGCCGGCAGCCGAAGGTTCGGGGCGCCGCCGCATCGGCGCTCTGCATCGCCCGTTTCTAGCGTTTCCGCCCGCCGCTTTCCATAGTTTTGCGGGAACCGGGACCTCGCGCCGGGCGGATAGGCTGAGGTAATAATCAGTAATATTGTGTAATAATGTTGTAAGAAGAACACGAAAAATCTCAGATAGTAAGTCTATTGTAAGAAAATAGGTAATTTTTACGTAAGAATGTATCTTTTGGATCAGGATATTCACAAGTATATTGATTATGATTACCTCTCATAACTCAGTGTTTGTCATCATTCAATGGTCTACACATGATGACTGTTCAATCTAAGGCCGCAAAGAGGTGGGGATTGCCTCACTGGATCGGCGGCAGAACCAGCGACCCGGAACATGTCTCTCATCGTCAATGCCCGTTCGGAAGACCCGATGAATATGCGTGAGGTGTCTCGCGTGACCGAAATCGCCGTCGCGCTGGATGGCCGCTCGTTCTCGATCGTGGCTGAGGAGGGGGCCGCCGGATCTGCGCAAGTGTCGCTGCCCGCTGACGAACTGCCGAGGCTCATCGTTGCGCTCTTGCGCACGGCCCAATTGCTGGAGCGCCGGCGGGGAAGCGATCGCTCCCTCATCTTCCCCATCGAGAAGGGCTCGATCGCCCTCTGGCAAGACGATTTCATCTTCTGCGTCACCCTGACGGAGGGCGCGAGCATGACATTTCAGCTTGGCCGCGCCTCGGCTGCCTCTCTCTTTGAAGCGCTGACGACCGCGTTTCACTGTCCCACTCCGTCGGCGACCCATTGAGGGTCGCGGCGAGCGATCTCAACATCTGACGATCGGCCAAGGAATTCTGCCATGACGAAATACAAGCAACTTCATCGTGCGGTACAACACCTCGCCGATTATCAGATGAACGGTCGTGTCGGGCGTCGTGCGGCCGAGTATGGCGCGGCGACCAGTGACCGCAAGAACGCCGCGCGGCGCGTCGGCAATGAGCAGATTCCTAATCGCCAGATACCGGGCATCGCGCCTCTGCACGCGCGGCCGACTCTGTCGCCGCGTTGGCGGTAAAAAGCCAGGTCGGTTTTGCCGAGGCCGAGATTGTAATGAGCGCGCGCTGCCGAATATTGATCGCCAAGCAAAGCTCTCGCGGTCTGAGCGCTCTTTTGAAGGGGCTGGATCCACGTCAGGCCGATGTCGTTGCGTTCTACGATGTGCCGCCTCGCCTCGATAGAAAATTCGGCGAGACCGATGTCGATATCTGTTTAATCGATCTGAAAATGCTGCAGCGCGTCCTAAAGAGTCATCCCGACTGCGTCAGCCGGATCCGGCGGTCCGGTGTGGTCGCGTTGATCCTCAACGGAAAGCATCTTTCCAAGGCCCGCCAATTCTCCGACAAGGTCGACGGCTTCGTGCTAGTCGACCATCTGCTAGACTTCATCAACGAATCACTTTTGCTCGCGCAGGAGAGACACTGCGTCGTGCCATCCGGTATGCTGTCTCCGCTCGCCGTCTTGAACATGCGACTTGCCTCATTCGAGGCGCTCTCCGCCGCCGAGAAGCGGATACTCCCGCATCTCGCCGCGGCACGAACGAATCAAGCGATCGCCGCCCGAATGACGATCTCGGAGACGACGGTCAAGGCCCTCGTGCGCAGCGTGCGGTTGAAGCTTGGCCTTCTCAACCGCACCGAGGCGGCGCTCTTCGCCGTCAGTCAGAATTTGTCGGCCCCAGTGACAGCGTCGGAATCCTCCGTCGGGGCTGTGGCTGGAGACTGAACCCACGGGGCCCGTATCGCTATCAACGAGCCTTATGACCCAGAATCTTCAAGTCCAAGCGCCCTCACGGCAAATCTAACGCCACATTCCACAGCGACGGTGTCCGTCAGAAAATCGGGTGCACGAAATGGAATCTCCTGCCTTTCCGATCACGCGCCTGCGCCGCTTGCGGCGCTCGCCGGCGTTGCGCAATCTCGTCCGCGAGACGGCGGTGAGCGCGAACGATCTGATCTATCCGATTTTCGTCGAGGAAGGCCTCGACGAGAAGCGGCCGATTGCCGCAATGCCCGGCATCTTTCGCATCCCCGAGCGGGCGCTGTCGCGCGAGGTCGAGGCGATGGCGCGCGACGGCATCAAGGCGATCATGATGTTCGGGGTGTCCCGGCGTAAAGATGCGACAGGATCGGACGCCGTGCGAGCGGATGGCCTTGTGTCCCGCATGGTGCGCGCGGCGAAGGGCGCGGCACCGGAGATGGTCGTCATCTCGGACACCTGTGTTTGCGAGTATACCGACCACGGCCATTGCGGCGTCGTCCGTGATGGTGCGGTCGTGAACGATGCGACGCTGGAACTTCTCGGCCGCCAAGCGGTCACAGCGGTCAGGGCCGGCGCGGACATGATCGCACCATCGGCAATGATGGACGGGCAGGTGGCGGCGATACGCGCCGCCCTAGACGTGGCCGGGCACCTGGAAACGTCGGTGATGGCCTATTCGGCGAAATTCGCGTCGGCGTTTTATGGGCCGTTCCGCAAGGCCGCAGGCTGCGATCTGATCGGCGATCGCAACGCCTATCAGATCGATCCGATGAACGCCCGCGAAGCACGGCGCGAGTCGAGGCAGGACATTGCGGAAGGTGCGGATCTCCTCATGGTTAAGCCGGCGCTGCCCTATCTCGACATCCTCGCCGACCTGCGGCGGGAGACCCTGTTGCCGCTCGCCGCATTCCAGGTCAGCGGCGAATACGCGATGGTAAAATTCGCCGCCGCGGCCGGGGCGATCGACGAGCGACGGGTCGTGCGCGAGACGTTGGGCGCGCTGAAGCGTGCAGGGGCGGATCTCATTCTGAGTTACTTCGCGCGCGACGTTGTGATCGAGGGATGGTGAAAGAGTTGGAGCTACCTCTTTAGCCTCGAGCGGCTACTTCCGATGCTTTCTCCCGCCTCGGCTCGCGCGCGGATATAACCCGCAGGGTCGGAGGAACAACCCTTGCAAGGCGTGGCAACGATGAGGACGACGATGGACCACGACATGCTCTTTAAGCCGCGCCTCGACGGTCTGCGTGCCGAGGGGCGCTATCGCATTTTCGCCGAGCTCGAGCGTTGCGCGGGCCGCTTTCCGCGCGCCCTCGATCATCGGATCGGTGACGAAGTCACGATCTGGTGTTCGAACGATTATCTCGGCATGGGCCAACATCCCGACGTGCTGGCGGCGATGCATGCAGCGATCGATCGCTCTGGCGCCGGCGCTGGCGGCACGCGCAACATCTCGGGAACCAACCATCAGCATGTCGAGCTCGAGCGCGAGCTTGCCGATCTGCACAGCAAGGACGCCGCCCTTATCTTCACCTCGGGGTATGTCGCCAACGAAGCTGCCCTGGCGACGCTCGCCGGCGAGATCCCTCACTGCATCGTTTTTTCCGATGCGCTCAACCATGCCTCGATGATCGTCGGCATCCGCAACAGCCGCGCCGAGAAGCGCATTTTCCGCCACAACGATCCGGCCCATCTCAATCGTCTCTTGGCGGCGAGCGACCCGCGCCGCCCCAAACTAGTCTGTTTCGAATCTGTTTACTCCATGGACGGTGATATTGCGCCGATCGCCGAGCTCTGCGACGTCGCCGAACGCCATGGCGCCATGACTTATCTGGATGAAGTTCACGCCGTAGGCCTCTATGGGCGACGCGGCGGCGGCATCGCCGAGCGCGACGGGGTCATGGATCGACTGACCGTCATTCAAGGCACGCTCGGCAAGGCGTTTGGCGTCATGGGCGGCTATATCGCCGGCAGCGCCGCCTTAATCGATTTTGTGAGAAGCAGCGCCCCGGGGTTCATCTTCACGACGTCGCTCTCGCCCGTCATCGCCGCCGGCGCGCTCGCCGGCGTGCGGCATCTCAAAGCAAGCGGCGTCGAGCGCGAGCGTCATCAGGAACGCGCCGCCACGCTGAAGCGCCGCCTCGCGGCCGCCGGCTTGCCACTGATGCCTTCGGCGAGCCATATCGTCCCGATCCTCGTGGGAGACGCCCGGCTCTGCAAGGAGATCTCGGACGATCTCCTCGAGCGGCATCGCATTTATGCGCAGCCGATCAACTATCCGACCGTGGCGCGCGGCACCGAGCGTCTCCGCCTGACGCCGACCCCGCTCCATTCGGACGCCGACATGGATCGCCTGGTGGCCGCGCTGGTCGATGTCTGGGGCGCGACGCGTACCAGGAAAGTCGCTTAACGCAGAGAGACGCGCCCGCTCCAATTCGCGCCGCGTTTCGCAGCGCCGCCCGAGGACATTGAGAGGTCATGTCGCCCGATGCACCGTTTTGCCAATCCGAGCCGGTTCATGCGAATGAGCGCGGCCGCGCTGCCCTGGCTCGGCACTATCACCGCCGCTCTTCTCGCTGCCGGCCTGATCTTGGCGCTCGTCGTAGCGCCGCCGGACTATCAGCAGGGTGACAGCGCCCGCATCATGTTCATTCACGTCCCGGCCGCCTGGACGGCACTTTTCGTCTACGTCCTCATCGTGCTGGCGAGCGCCTCGTCGCTCATCTGGCGTCATCCTCTGGCGGACATCGCGGGCCGCGAGGCGGCGCCGATCGGAGCGGGCTTCACGTTCATCTGCCTCGTCACCGGCTCGCTCTGGGGCAAGCCGATGTGGGGCGCATGGTGGGTGTGGGACGCGCGCCTGACCTCGGTTCTCATCCTCTTTTTTCTTTATCTCGGGTATCTCGCCTTGGCCAATGCGTTCGACGAGCCGACGCGCGGCGCCCGCGCCGCCGCCGTCCTCGCGCTCGTCGGCGCGATCAATCTACCGGTCATCAAGTTTTCCGTCGATTGGTGGAACACGCTGCACCAGCCGGCGAGCGTTTTTCGCCTGGGCGGGCCCTCGATCCACCTGTCGCTGCTGGCCCCGCTCGGAGTCATGGCGGCGGCCTTCACGAGTTTTTTCCTCGCAGTCTGGTTTGTGCGCATTCGAGGCGCCATCCTCGCGCGCAAGATCGCGGTCATCGTCGAGGGCGCGCAGATGGATGAAATGATCGACCGGCGTGGTGTCGCCGCGGCGCCAACGCAGTGAGGGCGACTTGATGATGGAAACTCTGCCGAATTTCCTGGCGATGGGCGGCTACGCGTCCTTCGTCTGGCCGGCCTA
>WNFM01025885.1_pt2 | contig 15072 bp, 14 predicted proteins | sample 5400271 | NCBI WGS metagenome assembly WNFM01 (sample SAMN13153352, study PRJNA577476) | soil metagenome | isolation source: 60 cm saprolite on Douglas fir-dominated hillslope | place: USA:California | collected 2013-09-17
TGCACTTCAGAGATTACTCAGTTTGAGGGCGTCGCCCGTCATTCTGAAAGCAGCCCAGCATTGGGACCGACGGCGCCGCAGTCAATCGGCGCACAACTCGGCCACCAACCGACGGCACGTTCGATGATGCAGGCAGAGAAGCGAGCGCAGACCGAATTTGAAGTTACGATGGCACGTGCCAAAAAGTTTGCGGCGCAAGGAAAAGATACGGAATGCATGCAGGCGCTCAACGATGCGAAACTGATGTTCGACGCTCGGTGATCGCCTTAGTCAAAACTCTGGCAATAGACAGCAGGTTTTCCGATGGACACTACGGCTCTTCTTCTGTCGCGAATTCAGTTTGCGTTCACCATCTCGTTCCACATTATTTTTCCGGCCTTCACAATCGGGTTGGCGGCCTGGCTTACCGTTCTTGAGGCATTGGCTCTAAAAACCGGTCGCCCGGCGTATCGCGCTATCTTCGAATTTTGGCTCAAGATATTCGGTGTAGCATTCGGCCTCGGCGTAGTGTCGGGAATTGTAATGGCATTCCAGTTCGGCACGAACTGGAGTGTCCTGTCGAAGATGGCCGGACCGATTCAAGGGCCGCTGCTCTCATATGAAACATTCACTGCGTTCATGCTGGAAGCGACGTTTTTTGGCGTGCTCATTTATGGCCGCGCCCGCGTGCCTCCCTGGTTCTATCTGTTTTCGACCGCGATGGTCGCGATGGGTACAACGTTTTCTGCGTTCTGGATCATGGTCAATAACAGTTGGATGCAGGTGCCGGTCGGCTATGTTTTAGAAAATGGCGCCTTCGTTCCGGACAACTGGACCCAGATCATATTCAATCCGGTAGTCTGGGTGCGATTCCCCCACATGTTGCTGGCCGCGTACCTGACGGGTGCGTTCTGCGTGGCCGCGACTGGTGCCTGGTATCTGCTGCGGAAAATGTATCAGGTCGAAGCGCATATCATGCTTCGCATGGGCCTGTTTCTGGCGGCGGTACTTGTCCCAACCCAGATCTTTTTCGGTCACCTCACCGGTGATTACGTCCACGATTATCAGCCGGCGAAATTTGCCGCGATCGAGGGGCGATGGCACGACGAACAGCCGGCAGGCGAAGTGCTGATTGCGATCCCCGATTCGACCGCGGAGGCAAATCGGTACGAGGTCAAGATTCCCATTCTCGGCAGCGTCATCGGGAGCATGAGCCTGACCTCGAAGGAAGTCGGACTGACAGACTTCCGGTCGAAGGATCGGCCGCCGGTGCTTATCCCCTTCTTTGCCTTTCGAATCATGGTCGGTTGCGGTCTAGTCATGCTGGGGCTCGCTTGGCTCGGTTCCTATCTGAGTCTCAGGCATCGCCTGGAGCGCAATCGCCTTCTGCTTTGGCTGATTTTCTTGGGCTTCCCGCTGCCCTTCATTGCGACCCTTACCGGCTGGTTCACAGCCGAAGTGGGCCGCCAGCCTTGGGTGGTCTATGGAGTATTGCGAACAGCGGACGCCATGACGCCGTTCTTGACGACGCGTGCGGCGACGATCTCGCTCGTCGTCTTCTGCGCGGTCTACACCTTCATCTTTTCCTTCGGGACGTTTTACATTTACCGGCTGCTTCGCGCCGGCCCTGCCGCGCACCTGATCGGGACGCCTTCCGCGGCCGTCCCCAATCGGCCGATGTCGCTGGCTAGCGAGGCGCCGACAGGCGGGCACGTCTACGCGGGCGCCGGAGAATAGCTATGGTCATGTTCTGGGTGTCGCTTCTGGCCATCAGCATTCTGCTCTACGTCCTGCTCGATGGGTTCGATCTTGGAATCGGCATGTTGGTGGCCCTGCCGAACAGTGAGGGCAAGAGAGACGCTATGCTGAGTGCCGTTTCGCCTATTTGGGACGGCAATGAAACGTGGCTCGTGGTGACTGGCGTTATTTTGTGGGGCGCGTTTCCAATTGCCTATGCGACTCTCTTGTCGGCGTTTTATTTGCCGCTTCTTATCATGCTGGCCGGGCTGATCCTTCGCGGCGTGGCGTTCGAGTATCGCCACAGGGCGGAGCGGACACGGTGGATCTGGAATATGAGCTTTATCTGCGGATCGTTTGCTGCAGCATTCATCCAGGGTTTGACAGTTGGCGCGCTTGTCGAAGGCCTGCCGATAACGAACGGCCAATACACGGGTGGGGACTTTGGCTGGTTCAGCCCTTTCGCAGTGCTCTGCGGCCTCGGGCTGTGCCTCGGTTACACACTTTTAGGCGCCTGTTGGCTGGTCAAGAAATGTGAAGGTGACCTCCGGGCGACAGCCTACCGCCTCATACCTTATCTATCGATCGGGCTGCTCATATTTCTTATCGTCGTCTTTATCTATTCGCTGGCCGAAAATCTTCAGGTGATGGGTAGATGGATGGAGCGGCCGTATCTGTTCGTCTTTCCCATGATCGCCGCGGTGGCGGCAGTCGTGCTCGCGGTTAGTGTTCGATACCGCCAAGACGATCTGCCCTTTCCCATGGTCGTATTGATCTTCGTGTCGGCCTTTGGCGCGCTGGCCGTCTCGTTCTGGCCGTACATGATCCCCTTCGTCCTGACCATCAATGAAGCGGCAGCGCCGCAGTCGAGTCTTGCATTTATGTTCTGGGAAGGACTTTTTGTCTTTCCGCTTATGCTTCTGTCCACGTTCGTCAGCTACACCGTCTTTCGAGGCAAGGTACCATCGACGCCGCAGATCCATCATTGATATTCGCATCGGGGGGCTACGCATGAGCGACGTACGAGCACGCAGTGCAATTGCGGTTCCGCGGCCGATCCCCGTCGTGTTGAGCTTGGTCGCCGGCTACGTAGATAGCTGCACCTACTTGGGCCTGTTCGGCGTGTTCGTGGCGCAAGTGACGGGAAGTTTCGTTCTTGCCGGAACGCTATTCGTCAAGGGCGAGCCGGGTGCGCTTGCGAAACTTCTAGCTATTCCGTTTTTCTTCGTTGCAGGCATGGCGGTAACGGTGCTCGTCCATTCTATGAGAGGCCGTCCGCGCGCTACTTTGGCTTGGAGCCTAGTGGTCGAATGCCTGTTATTGACCGGCTTCCTGGTTTCTTCTTGGGCCGGCGCGCCCTTCCGAGGCCCAGATACGCCGGGTGCGATCACCGCGCTACTATTTGGCATGGCCGCGATGGGCGTACAAAGCGCGCTGGTGCGCCTGCTGATGCGGGACGTAGCCTCGACCAATGTGATGACCACGAATACGACGCTGCTCGCAATCAACGCGGCCGAAATACTCCTCGGCTGGATCGAGCGACGCAAAGCCGGTTCGATGGGCAGTTTGAAACCAAACTACGTTCAAGCGCACAACGAATTTGTGGCACTAGTCCCAATCGGGCTTGGCTTCTTCGTCGGTACCGCACTTGGCGCCATCGCATACATCAATGTGGGGCTGCCCTGCGTATTGTTAGCGATTTTTCCGGTCGGGAGTTTGGCGTTGTGGCACATGCGCCGTTCGTAAAGCGAGGCTGACAGGCCTTTACCGCGGCGCTTAAGTCTTGCGGACGCTTAGACGCATTCCTCGTTTAAGGACGACTCGAGACAAAGCCCGGTGTTTGCATCGGAAGTGTCCAGCAATCTTCCAGCTCATGCTTACGAGAAAGACTTAGGACGCGCGCCGACGCGACAGCAGCCATCGCGATTAAACTCCAATTTAGTGTTCTAAACCCAAATTTAATGGCCGTCCCTAATCTGCGGTCTATCTTTTTCCCATACTTGCTGAGCGGAGGAGCCGCCATGGACGAGAACGAAAGCGATCATTTTCAGATCGGACGACGTGCGGTGTTGGTGACCGGGGCCGCTGCGGCCGTCGTTGGGCTTACTGGGCTCCCGCAAGCCGCATCAGGTTCTGGATCGCCCGATTCCGAGAAAGTACCGGCTCCGGTGACGGTGGAACTCCAGGTAAACGGCCGCTCCCGTCTTTTGGCGCTTGATCCGCGCACGACCCTCCTGGACGCATTGCGCGAACATCTCGTGCTGACGGGATCCAAGAAGGGATGCGATCATGGCCAATGTGGCGCCTGCACGGTGCTGCTGGACGGGCGCCGAATCAACTCCTGCCTGACGCTCGCCGTGATGCACGACGGCCAAGCCGTCACAACGATCGAGGGTTTGGCTGATGGCGAGACACTACATCCTTTGCAGGCCGCCTTTGTCGCGCACGATGGTTTTCAGTGTGGGTATTGCACCTCGGGGCAGATTTGTTCTGCGGTCGGAATGCTCGGCGAAGCCCAGACGGGCATGCCGAGCTATGTGACTGAGAACCTGGCAAAAGCCCAATCCGAACTCACCGATGTCGAAATCCGAGAACGGATGAGCGGCAATATCTGTCGCTGCGCTGCTTATCCAAACATCGTGGCGGCAATCAAACAAGCAGCCGGAATACAATCATGAAATCTTTCACTTATGTACGCGCCGACTCGCCGGCTCAGGCCGCTGCTACACTGGCCGAACCTGGAGCTAAAGTGATTGCCGGCGGAACGAATCTGCTCGACTTGATGAAGCTGCAAATCGAGACCCCGAGCAAACTCGTCGATATCAACCGTCTTCCTCTAGACAAGGTCGAGGAGACCGCCGAGGGGGGGCTGCGTATTGGTGCGATGGTGCGAAACAGCGACCTTGCGGCCGATCCTCGCGTGCGCCAGCGCTATGGGGTCTTAAGTCGAGCTCTGCTGGCAGGTGCGAGCGCACAATTGCGGAACAAGGCCACCACCGGTGGCAATCTGTTGCAGAGAACGCGCTGTTATTATTTCTACGATGTTACCAAGCCGTGCAACAAGCGCAGTCCAGGTTCGGGCTGCGCAGCGCTCGCCGGCTTCAACCGAATTCACGCCGTCCTCGGTACTAGCGATCACTGCATAGCCAGCCATCCTTCCGATATGGCGGTGGCGATGCGAGCGCTCGATGCCCGGGTCGAGACTGTCGATGCCAGTGGCGGTAACCGCACGATTCCGATCGCAGAGTTTCATCGTCTTCCAGGAGACACGCCGCAGATCGAGACGGCGCTCACGCCCGGCGAGATCATCACGGCCGTTACGCTGCCGCCACCGCCACGTGGCGTGCAAATTTACCGAAAGGTTCGCGATAGGGCCTCTTATGCTTTCGCTCTTGTATCTGTTGCCGCCATCGTAGAGGCCTCTGGCGGGCGAATTCACTCGGCGCGCCTGGCATTTGGCGGGTTGGCACCTAAACCCTGGCGCGTACCCCAGGCAGAGGAGAGACTCTCCGGCGCATCTGCAAACGCGGACACCTTCAACGCCGTTGCAACGGCCGTGCTGGACGGAGCCCGCTCGCATGGCAGCAATGATTTCAAGATTCCGCTAACCCGACGAACCGTGCGCGCAGTTCTTGCTCAAGCCACGCGGACCTGAAGGAGACCACCCATGGAAATGAATACGCCCGTCGGCGCGAATGCGCTCGATAACGACGCGCAAGGTCTTGTCGGCAAGCCGCTTGATCGCGTGGACGGACGGCTAAAGGTCACCGGAGGCGCCCGCTATGCCTATGAAGTGCTGCAGGCGCCCGCGACGACTTACGGCTATGTTGTCGAAGCCTCGATCGGCAAGGGGCGCGTGAAATCTATTGATACGCGCGCGGCGGAACTGGCACCCGGCGTACTCCTGGTGCTCACGCATCGAAATGCGCCCGCGCAAGGCACGGGTAATCACCATGAGGCCCACCCGGTGCTTACCAGTCCAGAGGTGTCGTATCACGGCCAACCGGTCGCCTTTGTGGTGGCCGAGACTTTCGAGCAGGCCAGGGCAGCCGCCTACCTTGTGGGCGTCAGCTATGATCAGTCGCCTGGAAAGTACGTGCTGGGCAGTAACCTCGATCGGGCGCGCGCTCCCCGGGTTGCCGCTAGCGCGGCTCAGCCCGACAGCGCGGTCGGAGATTTTGCTGGTGCCTTCGCTGCGGCTCCACTCCAGCTTGATGTGACTTACACTACGCCCTTGCAAAGTCACGCCATGATGGAGCCGCATGCCACGCTTGCCGTGTGGGAAGGCGACAAGCTCATACTCTACACCGCAAACCAGATGCTGAGTCAGGGACGGGATTCCGTCGCCAGGACGTTGAAAATGCCGCCCGAGAATGTGCGGCTTGTGAGTCACTATATCGGCGGTGGCTTCGGAGCCAAGCTATGGGTCAATGCCGATGCCATTCTGGCAGCGATCGCAGCGCGCCAGCTTAATCGCCCTGTGAAAACGGCGCTGACAAGGCAGCAAATATTTCACGTCACGACACACCGCTCGGACACCATCCAACGCATCCGCATCGGCACGGATCAGAACGGCCGGATCCTTGCGATCGGCCACGATGTGTTCTCGGGTAACCTACCGAGCGAGCAGAGCTTTGAAGGGGCGGCCATGCAGACGCGGACGCTATACGCCGGCGCCAATCGGCTGACCCGGCATCGCCTGGCGCCTCTCGATATTCCAGTTGCATCGTCCATGCGCGCGCCCGGGGAGGCGGTGGGCATGCTTGCCCTGGAGTGCGCGATGGACGAGCTCGCAGAGAAACTCAACCTCGACCCGATCGAGTTACGCGTACTCAACGAGCCGACGCTGGATCCCGAGAGGCACGTTCCATACTCCAGTCGTCACCTCATCGCCTGCATGCGGGAAGGCGCGCGACGCTTCGGGTGGGACAAACGGAGCCCGACTCCGGGCCAGGTGCGGGACGGACGCTGGCTTGTGGGGATGGGCATGGCCGCAGCCACGCGCGGTAACCCCCTTATGCCCTCGAAGGCCAATGTACGATTGGAGCCGAACGGTTTCGCCACGGTGCGAATGGCGATGACCGATATCGGCACTGGCACCTATACGATTCTCACCCAGATCGCGGCGGAGATGCTTGGTTTGCTGCTGCAGCGAATTCGAATGGAGCTAGGCGACACTAGCTTCCCGCAGGCGGCTGGCTCGGGCGGTTCCTTTGGTGCGGGCAGTTCCGGCTCGGCTCTGTTCGATGCGTGCAACTCACTGCGGACAAAGTTGGCGCGGATCGCTGGCATGGATCCCGAGACAGCGCACTTTGCCAACGGCCGTATCGAAAGTGCCGGTCAATCCAAGTTATTGACCGACCTTGTGGGCGCTGGCGTTGACGCCGACGGTGAAATCGATCCTGGCCGGACGCTCGAGGATTATTCACAACAATCCTACGGGTCGAACTTCGCCGAAGTTGGAGTCGATGTAGATACCGGTGAGATCCGGTTGAGACGCATGTTAGGCGTCTTCACCGCCGGCCGGATTTTGAATGAGAAGACCGCTCGATCACAAGCCATCGGTGGCATGATCTTCGGTGTCGGAGCGGCGCTGGAGGAGGGAATGACACTCGACCCGCGCTTTGGCAATTTCGTCAATCACGATCTCGCTGAATATCTCGTGCCGGTGCATGCGGACATTCCTGATGTGGATGCGATCTTTCTCCCCGAACTCGACAACATGTCCAACCCGCTAAAATCCAAGGGCATCGGCGAACTGGGCATCTGCGGCGCAGGCGCGTCGCTTGCCAATGCCATCTACAACGCATGTGGCGCTCGTGTCCGCGACTATCCGATCACGTTAGACAAGATGTTGTCTTCACTACCGACATGAAACTGCCTTTGCCATCGGCCGAAATCGCTATGGCCCCACGGCCGCAACGGTAAGCCAACCGACCATCGTTTGATTTTCTTGAAGATGTGTTTGGCCTGCTGATGAGCTGCCCGCCCGCATAAATTCGAATTTAGTTTCTTGAACGGCAATTTAATGGTGCCGGCGGGCGATTTGGTTATTTTAGAGACGTCGCTTCCAACTGATGGAGGGTCGCATGTTCGACAAATCGATACAGAGAATTCCGGAACCCTCATTCTATTACGCGATATTGGCGGCAACCTGCTTCCGGCGTACAGCCCGCAGCCGCCATCGCAACGTGGGTGGTGCGTTGCGCGACATCAGTTGCAAATATTTGGCCAAGGCCGATTGCGGGTACGGGCATGAACAAATATCCGAATCTTTCTTAACGCAGATCGGGTGCACCGGCGCCAAGGCCTCTTGGAGGCAGCCATGGACGGTCGATTAAAACGCTTGATTATCACTGGATTCCTGTTCCTCTTGGTGATCCTCGCCGCGCGTCCGTATCTCGTGGAACGATCGTATTCGGCGACCGCACTGCGTGCGATCGGATCGCGCAGTGATATGGCAGAATACGAGCGCACGACCATCGGCATTTTCGATCGGGTGTCGCCGTCCGTCGTTCAGGTTGTCGACTCGGCTGATGACAACGATTCCAATGACGAAGGGATCGAGGTTAAAACCGGCACAGGCTTTGTCTGGGATGCGGCTGGCCATGTCGTCACCAACTTTCATGTCGTGCAGGGCGCTAAAGCCCTAACGGTTCAATTTGCGTCGGGCGAAGTCAGCAAGGGGGCCATCGTCGGTGTTGCGCCAGCCTACGACCTTGCCGTGATCCGTATCGAGGACAAAGGATCATTGCCGCCGCCGATCGCGGTGGGAAATTCGCAAGCCCTAAAGGTCGGTCAAGCTGCCTTTGCAATCGGCAGTCCATTTGGGCTCGATCAATCGCTGACCTCAGGCATCATTAGTGCACTCAAGCGGCGTATGCCGACTAGCAGCGGCCACGAGGTTACCAACGTCATCCAGACCGATGCTGCGATCAATCCTGGCAATTCTGGTGGCCCTCTGCTCGACTCCGCAGGGCGGTTGATCGGTGTGAACACGGCGATTTACTCGCCGTCCGGTTCTAATGCCGGGATTGGCCTTGCCATTCCGGTTGATGTGATCAATCGCGTGGTGCCTGCGCTCATCCGTAATGGCCGCGTGCCGATGCCGGGCATCGGCATCGTGGCCGGCGACCACGTGCTGGCCACACGGTTCGGGATTGAAGGCGTGGTGGTGGTGGATACGGTTCCGGGTTCGCCGGCCGAACGAGCGGGCCTACAAGGCATCAAATCGAGCGGGCAGATTGGCGATGTCGTGATTGCAGCCAATGGCAAGCCCATTCACCGGCTGACGGATTTGAACGATGAGCTCGAGCAGGTCGGCATCGGCAACCAGATCGATCTCAGCATCGAGCGCAAAGGTAGCAAGACAGCGGTCTCTCTCAAGGTCACGGATTTAGTCGGTGTGCGACAGTAGGAGGTGACGCGTGAAATTCCTCTTGGTGAATGGCAGGACACCCAGCCTGCAGTCATTCTGTGCATTGTGCTGTGAGCCAATCGGCGAGAGCTACCTGCGAGAGCTCGCAACTCGGCTCTCCTACTGCGATCACCAGTGCTACGCCGGTCATTGCATAATTGCCGACCGGGCACTCAAAAATTACACGAAAGCCTCATGATCTCGTTGTGAGGTTAGGAGACTACGACCATGGCAATGGACGACCTTATCACCATCCAAAGCGCGCACGACTTTTCGACCACGCTCGAGGGCCTATTGGCGGCACTCAAGGAGCAAGGCGTGACCATCTTTTGTCGCATCGACCACGCCACAGGCGCGGCGAGCGCCAACCTTCCGCTGCGGCCCACGACGCTCGTTATCTTCGGTAATCCCGCTGCAGGAACGCCATTGATGCAAGCGGCGCAAACCGCAGGAATTGATTTACCGTTAAAAATATTGGTCTGGAAAGACATCAATGGATCGGTCAATCTGACTTACAATGATCCATCTTGGATCGCGGCTCGGCACAAGCTCGGCAGCCAAGTCAATCAAACCGTTGCTGCGATGACGACCGCCCTTAAAACGCTCGCAGCCCGTGCAACGGGCCACTAAAGACGGAATGTTTGCGTCGGGCACTTAGCGGACGTGATGACTGTGTCTGCGGATTTCCGCGTTCTGCTGCTTTGCGTTCTCGCGGGAGCATTCAGTTCAAGTTTGGGCAGGCAATTTCCGCCGTGCAACCGGGGCCGGCCGAAATCGTAAGGCGGAAGCGATGCAATTTGATGATCGCGGCGACCATACTCAAGCCCAGGCCCAGGCCTTTGGTGTTCCGAGTCTTGTCTGAGCGATAGAAGCGCTGGGTCACCGCTTCTCGTTCGATCTCGGGGATGCCGGGGCCGGTGTCAATCACCCGGATGACGGTCTCGCGTTCCTGGTAAAGCAGTACGAGCTCCACGCGTCCGCCCGCGGGGGTGAATTTCACGGCGTTGTCGACCAGATTGATAACAGCCTCGAACAGAAGATCGCGGTCGCCCTGCACCGTCGCTCCATCGGGAGCTTCGGCCCAAAGGATGACACCCTTGTCCTCGGCGATCGGATCGTAGAGATCGCCAACTTCGCGAATCAGAGGGGCGAGTTGGACCTCGCTAAACCCCTCGCGCCGGCGGCTATGCTCGATTTCCGTAATGCGCAACAGCGCCGTGATCGTGGTCAACGATTGGTCGAGACCGGCGATCGCCTGATCGGCAACTGCACGGAATTCCTCCAGCGTTGAGGCGTGCTCGCGGCCGCGTTCGAGGCGTAGCCGCACGCGGGTGAGCGGCGTGCGCAGATCATGCGCGATGTTGTCACCGACCACCTTCGCCTCCTGCAGTGCCTCCTCCAGCAGCGCCGCGCGCACCGCCGCGGTTATGTGCCTTGTCACCCCCCGGTAACCAAGGAAACGTCCTTGCGGATCAAACAGGGGCTTGCCGCTCGCGGCAAGGTAGACTTCGGAACCGTCCCTGCTGGCGGCTCTGTACCTGAAGTCGCGAAATGGCTTGTGCGCATCGAGGTTCGCTAAATGAAGCCGCCACTTTTCTGGCTCCTCCTCGAGGTCAAGAGCGTAATCCCATGCCCGCGCGCCTATCCGGCGGGTGGGTATGGTGCCGAGTTGCTCGGATTCAGTGATGAGACGGTGGTCCGGCCCGGTCTCCCAGTACCAATCGGAAGCCGACTCGGTAAAATCGCGGAAGCGCTGTTCGCTCTCTCGAAGCGCCTTCTCGGACTGCTTGCGCTCCGTGACATCCATCACAGTGCCGACAAATTCAACAGGACTGTTGGAGGATGCAAGAAAGACCGGGTGCGCCGTCAGGTGAATAAACTTGACGATGCCATCCGGAAGAACAATTCGGTAGTCCAGTTCGTAAGGTTTTCCTTCAGAGAGTGCTTTCTCACGACCTGCATCCGTGTGAGCCCGATCCTCAGGATGGAGGCACTGTCGAATTGTTTGGAGTGATGGTATCCCCTTATCCGGATCGAGGCCGTATATCTGATAATATTGATCTGATAGATGGACGAACTCTCTCGAAGCGACATTCAATGCCCAACTGCCCGTACGGGTCAGCCTCTGCGCTTCCGCTAGATAGGTTTCGCTCCTACGTAATTCAGTGGTTCGTTCGGCCACCTTTTTTTCGAGCTCATGCCTGGCATGCTGAAGCTCTTGCTCTCTGTGACGTAGCGCTTCCTCGGTGTGCTTTGCGTCGGTGATATCCGTGCAGGACCCGAACCAATTGACAATGTGACCCTTGCTGTCACGAACCGGTACGCCGCGTGTCTTGAACCAGCGGTAAACTCCATCGTGCCGCCGAACGCGGTATTCCACATCGTAGGCGTGTCGCTCCGCTACCGAATCCGTCCAAAGTTGCCGCGTACTATTCCGATCATCGGGATGGAGAACGTCCATCCAGCGCCAACCGAGCAACTCACTCTCGGCGACCCCCGTGTACTGCGTCCATTGTGCGCTAAAATAATCGCACGCGCCGTCCGGCGCGGCAGACCAGACAAGTTGCGGCAACGCCTCGACCAAGCGGCGCCAACGCTCGTCGCCATTGCGCAATGGTTCGTCTAAGATGCGACGCGGCTTGTTCATAGCCAGCAATCCAGTCGCGCTACCCCAGCCGCAGGTAGAAATCAAATTTACTCTATAAAACATACTCTAACAACCGCGACCCAATGGGCCCAAGGAACTCTCGTCGAGCACGCTTGCGAGCATCGCGTTGAAGCCCAAAGACTTCCGTAGCGTCCTTCTCGGTTGAACTTTTTTAACCGGATTTAAGAGTCGCCGGGGGAGTTAAATCCAATTGTTCGTCGCGCCGATTATATTGCAGTGCATGAGTCCGCTATTGGCACTTAGCGGACATTCGCCGGATGCCATCTAATGTCCGCTTTTGAGGTGAGAGCGGACACCGCACTGACTCGTCGGAATGTCCGCTAATGACCCAAAGCGGACATCCAAGCAATAGGTTTCAAGGCGCGATGGCTGAGCCCTGACTATAGTTTCGTCGGACACACAACCGCAGGTCACGCCGCTGGACGAGATTTATTCCCGCGTAGCCATTTCAATCTACGTTCATAAAAACGAATTTAGTTTTCTGAACCGTATTTTAGTGGTGTCGGCAAAGCGGGCATCTATTTCACTTGTACTTAGCTCCGGGCGCCGGCATAACTGAAAGGCAGGGATAGCCCCATGTTGGATGGCGTGATGCTGCTGTGGTTTCTGTTAGCCGCGGTGTCCCTACTGTTCGTGGCGGTAGACATCCGAACCACCCCGGAATCTCCGGTGATGAAATGGGGATTCGTGTTGCTGACCGCGTACACCGGTGTTGTCGGTGCTTTCCTTTATGTCCTAGGCTGCCGGGAGCCCCTGCCTGGGCTCCACGAACGCTACATAGCGGCGCGCTGGCGACAAACGCTGGGATCGACAATGCATTGTGTCGCCGGCGACGGCGTCGGCATCCTCGCCGGCGCAGCGCTTTCAAGTGCCCTCGGCATTGCCGGTGTTACCGAAGTGATCATCGAATACACTTTGGGCTTCGCCTTCGGTTGGACGATTTTCCAGGCATTGTTCATGCGCGACATGGCCGGAGGGTCGTATCTGCGCTCATTGACGAGCACATTCGTGCCCGAATTGCTCTCGATGAATTTCCTGATGGCGGGAATGTTGCCGACCGTGATGACACTCAGGAAGTATGTCCCTTCCGCGGACAACCCGATGACTCCGAACTTCTGGTTCGTAATGTCGATGGGGCTGCTTGTAGGTTTCGTCGTCGCCTACCCGATAAATGGGTGGCTCGTGGCAAACCATCTCAAGCATGGCATGATGACAGTGCGTCCTGTGAGCGCGGACGCAGGCACGCATGGTCACACTGGTCAAGCTGCCATGAGTGGAATGGCGCATGCGAGGCCTATGTCTCACACGTCTATGGATGCGGGTCAGGCGCTGTCACCGCCATTACCGGTGATGGCGCTGCTGTCGTTCCTTGCGTTGGCGGCAGGCAGTGCGATCGGTCTCCTTTTAAGTTGGTAATGTACCACAGCAGGAGGTGCAAAATGAATGTAACCAAACTCTCCGCTGCATTGGCCTTGGTGGGCCTTCTCAATGGATTTGCTCTAGTTACTGTGCCCGAAACAAGCAAGGCGGCCACTAAAGAGAGCGGAGGTAAAACTATTGTTTCCGGCGGCGATAACATGGGTACTTACATTGAGGCAGTACAAGCCAACTTCGGAAAGCCCAACGTTACGGTGACTTTACCGCAATGAATGCCGGCGAAAAGTAGGCGTGACGGAAGCTGAGTTGCGAATCACATACGAGCGCATTCAACTCATGCAGAAGCCGGCGCGCACCGGCGGTGAGGGTAGTTAGGATGTCTGCTAATGGCACTTAGCGGACATTCGGCGCGGGCCAATCAATGTCCACTAATGACCCAAAGCGGACATCAGCCAAGTCATTCAGTTGCACCTCTCGGTGACTACGACCTGCTGCAACTGTAGACAGCGGAAAAGCCCGCGATTTACCCGTCAACCGTCACAAACTATCCAATCTCTCGCGTTGCGTGCGCTCGATCCTTGTGTTTATTATTTCTTTATATTGTCCTCCAGCGAATACATGTTCGGGGCGAGCATGACACGCATGATCTTGGCTCTATGCGGCGCAACCGCGCTCGTGTCGCTGATAGTCCCATGCTCTATCGCAGCCCATGCGCAGCAACAGGCCCTGCCAGTAGTCGGTTATCTCAGCTTTACCTCACCGGACGAACGCCCCACGCTCGTGGCTGCATTCCGCCAAGGGCTGCAACAGGCTGGTTTTGTTGTCGGACAAAATGTGGCGATCCAATATCGCTCTGCGGGCGGCAACTACGAGCGACTGCCCTTGCTGGCAGCGGAACTCGTTCGAATTCCTGTCGCTGTGATTGCAGCCACCGGCGGTGAGGCATCGGGGCGCGCTGCGAAGGGCGCGACCTCACAAATTCCTATCGTGTTTACTTCCGGGTCCGATGCGGTAAAGGGCGGGCTTGTCGCATCGCTGAACCGCCCGGGGGGCAATGTCACAGGCGTTAGTTTGCTTGGCTACGAACTCGACTCCAAGCGCTTACAGCTTTTGCATGAGCTCCTTCCCCGCGCTTTGACTATTGGAGTTCTCGTGAATACCACGAGTCCCGCTCAACCCAACTTGCCGGACATGAAGGTGGCGGCGGATGCCAACGGCCTGCGACTCGTAATCTTAGATGTCCAAAATGACGCCGACCTCGATGCGGCATTCACATCGTTACAATCGCGGGGAGTGGATGCGCTATTAGTAACGACCAATCCATTTTACGAAGGACGGCGCGATCACATCGTGGCGCTCGCAAAACGCCATTCTGTGCCGGCGTTATATCCTTGGCGTGAATACTCCGTCGTTGGCGGCTTAATCAGCTATGGCACGAGTTTCACTGAGTCTTATCGTCAAGCCGGGTTTTATGTTGGCCGGATTCTCAAGGGCGAGAAGCCCGCTGATTTGCCCGTTGTGCAAGCAACCAAGTTCGAACTGCTGGTTAATATTAAGACCGCCAAGGCACTGGGACTGACCGTACCGCCGTCAATCCTCGTCGCCGCCGACGAGGTGATCGAGTGAACGGCGCTCTAAACTCACTTTCAAAACGGATTGTCGATCACCATTACCGGCATGTTCAAATCGGCGTGCCGTTGCATCGTTGAAATGTGCATCGCGTCCGTCGAAAGCAGGCCCACAGAAGGCGTCGTACCATTCGTGTTTTTCCCGACCTGAATTACGAGAACTGCGACAGCAATTGCAAACAACCAACCTAAGTGACGCATCGGGTCCTCCAATCGTGCGAATTTGACCGGAAAATAAACGACAAAAATAAGTAAAATGTTACATG
>WNFM01018609.1_pt4 | contig 15071 bp, 15 predicted proteins | sample 5400271 | NCBI WGS metagenome assembly WNFM01 (sample SAMN13153352, study PRJNA577476) | soil metagenome | isolation source: 60 cm saprolite on Douglas fir-dominated hillslope | place: USA:California | collected 2013-09-17
CAGGCATATGATCTAAAGGTCGAAACGTCAATTCCCGACAATCTGCCTGTCTTACAGATCGACCAGGCGCTCATCCGGCGCGTGTTACAAAATCTGCTTGCCAACGCGATAAAATTCACAGTACAAGGCGGCAAAATTCGAATCGAAGCGACCAGTTCCGGCGAAACTGTTTGTATCAGTGTTGAAGATACTGGCCCTGGCATCCCGCCTGGTCAACGGGCGAGGATATTCGATAAGTTTACGCAAGGGGAGGGTACGGTAAGGCATGGCGCAGGACTCGGCTTGACGTTCTGCAAATTAGCGGTTGAAGCGCATGGCGGCCATATCTGGATGGAAGACGGAACGGGTGGCATCGGCAGCCGGTTTACCTTCAATTTGCCGGTTAAGCTGGTCTAACTATTACGTGAGGATAAATTCGGCTGGTAGAATTGTTGGATTGGCTTCGGCTTTGACGACATTGAAGACTTCGCTTTGCCTGTTATCCCATTGATAGGCAATTTGCTTCGACACGACAAAACCATCCAAGCTTTGTAAGCCTCCCTGCGAAACCAATTTGTATGAAATCATCTGCCTCAGCGTAGGCTCATAATACGTCGTTTCTACCGTTACGGCGTCACTATTGTCCAAACGGACCTGTGCTATCGTCTCTGGCTCAGCATCCCGCATTACGTTGAATGTAGTATCATCTACCGATTTAAGTGTTGTGCCTGGCATCGTGAGCGGCGCAAGCGAAAACGCGATGTCTGCCCACAGCCGCTGCCGTGCGCCAGTAATCGTCTGCGGATCGTCGGTCACAGTCACATTACCCTTGATCCGTTCATACCAGTTTGTTCCATCAAAACTCAGCGAGGTGCTGCTAATCTTGAAGCCGAATAGTTTCCGCGTCTGGTCCCACCGCCAATAGTTCGGGAGGGCATAGGCCGTCATCGTCAGGACGGTTACAGGCAACCCAAGTGGTCCTTTGCCTCGTCCAGTCATCCACAGTCGTCGGCTCTCCAATGCTGGCGGACGCAGCCCATAGCGGGCACGGATCGCCCGTCCCAATAATTCACGCGCCGCAGGATCGCCCCTGGAAAGTGATAGAAATGCCATTGGTAAGGTTTGCTCCTGCGAAAATTTTCGATGACACCATAATTGTAGAAGGAACGCAGCATTGGTCAAGACTCGTCTTGCAAGGTTATCCTTGTGTCGATTGATGCAGGTGTAAACGTAATTTGAATGGGAGTGTATCTTGAGACATCTGAAGATAGCTGTTTCTCTAATGTTGATGATAGTGTTTGCAGTTGGCGGTTGTAGTAGCAATAGCACCAGTTCGTGTCAGGCGGGTGACGGCAAAACGGTGACAACTGCCGCAGGTCTGAAGTATGAGGAGTTGCAGGTCTGCAATGGGACTGCGGCTGCCGAGGGCAAAAACATCACGATCAACTATACGGGTTATGTGAAAGACGGTGACCAGCAGCGTCAATTTCAGGATATTCGCGGCTTGACGTTCCGTGTTGGTGCAGGGCAGGTTATACGTGGGCTGGATTTAGGCGTTGTCGGCATGAAGGTTGGTGGAAAGCGCCGCCTGACCATTAGCCCTGACCTGGCCTATGGAGCCAAAGGCGACACATCCATCCGGGTACCGAGCAACGCGACCTTGATCTATGACGTGGAACTGGTCAGCGTTGCCCAGTAACTCAGAGCTATCTAGACAAAATAGGCGCGGCAGGCATCGTCTATATTCTGTGGCGAAAGTTGAACGGGCTTATCCTCGTACTCGCACATCGACACCACGATTTTCAGGATGTCGCGAGGATGCACTGCCTGGAAAGTCCGCTTTGGTTCCCGATACCACTTTTGAAGCAGGTGCAGGAAGGAATCCTTATCCAGCGGGATTTTCATGCGCTGGCACATCGTCGCAAAAATCTGGAAAAACATCCGCTCATCGGGACTTTCGACTTGCACCTTCATCTGGATACGGCGCAGGAATGCCCCATCAACGAGTTCATTCGGGTCAAGGTTGGTGCTGAAGACGATCAATTGGCGGAAGGGCATTTGCATTGTCTGGCCCGTGCGCAGCCGTAAAAAGTCATAGCCCGATTCAAGCGGCACGATCCAGCGATTCAAGAGATCGGTGGGGCGCATCTGTTGGCGACCAAAGTCATCGATGAGGAACATTCCGCCATTGGCCTTGAGTTGCAGGGGTCCTTCATAGAATTTGGCGGACTCGTCATAGCGCAGGTCGAGTGCATCCATGTTAAGTTCGCCTCCAACCATGACGATGGGGCGTTCAAACAATCCCCAACGATGATCATACTCCATTGAACTTGTGTCGTATCTTTCAAGCGGAATAGGCTTATGGATGAGCGGGTCGAAGATCACAAGGATCTGTCCACCTGTCGTCACGGCATAGGGTAGCCAGATCGGGTTCGACCCAGATATCAGCTTGGCAATGGCTTGAGCCACTGTTGTTTTACCATTTCCAGGAGGTCCATAAAGAAACAGTGACGTACCCGCATTTACTGCCGGGCCAATGCGTCGGTGGAATCCTTCTGGCAGAATCAAATGCTGGATTGACTCCTGCACCATGTCGGCAGGGATACGGGTGCGCTCCTGGCTCTGTAGCAGAACTGCTTGGGTGTAAGCTTCGAGGGGAACTGGCACCGCGCCGATATATTGGTTGCGTTCCAACGCATCGCGCGCGCGCCCGGTTCCCATATCGGTGAGCGCGTAAATATAGCTGGCTCGCCCGATATTCCCGGCTTTCGCAATATCGACGATATGTTCCTGCTGTAGCCGCATCAGGATCGAATCGAGCACCTGCGCCCCGATATGCAGCACCTCAGAAAAGCGCCGCAGGCTTACATCACCTTCAGTGAAAAGCAACTTGAGCATAAGGTCGGTAACAATACCAGGGGGGATCCCCAATTCCTCAAGTGTTTCCGGTAATTTCAGGCTGTCTAACATGGGTACTTGCAGTTGTCTTTCCACGAATCATAGCCCTTTCGATACACTACGAGTTGAAGCGGGACGCTATGACAGCGCCTGGAGTCTGTATTAATGACACAAAGTATAGGCGCTGCTATTAACCTGTCAATCGCGCTAGCCTTTATTTCCTATGATATTGCAATTACGCTGTTTTAGGGCAACTCGGTTATAACAAGTCTGTAAGGCTTAGTGCTCAAACATTGATTTATAATTCAAATCAGGCATCGGCCTATGGACTCTAAACCTTTCCGCGTTGAGTGGTAATATTTGCTTGCAACACAAGTGTTGTATGCTACACTAAAGTTGCGCGGTTAGAAGTCCCTGGGGCCAATCAACCTTTATAAGGAGCAACAATTTCATGAAGCGGATCCTGATTGTGGACGATGAAATTGGAGCGCGGACTCTAATCGGTATTATGCTGGATCGCGGTGGCTTTGAGGTTCTCAAGGCCAGTGACGCAACCGAAGCATTGGGGATGTTAGATGAGGCCACGCCCGATCTCATTATTCTAGATGTGATGATGCCAGGCATGGATGGCATTGAACTCTGCAAAACACTACGTGATCGAAGTTCAACCGCCGATCTCCCTATTCTGATCCTTTCAGCGCGTGGAGACTCGGAAAGCGTCATGCGTGGTATGGATGCGGGGGCAACCGACTATCTGCCCAAACCAATTCTGCATCACGATCTTGTCGCAAAAGTTCGTCGGCTGCTGGATATGAACACCGTTGTGGAGTGACACACCCTTAGATTTCTGATGCGGTAGTAATGGCAAGACCTCAGGAATTCGATACCGAGCAAGCATTGAATCAAGCCATTGAACTGTTCTGGAAAAATGGCTATGAACGTACTTCGCTCAATGACTTGCTCAAACATATGCACATCCGGCGTTCCAGTTTTTACAATGCCTTCGGCGACAAACGCGGACTGTTTATTCAGGCCCTCGACAAATATATGAAGGTCGCCAATGATGATTTCATTGTCGATACGCTGAGGCGCAACAGTTCGGGCCTGGAGGGCATTCAACAGGTCTTCCGGAGGCTGGTTGACATATTAGCAACTGATGCCGAGTACAAAGGTTGCCTGATGGTCAACACACAAATTGAAGTCGCACGTACGGACGCCGCGATCAAGCAAATGATCGGGCTGAGTTTGGATCGAATTCATGATGCGCTGTATGATGCCCTGGAACGCGCCCAGGCCGCCGGGGAAATCCGGCCCGACGTTGAACTCGAAGCAACCTCCAAATTTCTGATAAGCACCATCATCAGTTTGCGGGTCATGGGACGCTATACCAATAACCACCAGGATTTTTACCAGGTCGCGCGGGTAGCGCTTTCTCTCCTCAAACAGTAGTTCCCCTGACGATATAAACCAATCGGTACAAAACACGGTGTAAGAACTACTGATAACCTCGTGTCTGTAGCTGTAGGTTAGTTATGGACCATTTGGTACAAAACAACCAAAACCCGAAAACCTCATCTACAGGAGATTAGATTTATGTCGCAAAGCAATATGAGTTTGCAGGAACAGATCGACACATATCGCGCCGAAAGTGCAAGCAAAGTCCCAGCCAATCCGGAAATGTCCGCAGTCTATGCAAAAATGTTAGCTCAGCTTGTTCAAAATGAAGCCGTGAAGCACACCGTGCAAGCAGGAGCGCAAGCGCCCGATTTTTCACTACCGAATGTGGACGGCAACCTGTTAACGCTTTCGGAGTTGTTGCAATTGGGACCAGTAGTTGTGGTTTTCTACCGAGGGGATTGGTGTCCCTTCTGCAATCTCACATTGCGCGCATACCAACGTATCTTCCCGCAGATTCAAGCGGCTGGCGCTTCGATGGTTGCTATCTCGCCACAAACACCGGACTTCTCGATCCTGACAGTGGAACACAAAGAACTCACCTATCCAGTGCTGAGTGATGTCGGAAACGCGACGGCGCGGCGTTATGGGCTGGTTTATACATTGCCGGAGGAAGTGCGTGCCTATTCGCCAAACCTCGTTCAGTTTAACGGTACTGACTCCTGGGAACTGCCGATGCCCGGAACATTTGTGATTAGTCGGTCCGGCGAAGTATCCCTCGCCTTTGCTAGCCCGTACCCCACTCAGCGGCTAGAACCTTCAGCGATCCTGACAGAATTAGACAAGCTTCGCGTGACTAACTAAATTTTCGAGCACTTTTGCGCGTGCGGCTACAGATTAGGACGCTGCGCCAATAACCGCCCTTATTTCGTCGGGGGTGGGAATTCCTTGAAGCCCAACACGTGTCACCGAAAACGATGCCAGTTGGGTCGCAATTTCTGCGGCCCGACGAACATCCTGCGTGCGCTGGTATATCACCAGAAATATCCCGGTGAAGACATCGCCTGCGCCAGTCGCGTCAACCACCGTGACCGATGGCGCGGGCACATGCAAAGGATCGACGCCGCGCTGATAGACAGTGCATCCCTTCGGTCCCCGTGTCACTATCAGCAGCGGTGAAAGGCTGGCGTAATGTGCTTCCAGGGCCGTATCATGGTGAATATCTTCCACGCTAAAGACCGTCACGCCTAAACGCGGAAGCATCTGTTCGGCTTGTTCCCAACGCTTGGGGTGGATTACGCCTTCACTGTCCCAGGTACGCATCCAGCCTTGCGGCGTTGCCGCGACCAGCGATGATGGAAAAGCATCCACCAGATTGGGATCGACTTCATCGTCCAATGGGCCAAGATGCACAATCGGTACATCGTGCCAGACGTCGGGAATATCAGCAAACGACAGCGTAGCAGCCCGCTGACGCAGTTCTTGCCGCCGCTTATCGCCAACATACGTATTTACAAACACAGTGCTTTCGGGCGCTTCGATGAGATGTATTTGCATCGCTTTTGGCAATGAGGCCAGTACAACCTCATCTTTTTGTGCGCTGGTGACAATGGCAACTCGTGCGCCCAGCGCATTGGCGGCGCTACCCGAATATGAAACTGTGCCGCCGAGCTTTGGACCCTGCGGCGTCTCGTCATGCGCGACATGCCCAATAAGCAAATAGTCGGCAGTTGGTGTCATCGTTTTTCCAATGTGAGAAAAGAGATGAGCGGCTGCCCATCTCTATTTATCGCGGCGTGGAACAATAGTAACCTTGCGGCGATCTCCTTCGCCAACGCTTTCTGTGGTGACATTCGGGTTGTCGCGCAAGGCCAGATGGACGATTCGGCGTTCGTGGGGTGGCATCGGCTCCATAGAAACGGTGCGCCCGCGCTGGACGGCCTGCTCCGCCATTCGTTTCGCCAAGCGGCGCAATAAGGTTTCACGGCGGGCCTTGTAGCCTTCCACGTCAATGACAATGTGAGCGCGGCGTTCCAGGTCACGGCTGGCGATCAAACGCGTGATATATTGCAGTGCTGCCAGAGTTTCGCCACGCCGTCCGATCAAGGCTCCAAGATCGCGGCCCTGAATTTCAAGCGTCCAGTGCTGCGCCTCGTCGTCCTCCGATTCAGCACGGCTTGCAATGACTCTGGCGTCCATTTGGAGAAAGCCTAACAATTCCCGCAGTGTCTCGGCCCCAACTCTGGCATCCTCCGCCAGTTCTGAGTCGCTAAGAATCCCATCTTCTTCCCAGGCATCATCAATGTCATCATGACTGGCACGCGCAGGCGGCTTCGCGCCAGCGGAAGGCGCACGCTCGATACTTTGCTCAGACTGACCAGTAGCACTGCTGGCTGGAACTGATATTGGTTCAACGGTCTTAGGCGCGCGGATCAGGGTCAGGCGAACTTTCGCTGGTTTGGCTCCCAGGCCAAGCAACCCTCGCGCTGGTTCTTCCAGAATTTCGACAATCACGTCAGCCCGCGAAACGCCCAGATCGGAAACACCTTTCGTAATGGCAGTTTCTATATCAGGGCCACTGGCTTCAATCGTTCGTGATTCGCTCATTAAGCCCTCACTCAGTAAGGTATAAATATGCTCCGAAATTATCTTTATCTAATAGGCACTTGTACAGGGATACCTGGACAGGCATCCCTGATCATAACATAGCTTACTTGGCTTTGCTGGCCTTTGCCTTAGTAGAAGTCGTGGTGCGAGCTTTCTTCTTGCTTCCCGCCATTTTGGCAGCCGTCTCGCGGGTGTTAGAAGGCAGCGCCTTCTTTTGCGGTGCTTCCTCGGCTTCCTCGATGACAATAGCGGATGCTTTTGGTGCGCCGCCACCGATTAGATTCCTGATATCGACTTTGCCCATCATCGCATATTGTGCGATCACGGCGACGTTCGATACGATCCAGTACATTGACAGTCCCGACGCAAATTGCAGCGAGAACAAGCCGATCATCAGTGGCATCATCAACGTCATATTACGCGCCATTGCCGCCGACGGGTCTTTAGGATCGTTGGTAGTGGGCGCGGGCGTCATCAGCTTCGATTGTAGCCACGTGGTCACGACGACCAGCACCGGCAGGATAAACAGCTTATCTGGCTGACCGAGATTGAGCCACAGGAACTGGTTTTGCAGCGGCACCAACCGCGAGAGGTGCAAAACGTCATTGCCCAACAGACGGTGATTCAGGTCAAGCAGTTGCAGCGGTGTTGCGGCCAGCGCGCGGCTGATGGCACCGTATAGGCCAAGCAGGATCGGCATCTGAATGAGCAGCGGCAGGCAGCCCATCAACGGGTTGATGCCGTGTTCCTTGTACAGCCGCATCTGCTCGGAAGCTAACTTCTCACGATCATTCTTATACTTTTCCTGCAACTTCTTCATGTGGGGTTGGATGGCTTGCATCCCCCGTGATGATTTAATCTGTTGCTGCGTCAGCGGGAAAGTTAATAAGCGCGTGAGTACAGTGAAGACTACGATAGTTAGCACAATGTTCTGGCCCAGGAATTGGTACAGAAACAAGAGTGCTGTGGTAAATGGGTTGGTCAGAAAATCCATAAAAGATCGCGCAGGGGACTGTCGTCTTTAGGCGACAGGGGAATTGCGCTCTGCTCCCTTCTCTGCTAAACTCATCAGCAAGATTTGCCCTGATGGGCACGGTTCGCAGCTCTTTAACAACTTCAAGTTCCAGGGCTGCGGTGAGAAGTCCGCCGCGTAAGACTTGAAACGCCTTAGAGAATGACGAGCCAAGTAGGCTTGGACTGAGCCTTCGGACGACAACGTAGATGCACTAACGGTCATGCGTAGTCCGAGAAGCCGCTGTTGATGTGGGCCTCTTTGCAAGAAGCTGCCTGCTTTAACTGGCGGAGTGGTCACCTTCTATCTCTTTCCGGCTGATAACCCTACTTCTGTCCAGTCGCCGTCGCAGTTGCTGCGGGCGCGGCTGTTGCTTCATCTGTGCCGATTGGCACACTGGTGGCTGTTTGGAGCCGGGTGTTCTCTTCGTTCAGACTAACACTCCAGCTTTTCTGGCCCGTTTTCATATTATAAGCGATAACAACTTGATTATCGCTAAGCGTGGTAAAGACGATGTTGCTGCCTGAAACAACCGGATCGCTCAGGATTTGATCCTCGGCGGCGATGGCAGACACACCCGCAGGCCAGAAATTGCTGCCATCTTTGGCATCAAATGACATGACGTATTTGTTCTCCGAACCGACGAATACCACGGTTCTTGGTTCACCTTTATCATCTGTCAGGTCAACTACTGCGGGACTCCCGCGCACACCACCCGGATAATCCGGATAATTCTTCACCCACTTCTGGGTGAGCGTTTGTTCATCAAGAGCATAGACCATGCCTGATAGGTCGCCAAAGTACAGCACGCCGCCTTTAAGGACAGGCGTACCCCAGACCCAACCTTTTGTCGAAAAACGCTTGATGACTTTGTGGTCTGCTGCTGACACCGAGATCAGTTCATTATTAAATGTGCCGACGTACATGGTGCCGTTGTCGTAGAGTGGTGTACCTGCAATCGCGCCACCCAGATCAAGCTTCCACTTTAGCTTTCCCGTAGCAGGGTCCAGCGCGTATAGATTGTGGTCGAGTGAACCGAAATACAGTGTTTCCTGGACCAGGAGTGGTTTGCACCAGACACCATATTGCGTGTCCAGGAACGTCCACTTTTCGCTGTTATCCTGGATATTGTAGGCTTTCATACCGTGGTCGCCCATGCCGATATACAGGACCCCATTGCTGATCAAACCACCTGCGATAAACCTCTCGGTGGGGGGCGTCGTGGAGTTCGGGGCCAGCGCCGTTGGAATCGGCTGCGACGTTTGGGGGAAAGCGTAGGCCTTGTGATCGAACGCGCCCTCATAGAGCGTTTTGTCTGGTCCAATGGCAGGCGGCCCGTACATGTGGGCGTCGCCGGGTGCTTTCGCTAACCACTCAATGTTACGTTTGTCCAGCGTGCTATCAGGCCTCGGATCGATGCGGAAGATGTATTGCTTGTCGGCAACGTAAAGGTACTTGCCATCTGTGGACATGCCGGGCCAGCTTTCACCCGCAATAGGCGCACCACACGCACTCAAAACCAGTAAAAACAGCAAAGCCGCGCCGACAAACCGTAGGCGCGGTCCAGATAATAGCTTCAACGGCACTCCTTCAGGGGACAGGATCGTAGCCTCCTGGGTTAAACGGGTTGCATCGCAAAATGCGCTTGAAACCAAGCCATGAACCTTTGATCAGCCCGTACCTATCAATTGCTTCATACGTGTAATGGGAGCAGCTCGGCTCAAATCGGCAGGATGGCGGCAGTACTTTTGAGAGCGTCATCTGGTAAAGACGAATCATCCCCAGACCAATGTACTTCATGATTTTGCATCCTCTTGCCACAAATTAGCACGCTTGAATAACTCTTCAAGCACACTGCATACCTTACTATACGGCTGATCAACTATATCGTTGCGAGCGATGAACGTGAGGTCAAATCCAGTTTTAAGGCGAGGCGCTAACTGACGTACTCCCTCGCGCAATAAACGGCGTACCCGGTTACGCACAACGGCACCCCCAAGGTGCCGACTTGCGATAAATCCATACCGATTGTGCAACAACGCGTTGGGCGCTACTGCCATTGTCACGAGTGGATGTCGCCAGGCTCGCCCTTCGGTCCGCACACGTTCAAATTCGGCACTGCGCCGCAGACGAAATTGGCGCTGCACGTCTTAGCTATTCCAGTTCACCTTTTTGACGTGGACGGTCTGGACTGTCAGGCGATGGCGACCCTTGGCGCGACGCGCCTGAAGAACCCTCCGCCCGTTCTTTGTTTCCATCCGCTGGCGGAAGCCGTGTACGCGCATACGACGGCGCTTTTTTGGTTGCCAGGTTCGCTTGACCATGATCTATCTAATCCTCCACACAAACAGCAAGCCGCGACAGCGCGGCGCTTAGCTTGAATCAATGAAAGTCGTGGAATACATTGCCACGGACCGGAGTAGTAGTATAGCGTAAGCGTAGAGATGGGTCAATACCGCAGAATTTGGCGATACGGGGTTCGCAGGGTCTGCTACTTATTCTTCCCTTTGCCCTTTGGAGGTTTATCGTGTCCGGGAGGCGGCCCTTTCGGCTGTGGAGGCGCAGGTAATATTATTTTAGTCGGCAACAAAGTTGGCGTAGGCGTGGCAGTTGGGGTAGCAGTGGGCGTCTCGGTTGGGGAAGGTGTCGCATCAGGAGATGATTCTTGCGGGATGGGAATCCCCTGTGGCCCGAACACGACGTAGTTAGGCGCTGTTGTTGGGGCAGGTAGCGCTTGCGATCCGACCACACCTAGCAGTAATCCAAAGAAAACGACAAGTGCCCATCGCGCGATTCTATTTTCAAATACAACGGGTCGCCCGGCCTCAAGCACGTTATCAGCTTCATCTTCGTTGCGTGTGCTGAACAGGCTGTAATAGGGCGCGGTCAGATACAGCGACGCCTGCCAGACAAGCAAACCACCTAGAAAGAGTGTCGTCGCCTGTGGTTTAATGATGTTTACAAGGACGGCTAATACGATACATGCCGATCCAATCACCGTCTCCCATTGGACCGCATTGAGTGCCCGAATAATCCCCGACTTGGAAGGTGACTTGGGCGTTCGCATGAACACGCCTCTGGGTTGAACCAGTCCCTGGATACAGGCCAGCGTGACGGTCCAGCCTAAACTGAAGAAGCTGCCCATCGTGCGTACAGCATTTCGGAAGCTGAGATGCAACGAATAGCGCAATATCCACAGGAAGCGCAACATGCCAATTCCCAGAAAAACGATGGGCATCACGATTAATGGCCCGGTCAGAGGCCGAACCAATCCGCCCGTTGAGAAAATGTGCAGCACCGCGCCAAAGATCAGGAACACGGTAAACAGTAAATTTAAAGGCTCATTAAACCATTGCAAACCGCCAACCAGATAGTAATAACGCTGGGCAAAGGTTAACTTGTTGTCCGGATCAAGCCACCTCGCCCAGGGCATCAGTGATTCCCAGTGCCTTCTCAGGATTTGAATACCGCCAAAACACCAGCGAAACCGTTGACGCTTCAGGCCGTCAAAGGTATAGGGCATTAAGCCTGTACCATAGGGCTTATTGACGAAAACTGATTGATAACCACGTTTTAAAACGCGAAGGCTTGCCTCTGCATCTTCGGTAATGCACCATTCATCCCAACCGCCGACCTCGCGGAGAACGGAGCGCCGGATAAGTCCCATCGTGCCAGCAAAGATAATCGCGTTGTGTTCATTTCGTGACGGCATCGAGACGGCAAAGAAATATTGATAGCTGTACAGACATGTTTCCAGGTACGGATCGCCTTCGTAGTCGCGATAAGCTTGAGGCGTTTGCACGAAGGCCACATTTGGATCGATGAAAAACGGAGTCATGTCACGCAAAAAATCAGACGACACGAGATAGTCCGCATCAATTATGCCGATGATTTCGGCATCCCGGGCAGTTCGGGTCAGCCCAAAATTCAGTGCGCCGGATTTGTAGCCGGGCCATTTATCCAGGTGGAGAAAATGGAAGCGCGGGCCAAGTTGTTTGCATATCTCTTCCAATGGACGCCAGGTGCTTTCGTTCGGCGTGTTGTTGTCGATGAGCAGCACTTCATAGTTGGGATAATCCAGTTGGGCCAATGAGCGTAGGGTAGCCTCGATCACTTCGGGCGGTTCATTGTAGGCCGGAACATGCAATGACACTTTTGGCGCATAACCAGGTACAGGCGGCATTGGCTGAAATTGACGCTTCCAGCCGATGCGGCAGCCCGCGTCCAGGCTTTCATAAGCGTAGGTTAATGCCAGTGCAATGCCCAATACTTCCATGATGGTGAGGCCAAGTGCGATTAAAAACGCCAGGGGATTGAGCGGTGTGAAAGCCGCCACAGACAAACTGTAGACGACATACAACACCGAGGTTACAACACTCATTATCCACAGGATCTGGCCCAAACTATTCCAATCCGGCATTTGCCAGATACACCAGATCCCTGCTAAAAAGGCAATAACAGTCAGACCCGCGATTTCCACAGGAACGCCGAAGGTCAACAGGGCTATGAGATCACCGCACAGCAGCACCGTAACCAGCCACAACACAGATGACTTCGGGCTGCCGTGGCGTACGTTCGTACCGCGCAACAGGGTCGTCGCAAAACTGAGTATTAACCAACACGCTGCGAGAAACAGTGCTCTTGTTAACATGACCTTTTCACGTCGGTAATATCACGTTCCAGGCTCAAAAGTGCAGCAGAAATAGAATGCTGAAGAGCAACCCCACTAGCCACAACGCACCAGCATAAATCATTGCTAATATCGATTCCCGCCGCTGTACCCTGGTTGAGGCTACCTGACTGCTCCGGCAGGCATGTGCAGCAGCCAGCGGCGCACAGACCAGGGTAGCAATTCCTGCCGATAGCAGCCCGACAAGTGCGTAACTCAACCAGCGATACGCAAGTCGCAATTCGGGATATTCAGACGCAGGATAAGGGACAACAGCAGCATGATCTTTGGTAACGATAATGACACGTCCCGCTCCAGTGACCATACGATACTGGACATCCGTTTCGTCGAGATAACGCAGAAAAGGATCACGGTTAAGATAACGGTTCAGCGCCTGATACATGCGGTGCTGAGCCTGTAAATTTTCGGGTGCCAGATTCAGTGCTTTACTCAAACATGACAGTCTTTGCTTGGCGTGTTTGGCGGCTGCCGCGCGATAAAGCCAGGCATCAACATTATCTGGCTCAAGTTGAGTCGCTTCTCGACTCAATTCATACGCCCGCACGCGATCACCCAGTTCAGCCGCTTGCTTCGCAAAATACAGCTTTTCTGCGGCTGATCGTCCGGTATCTTCCGCATATGTATCCTGAGATGCAACCATCGCAAATAACTCCTCCTACATGCGGAAGCTCTTGCAAAATCCATACCCTGATTGGGGGTGACAACCGGGCGCTTACCTGACGCTGGGTGCTGACGCGAATCAAAAAAGCCCGTCTGCGAAAGCGCAACGGACTGTCATTTCATGGGAACTGGCGTTACTAAGCTACTACGGCCTGCTTACGATATTGATTCTTCACCCTTTCGACGCCCTGATTGAATCCGTCAGGCTGATAGTCATCTTCGCAAACAGCAGCGAAAAGCTGCATAAGCGCGTCGGGATGGTTGGTGGTGCGTCCCGTTGCCAGACTCACATAGGCAAATTCGATCCAGGACACGGCTTTAGGTCGTTTTTGTTCTTTATCGAGCATAACGCCCTCGACCACAATCCCCGATTCTGACATCTGGATCAGGCGCGTCTTGATGATGACTTCTTCCGTAATGGTGGCTGGATATAGATAAGCGATCTGTGTTTTGGTGACGACCCAACCGGCGTTGGCTTCCTTCGTATATTGGAAAATGCTGAAGTCATAGAACTTGATCAATTGATCTTCCCGCGCATTGAGGAAGTAGTCGATATAGCGGGCATTGTTCAGGTGCTGGAACGGATCGCAATCCTGAAACCTGACGTATGCGATGCTTTCTAATTCCTTTGGCAGCGCCTGTGTTGTATCCAACATTCGATTCTCCTTTGGTACTTTCAGACCGATAGGTCTGTTTTTGCCTCAAAAAAAGAGTCTGAAATCGTGTCAGGCTTTTACGCTTGTCTCAACGTAATGGGTCAGATGGTCAATTGCACGGCGAATGTGAATCGGATCATTGTAGAGTTTTCCCATGACCAGTGCGCCTTCCACCGTTGCAATGATCAATGTTGCGACGGTATCAGGATCAACGTCCGACCGCATTCTACCCCGGTCAATTCCCTTTTGTACCGTCCGTTGAATGTAGGATCGCCACGTATCCATCGCCTGACGAGCGCGATCCCGCAGTGCAGGGTTGGTATCATCGCTTTCGATAGCGGTATTCAGAATAATGCAACCACCTTTTAGCGGCGGCGATTCTAGATAGCCCTCAAAAAATTGAATGATGGCAAACAACCGGTCTAGCGGATCACGTTTATCGCGTAGCGCCTCGCCCATCCGCTCCTTGACCAGATCAAACGCGTAGTCGAAGGCTTCGAGCGCCAGGTCTTCTTTGCTGGCAAAATGGTTGTAAATGCCGCCTTTCTGCAATCCGGTTGCCTGCATCACATCGGATAGTGAGAATCCTGAATATCCCTGCACATTGAACAGTTCAACAGCACGTTCAAGGATAAATTCTCTGGTCTGTTCACCTTTGCGCATTGTCACGTCCATTTAAGACCGCTCGGTCTGTTTCAGCATAGCATACCTTTTTGAGCGGGTCAAGTACACCACGTTCTTGTTGAGTAGGTAAGACTATGCTAATTTAATGCTGCGAGATGGACATACACTTAAAGGTGAAGAGTTACCCACGATGAATTTACGAGCCACCTGGACACGCATTTTTAAAGACATACGTACACTCAATCATCTGGATGTTTATGTTATCTCGATTGCCGCCATTGGCTTCGCGATTCTTGGCCTATTTCCAAATGTCGTATCCGACGATGTGCGAACGGCGATTATACTGGCAGCACTGGGGCTGCTGGTTTTTAACATTTCGGTGCCAAAAACCAGAGCGTCCGATATAGATGAACTTTTGAATGATCGGGCGGCCTTTCCGCCCTTCAACGAGCGGCTAAAAGGCACGCGCAAGCTCTGGATTTATGCTCCATCGGCGGCGAACATTCTCAACGGCGACAATATGGAGTCGATTCGCAAGGAGATTCTGGCA
>WNFM01218745.1_pt3 | contig 15070 bp, 18 predicted proteins | sample 5400271 | NCBI WGS metagenome assembly WNFM01 (sample SAMN13153352, study PRJNA577476) | soil metagenome | isolation source: 60 cm saprolite on Douglas fir-dominated hillslope | place: USA:California | collected 2013-09-17
CCAAAAATTCCGCACCGGATCGAAGGAAGCGCCGACCGAGCCGTTCAAGCGCGCGGTCACCGCCTGCCTGCGCGCGATCGCGAAAAAGCCGGAGCTTGAGGTGACGTTCGCCGCGGAGCGGCCGGGGTTGGCGCCGGGCAAGGCGCGGCTGCCGGAGCCGGCGCGCAAGATGACCAAGCGAGATGCCGCGATCGTCCGCGGCCACGCCGACTCCATCGCGCTAAAACTTGCCTGCCACGATCCCAAAGTGCACCGCAAATTGATGCCGGGAAATCCGCAGGCGCGCGGGGTGTTCGAGGCGGTCGAGCAGGCCCGCGTCGAGGCGCTCGGCTCGCGTCGGATGGCAGGCGTGGCCAAAAATCTCACCGCGATGCTGGATGATCATTTTCACCGCGGCAAATTCGACGAGATCACTGACCGTGCCGACGCACCATTGTCGGACGCGCTCGCCATGCTGGTGCGCGAACGCCTGACCGGCCTCGCGCCCCCCGCTGCTGCGCGCAAGATGGTCGACCTGTGGCGGCCGCTACTGGAAGACAAGATCGGCACGCGGCTCGACCGGCTGGATCGCCTGGCGGAAGATCAGGCGAAATTCGGCGACGCGGTGCATGATCTGCTATCCGCGCTCGAACTCGGGGACGACCGTAACGCCGAAGCCGACGATGACGAGAACCAGGACGAAAACCGCGACGGCGAGAACGACCAGTCCGGCGCCGAGGGCTCGCCCGATTCCGACGCCGCACAGGAAATGAGCGCCGACCAGGCGCAGGCCTCGACCGACGAGATGTCGGAAAGCGCGATGGAAAGCGCGCAGGCCTCGACCTCCGACACCTTCGACGACGGCGAACTCGGCGACGACGAGACGCCGGGCGAAGCGACGCGGCCGAACTCGCGCGGCGCCAACGAACCGCGCGGCCCGGAATATCACGCCTTCGCGCCAAAATTCGACGAGGTGATCGCGGCCGAGGATCTCTGCGATCACGACGAGCTGGAACGATTGCGCTCTTATCTCGACAAGCAGCTCGCACATCTGCAAGGCATCGTGGCGCGGCTCGCCAACCGGCTGCAGCGGCGATTGATGGCGCAGCAAAACCGCGCCTGGGAGTTCGACCTCGAGGAAGGCATTTTGGACCCCGCGCGGCTGTCGCGCGTCGTCACCGATCCCTATCATCCGCTGTCGTTCATGCACGAGAAGGAGGCGACCTTCCGCGACACCGTTGTGACGCTGCTATTGGACAATTCCGGCTCGATGCGCGGGCGCCCGATCACGGTTGCCGCCACTTGTGCGGATATTCTGGCGCGGACGCTGGAGCGCTGCGGCGTCAAGGTGGAAATCCTGCCGCCGGCAAGCCCGCCAATCCCGGACGGCTCAACGATCTCCGTCACATCATCTACAAGGCGGCGGACGCGCCATGGCGGCGCTCGCGCAAGAATCTGGGATTGATGATGCGTGAAGGGCTTTTGAAGGAGAACATCGACGGCGAGGCGCTCGACTGGGCGCATAAGCGGCTGCTCGGACGCGCCGAACAGCGCAAGATACTGATGATGATTTCCGACGGCGCCCCGGTCGACGATTCCACGCTGTCGGTCAATCCCGGCAATTATCTGGAGCGCCATCTGCGCCACATCATCGAGGAAATCGAGACCCGTTCGCCGGTCGAATTGATCGCGATCGGCATCGGCCACGACGTCACGCGCTACTACCGCCGCGCCGTCACCATCGTCGATGCCGAAGAACTCGGCGGCGCCATCACCGAAAAGCTCGCCGAATTGTTCAGCGAGACCCATGGCGTGCCATCCTCAGCGGCCGGCCAGCGGCGCAGATTGCATTCTTGAACATATGCGCGCATCCCTTAGCCGCCGCCGGCTCCTGAGATCGACGGCGGCGGGGATTTTGTCCGCCGCGATGCCGCATTTGGCGCAGGCGCAACTCGCGACGCAACCGCCGCCAAAGCCGGCCATTCCGGACGAATTCTCCGCCGCAGCTGCAGCTCCCGTCCCGATCAAGGTCAAGGCTCGCCCGATTCCCTTCTTCGACTCAAGCGACCATGCGCGCGTGCGCTTTGGTTCGCTCGAATATCGCAGCGGGCTGGTCCTCACCTCATCGTTTCCAGGGTTTGGCGGATTGTCGGGATTGCGGCTGGACGCCAAGGGCGAGCGCTTCATTGCCTTGAGCGATCACGGCAGCTGGTTCACCGGGCGCATCGTCTATCAGGGACGCGCGATGACCGGGCTCGACGACGTCGAGGCCGCGCCGATGCTGGGGCCTGACGGCAGGCCGCTCGCCGCGCGCGGCTGGTTCGATACCGAATCGATCGCGCTCGATGGCTCTTTTGTTTATGTCGGGATCGAGCGCGTCAATCAGGTGGTGCGTTTCGATTTTGCCAAGGGTTTTACGCGATCGCGCGGCGAAGTTTTCCCGATGCCGCCGGCGGTGAAGAAGCTGCCGAACAACAAGGGGCTGGAAGCGCTGGTGTTCGTGCCGAAGGGTTTTGCGCTCGAGGGCACGCTGATCGCGATCTCAGAGCGCGGCCTCGATCGTGACGGCAATCTGATCGCGTTTCTGGTCGGCGGGCCGACGCCGGGGCAGTTCAGCGTTCGCCGCAGCCAGAATTTCGATATCAGCGACGCGGTATTGTTGCCGTCGGGCGAGCTTCTGGTGCTGGAGCGGAAGTTCTCGCTGCTCTCGGGCGTCGGCATCCGCATCCGCCGCATCGCGCTCAAATCGCTTGCGCCGAATGCGGTGGTCGACGGTCCCGCGATCTTCGAAGCTGATTTGGGCGAGGAGATCGACAACATGGAAGGCATCGACGCATTCGTTACGCCGGAGGGCGAGACCGTGCTGACGATGGTATCCGACGACAATTTCTCGCTGCTCCAGCGCACCCTGTTGTTGCAGTTCAGGCTGGTGGGGTAGCGTGATATGCGAGCCAGAAAATAACGACAGCAATGCGTCGTAGACATGGTCGCGGGGGCGGGGGTAGATGGCGGCTTCCAACGATGCGTTCGACTTATTCAGAGAACTCACATGCTCGCCCTGGTGTTTGAAGTAACTCCGAAGCCCGACGGCTACCAGCGCTATCTCGATATCGCAGCCTCCTTGCGGCCGGCCCTAGACACGCACGAGGGGTTGTTGTTCATCGATCGCTATCGCAGCCTGTCAAAACCCGGCACGACTGCGTGGCGCACCTTCGAGTCGCACCACCACGCCCAAGTTGCCGGCCGCGAACATGTCTTCGAGGACTATAGGCTGCGGATTGCCGATGTTGTCTTCGCGCGAATGCCCAACGCGAGCGACTGGCGGACATCGCGTCCATCATCCTACTACGAGCCGGGTACCCGTTCGCCGCGCTATCTTGTGATTGTCTCCTCGCGTGGAGCGCCATGCGATGGCGAAGCATCGGACAGGTTCGAGAGCCTAAATCGGCCCAACGAGTTTCTCACGCTGTACGACGCTGGCGACCTCGGCACAGCCACGTCGCTGCTCGAATCCCTTACCAAGCCGATGCCGGGCGCGGCAGCTTTGGAAACGACGAGTGTCCGTCTGTGTGAAATCGAGCGCGATTACGGCATGTTCGACCGACGCGAAGCGCCTCAGTACTATCCGGCGGTCTCCAAAGCTTCTGCTGCCGGTGTTTGAGTAAACTAGGCATGCTTGCCGCTGGTGGGGTGAAACGGGGGTATCGATGTTTCAATCGATCCGATGGTTGTTTGTTGTCCCGGCTTTTTTCCTGGCAGTCACCGTGCACGCGGAAAACTGGCCGTCGCGGCTGATCAAGGCGGTGATTCCGTTCGGCGCCGGCAGCGCCACTGACGTGGTGCCGCGGCTGGTGTTCGATCGTCTCGCAGCGGAGCTGGGCCAGCCGATCGTGATCGAAAATCGCCCCGGCGCCGGCGGCACGCTCGGTACCGCTCAGGTCGCGAAGGCCGAGCCCGATGGCTACAGCATTTTAGCCCATTCTTCCGCGTTGACGATTGCGCCCGCGCTGTTTCCCAACTTGTCGTTCGACACCACAAAAGACCTCGCCGCGGTGCTGATGATCGGCTCCAGCGCCAATGTGATGGTCGTCCCCAACGCGCGGCCCTGGAAAACCGTGCAGGATTTTATCGCAGACGCCAAGGCAAGACCCGGATCGATTTCGTTCGGCTCGGCCGGCATCGGCAGCGCGGTGCATATCTCGGCCGAGAAATTCCGGCTCGCCGCCGGCATCGAGGCCACCCATGTACCCTATCGCGGCGGCTCGGAAGTGCTGGCCGACATCCTCGGCGGCCGCATCGATTTCTACTTCGCCCCGCTCGCTCTGGCGCTGCCGCTGATCCGCGACGGCAAGGTGCATGCGCTCCTGGTGTCGACACCGCAGCGCGCGCCTGACTTGCCCGACGTTCCGACGCCGGCGGAGGCCGGATTGAAAAATGCCGAAAGCCTGATCTGGTTCGGCATCTTCATGCCCTCGAAGACGCCGCGCGATATCGTCGACAAATTTCATGCCGCGGGCGTCAAGGTGCTGACTGAGCCCGCGATGCAGGACAGCCTGAAGAAGCTCGGCGTCGAAGCCATGCCGCTGACGCCCAAGGAGATGGACGACTTTGTCGTCCGCGAAATCGCGGCCAACGCGGAAGTGATCGAGGCTGCCGGGATCAAGCCGTAGGCACCGGTCATTGCTGTGCGTATCTCTCCACCTGGTACAAAGACGTGGATGCCCGGGACATAGGCGAGCGGAAGCGACGCCGTCCTTCGGACGGCTAAGCCCGGGCATGACGAGCTCTGCGATAAGCGCGCTTCCCTCGCGCGATTGCCGCAGGTTGAGGAAGCTGCAGTGTCTCATTAAGTTGAGGCCACGACATTCCTTCCTCCCACCCGGAAAAATCCCCCATGAGCGCTCTGTTTTCTCCGATAAAACTGCGCGGCCTCGCGCTTGCCAACCGCATCATGGTGGCGCCGATGTGCCAATACTCGGCCGAAAACGGTGAGGCCAATGACTGGCATTTCACCCACATCAACACGCTGGCGTTGTCGGGGGCTGCGATGTTCTGCATCGAGGCCGCGCATGTGGAGGCGATCGGCCGCATCACGCCGGGCTGCCTCGGCCTGTGGAACGACGCGACCGAAGCGGCGCTGAAGCCGATTTTGGCCTCGGTGCGCAAACATTCCAAGGCGGCAGTGGCGATGCAGATCGCCCATGCCGGCCGCAAGGGGTCGAGCCATGTGCCGTGGAACGGCGGGCAATTGATCCCGATCTCCGAAGGCGGCTGGCAGACGGTCGCCCCCTCCGCGGTGCCGCACAAGGAGGGCGAGACGGCGCCGCTCGTGCTTGACGCGGCGGGCCTGGCGCGAATCCGCGACGCGTTCGTTTCCGCCGCCAAGCGCGCCGACCGCCTCGGCATCGATGCCCTCGAAGTGCACGGCGCGCACGGTTATCTGTTGCACCAGTTTCTGTCGCCGATTTCCAACAACCGCACCGACCAATATGGCGGCTCCTTGCAAAACCGCATGCGCTATCCGCTCGAAGTGTTCGACGCGGTCCGTGCGGCGTTTCCGGCGGACAAGCCGATCGGCGTCAAAGTGTCGGCGACCGACTGGGTCGAGGGTGGCTGGGATCTGGCGCAGACGATTGAGTTCGCCAAGGAATTGAAAAAGCGCGGCGTCGACTGGATCGACGCCTCCTCCGGCGGCGCGTCGCCATTGCAGAAGATTCCGCTTTCGCCCGGCTATCAGGTGCCGTTCGCTCAAGCGATCAAGGAGGCGGTCGGCGTCAACACCATCGGGATCGGCTTGATCACCGAGGCAAAACAGGCGGAAGAGATCGTCGCCTCCGGCAAAGCCGACATGGTCGCACTTGCCCGCGGCATGCTCTACGACCCGCGCTGGGGCTGGCACGCCGCCGCCGAACTCGGCGGCCAGGTGCAAGCCCCGCCGCAATATTGGCGCTCGCAACCCGCGACGCAAAAAGCGCTGTTCGGCGAGACCAAGTTCGGGGCAAGGTAGAACGAAACAGCGTTTCAGGGCTGGAGGATCATCATGGCGCTCGTCCGTCGGCTCACGATCGCCGCTGCCGCCTTCGGTCTTTTCATGAGCGGGGAGGTTATGGCCTTCGACATTGAAGCCCATCGCGGCGGACGCGCATTGTTTCCCGAAAACACCCTGCCGTCGTTCGCAAACGCCCTCTCGATGGGTGTCGACACGCTGGAATTGGATATCGGGGTAACAAAGGACGGCGCGATTGTCGTGTCTCATGAGCGCGGACTGAACCCTGACCTCGCGCGCAACGCCGACGGCGTCTATGTCGCGCCGCCCGGCATTCCCTTTGTCCAGTTGCAGCTTGAAGACGTCAAAAAATATGATGTCGGTCAAATTCGCCCGGGTAGCGCCTATGCCGCGCAATTTCCGGAGCAGCGCGTGGTGCCGCGAACACGGATCCCAACGCTGAAGGAAGTGCTGGAGCTGGTGCGCAAATCGGGCGACAGCCATGTGCGCCTCAATATCGAGACCAAAATCGACCCGAACCACCCGCAGGAGTCCCCGGATCCTCAGCGGTTTGTCACGCTTCTGCTCGAGTTTCTTCAGGCGGAGAAATTCAGCGACCGTGTTATGGTTCAATCGTTTGACTGGCGGACGTTGCAGCTGGTCCAGAAACTCGCTCCCGCGATACCGACGGTTTATCTGACACTGCAGAAGGGATCGGCGCCGACGGTCTTTTTGGACAAGGCTTCGGATTGGACCGCGGGTTTCAATCCGGCCGAACACGCAAGCTCACTTCCCCGCACTATCAAGGCGGCTAGAGGCGCGATCTGGTCGCCGTATTTCGGCGATGTAAATCCCGCCCTGATATCGGAGTCCCACAGTCTCGGGCTTTCGGTCGTGGTCTGGACCGTGAACAAGCCCGAGGACATGGCGCGGATGATCGATATCGGCGTGGACGGGATCATCTCGGATCATCCCGAATTATTGCGCAAGATCGCGGGCGTAAAGGGCATCGCTTTGCCGAAGGGATCGCCGGTTACGCCCTAGCGACGTAGCCCTTTCCCTCCGCGCCACAATTCAGCCGCAACCAAGGCAGGTACTTTCGTTCGCGCGCAACAAGACGGGCTTCGATAACTGCATAGCGTTTTCGAGCGAAGTGGTACCGGTTCGCATGAAGAAAACGCGTCAGATAAAAAAGTGAGGAAACCCCATGGAAATCGGATATTTCGCGATGCCCTCGCATCCGCCGGAGTGCGGGCTGAAAGAGGGGCACGACTGGGACCTTAAGGTGCTGCGCTGGCTCGATGAGCTCGGCTACCAGGAAGCCTGGATCGGCGAGCATCATACCGCGCCATGGGAACCGCATCCAGCGCCGGACCTCTTGCTGGCCCAGGCGTTTTTGCAAACCAAGAACATCCGTCTTGGCCCCGGCGGCTTCCTGTTGCCCTATCACCATCCCGCAGAACTCGCCAACCGCGTCGCGATGCTCGATCATCTCTCCGATGGCCGATTGAATTTCGGCGTCGCGGCAAGTGGCGTGCCGACCGACTGGACGATGTTCCACGTCGACGGCATGGCCGGACAGAACCGCGACATGACCCGCGAGGCGCTGGAGATCATCCTGAAGCTGTGGAGCGACGATGCCCCGTGGACCTACCAGGGTAAATTCTGGACGGTGACCAAACCCGATACCATGTATGATTTCCTGAAACCCCACCTCATGCCGAAGCAATTGCCGCATCCGCCGATCGGCGTCGCCGGTCTGAGCAAGAACTCCGATACGCTAAAGCTCGCCGGCGAGCGCGGCTTCATTCCGATGAGCCTCAACCTCAACCCGGCCTATGTCGGCAGCCACTGGGATTCGGTGGAGATCGGCGCCGCCAAAACCGGGCGCAAGCCGAGCCGGGCGGATTGGCGATTGGTGCGCGAAGTGTTCGTCGCCGACACCGACGAGGAAGCCTGGAAGCTTTCGGCCGGCGACATGATGGGCCGGATGATGAGCGAATACTTTTTGCCGCTGCTCGGCCATTTCGGCTTCAAGGATTATCTCAAGCATGCGCCCGATGTGCCGGACAGCGACGTCACGGTCGAGTATTGCGCCCGGCACAACTGGGTCGTCGGCTCGCCCGCAACGGTGGCCGAAAAGATCGAGACGATCTATCGCGAGGTCGGCGGTTTTGGGGTGCTGCTGGTGTTCGGTTTTGATTATAAGCACAAACCTGAAGCCTGGCATCATTCGCTGAGCCTGCTCAAGCAGGAAGTGCTGCCGCGGCTAAAACATCTCGGCACGGAGCTTGGCCGCGCGGCGTGAGGCGGAAGGGATGATGCGGGACGGCGGCAAAGGGGCCGTCCCGCCGCACCTCACCGGGGCGCGGCCGTCACGGCTTCGGGCGGACAATGATGCGCGACCCGCAGCAGCCGGCCCTGAAGATGGCAATCGGGCGTGCCGACCGTCGTCAGGCTTTCGGCGTGGGCTTGAGCCCAATGCGCCCGGTGGTGGTGGTAGTGCTTGGCAGCGGCTGCGCTGGCGAAGGCCGCCGATGCGAGCACGAGACAGGATAACAAGGCGATTTTGCGCATCTTCTTACCTCCTCGATACACCTGACAACACCTCAACACTGTCTTCATTCATCATCCGTTGAGCGCGGGATCAAGAAATTACTGTTGCGGTAACCTATGCGCTAGACCTGTCCTCCCGCACTGATTCCCATCCATTCGCGCCCTGCGCCATCATTCAAGTCCGTAGTGACGGTGGCAGGCCGCGCAAATCCCGTCGAGCTGATCGCTGACCTCCGAGACGGACTTCAGGTCATGGGCTTCCGCGGCGCGATAAGCTTTGTCCGCCGCGTCCGCCAGTTTTTTGGCGTAGCGGTTCCAGTCCGCATCACGCGCGCGCTCCGGAATCATCAGCGCATTCGTCGCCTCCGCCAACGTTGCCGCGCCGCTCACGACCTGCTCCCAGTCGTCGTCCGATTTGGGCGAGAGATCGTGCTCGCCTTTTGCGTCGATCATCGTTGCGTTGACTTTCCAGACGATCGCCGCGGCTGGACTAAGGACATGTTCCATGAAGGTCTTCATGTCGACATGGGGTTGAAAGGGCGGCATCGGGGCTGCGTCATCGGAGATCGAGGGCGCTGCGGCCACGAACGTGATGACGACCGCGATCATGGCGCGGGGAAGAAGACGGATCATCTCAGTGGACCTGCATGGTAAATCCGATCCAGCGCCCGCAAGTGACCACCGAAACCCACAGCAGGATCGACAATCCCCCGGCGAGCCGTGCCGAAAACGGCAGCGTCTTCTCCTTCTCCCACTTCGGCAGATCCCTGGCGCTGATGAAATGAAACACGACCATGTTCAGGCCGGCCGCGCAAATCAAAAGAATTTTGGCGACGAAATAGCCGTTCTCCAGATATTTGGTGGCATTGGAAATAAACAGCAGGCTGCCCGAGGCAACGGCCACCGCAAACGCGCTCCAGGTCAGCGGCAAAATTCCGTTAGCGACGCGGCTTACGGGCCGGTTAATGGAGGCGAGCCCAAGCAATCTCAGATCGACCACCAGGATGGAGCCGACCACCAGGCAAATCGAGAGCACGTGCACCGATTCGACCAAGGGAAACAGCAGATCGTTCTCGCGGATGTTGTCGGCGAGCGCGCTGTCCTCGAAATATGAAATGAGCGCGTAAAGCAGATGCATTACCCAGCCTGCGTGTAAGCAATCCAGCGCCCGGCGAACAGGATGCCGCACCAGACCAGGATCGAGACGGTCGCCGCGAACCTTCCCACGATCCGCCGCCAGCGATCCCTGTCCCAAGAATTCGGCGAGGAAGATATCGATCGCTGCAGTCCGATCGTCAGTAATATGGCGACCACCAGCAGCGCCATCTTGAGATAGAAGGTGGAATTGAGCAGCGACCGCCGCGGCTCGCCGATGATCAGCAGGCTTCCCGTGACCAACAGGATCACGAGCACCGGCCAGATCGTCGGCAGGAAGCGCCGCGCCATCTCGGGCAGCGGCTCGTCGCGTTCGATGAGCCGCCAGATCCGAAGATCGACCAGGATCGCTGCGGAAAACACCGCGGCAACGCTAAGGATGTGAATGGTCTGAAGCGTCGGTATGATCCAGGTGGTGGTCTGGATGACGTGGCTGACCTCGGTCGCGGCCAGCCATTTGGAAAATTCGCTCAAGCCCAAGTCAAACATGGCGTCATTGTTCGGCGGGCGTCAGGCTGTAAGTCAATTCCTGACCGCTTGGTAGCGTGACTTTCAGCAAAAACCCGCCGGGATTGCCGTCGCGAAGCGGTGCATAACGAAAAACCGCGTGATCTCCCGGCTGCAGCGAGCGCTTGGTCCAGCCCGAGCGCGTCAAAACCCCAGGGCTCGAGACTTCGAATACCCAGGTACTTGCCGCCTCGCCGTTCTTGACGTCTTTTTCGATCACGAAGGTGATGTGAGGGTTGGTCCAGTTGACGGCCTTCACCGAGCCTTCCATGGTCTGCGGATGATCGAGATCGTAAGCCGCATTCGAATGGTGTGCCGCTGCCATGCCGCCAAAACCCAAAACCAGGCCCGCGGCAAGAAGAACGATTTTCGGCGACATCCTTGATGACCCTTATTTCACTGTGTGGACCGAGCCGTACTGGCCTTGCGGATTTGCCACGAAGATGTCGTTACCGAATTGATCCTTCCCCGGGATCAGATCTTCTTGTTCGCACTCGCCCTCGGTAATTTCATAATGGCGGTCGGGATAGCGGCGGAAAATTCGGGTGGTTTTCCAGGTGGTCTTAAAAACCTTCGGCGCCGTGATTTCGAGATCGTCGTGGAGCACGTTCGGCTCCGCCAGATGTATTCGTTCGAGAATGTGCATGTCGCCATTATTGGGGATGCCGGCCGCCTCGCTGATCGCGATATAGGCTTGCGGCACGATCGCGGTGGTGTCGATCACCAGCGTGTCGCCGTCCCAATGACCGATCGAGTGGCCGTGAAGGGTCAAATCGGGGTCTTCGGGATGCGGACGGCCATCCATATAAATCCGCCGCATCCGGTTGCCGTCGACTTCGCCCAGCATGGTGATGCGGCCGGGGGTCACCAGAAGCTCGAACGGATTGTGCGTCATCAGCATCCAGCTCGGCATGCCATGCGGCAGGCAGTGGCTGAGGACGAGGAACGGCCGGCCGGCTTTTTCCTCGGCAATCATGTGCTGGACCTGCGTCAGGATATTCGGCTTCCAGGGCGGGATGTTCGCCGTTTCCTGACGCTTTTGATCTCTGATGTCCGGAATCCACACGCCGCTCAGGTCAGGCTCCCCAGCCAAGGCCCGGGAGACCACAAACACTCCGACCAGCGCCGCGGCACACCAAGAGATCGCGAACTTTGTCTTCACGCCGACTAACCGCTCATTTCAGAAACGCGCGTGGTCAAACCCAAACCACGCTCGAAGCCACACATCGAGGGTACACTGAACAATTTGCTATGCAGCATCGTAGTAACCGCCCTAGCGAAAGAAAAGCCGGTCCAGGGTTTCTCGACATCACCATTGCGGGAGCGGTGATTTTGTTCCCGACGTTTGCCGATATTTTGCGCATGCGCGCTTTGCTGTTCCGGCGGCGAACCCCTCACATCCCGAACACCGCCACCGCGCGGATCGGCGATCCCGTGCCGTCGCGCCACTTCATCGGCAGGCCGATGAAGGTGAACGGGCCCTCGCCCAACAGCGCTTCCAGATTGCACAGACTTTCGATGTGGGTGATGTTGAGCTCAAAGCACGCCTTGTGAACGAGTGAGTTCACGCTTCCCTCGGGCCCCGGCCGCATCGAGTCGATGCCGAAATGCACGACGCCTTGGGCGGCCAGCCATTGCGTGGCCGCAACATTCACGCCGGAATTTTCCGTCGCGTATTCCTTACGCGGAAAGGTGCGCTCGTGGTGGCCGGTGCACAGCAAAACGGTGCCGCCCTTCGGCACTTCTTGGCCTGAGTGCTTCACCGCCGCCTCGAGATCGCCGGGCGTAATCTCCGCGCGCGGTGCGACGTGGCGGAGATCGATGCAGATGCCCGGCACGATGCAGTTTTCCAGCGGATATTCGTTGATCGGCTGGCCGCCTTTGTTGAAGTGCCTGGGCGCGTCGATATGGGTGCCGGCGTGGTCGGGCATCGAGATGTACATCGAGGACAATCCATGCACACGGCCGGATGCAACGAACGACTCCTCGTGCGTGGTCCAGACGCCGTGGATGATCGGCGGATGGCCCGGATAGGTCGGGGTTTTGTGATAGAGTTCGCGGCTGAGGTCGACGATCTTCACGGTGAAGTCTCCGGCCTACTTCTTCGCCATCTGCGGCAGCGCGTGGATCGCTGCGATATAGCCTTGCGGTCCGAGCCCGCAGATCACCGCGGTGGCCGCGTGCGAAATCTTCGAATGCCGGTGATATTCATCGCGGGCGTGGATGTTGGAGATGTGCACTTCGATGACCGGTCCCTCGAACGCCTTGATCGCATCGACGATCGCGATCGAGGTGAAGGAATAGCCGGCCGGATTGATGATGATGGCGTCGGCGCTCTCGCGCGCCGACTGGATGAGATCGACCAACTCGCCCTCGTGGTTCGACTGGTGAAAGGCAAGCGCGAGCCCCAGATGCGCCGCAACCTTCTCGCAATTCTCCTTGATCTGCGAAAGCGTCGTGGTGCCGTAGATATGCGGCTCGCGCACCCCGAGAAGGTTGAGGTTGGGACCGTTGAGGATCATCAGTCGTTTCATGGCGTGTTTCTCCTTGGGTGAAGCTTCCAGCCATCACCATCCGAACACACTTTTGAGCCCCGCGTAAATCGAACCACCGGCCGTTGCGATGGTGCGGGCGCGGCGGCGGAGTTGTTCCTCGCCGACGTGCGGACCGAGGATGCCCGCGACCCGGTAGGCGAGCGCGTTGGGCTTGTTGGCGTGGATCATCGTCTTCGGCAGCACATCGAAGATCATGAAGCCGATGATGTTGCCGGTCACGAAGGCGAGCGCGATGCTCGCGGTGTATTCGATCACCTCGCGCCATTCGACCCAGGGCCCGGGAAGGATAGGGACGTTGTCGTTAAATCCGGTCACCGTGAGCATGGCGGTCACCGCGAGCGCGGCCGTCAGCAGGCCGATCAGGAAGGCGCCGCGAAATCCGATTTTTGGGCGGGCATAGAGCAAAAAGCCGAATGGCAGGGGAATGACGACCGAGGCGAGCCGCAGATAGAGCGGCGCCACGTTCAATTGGATTGTCACAATGATATGGGCCGCGACCAGGAGTACGATCGGCACCAGCACGTAGGCAACCGCGTGCAGGGCAAAGTAACCGAGCGGAGAACGAAGCCGCGAAAGCCTCGCGTTGACCCGGTCGATATCGCGCTGCAGCCTGTCGAGTTCGGCAACGGTTTCCTGGATTTCGAGGATCACAGGATGGGCCACGCGCAAATCCCGCGAGCAATGCTTGCAGGCGATGGCTTCATCCTTGACGGTTTCAGCGCAGAACGGACATTCCATCAGGCGGGTCGATGCTTTCTGCGGCGGATCAGCTGCTCGAGTTCAGCCCTTGCCGCCAAGAGCTCGCTGCGCAGGACGTCGCGCTTGCGAACCAGATCGTCGCGCTCGGTGAGCAATTTTTCCGGCACCGCAATGTCGCGGCCACAGGAACCGCAAACCCGCGCCTTCAAGACGTTCTCCTGCAGGCAAAAAGGACACATCATCGACATCGCCTCAATAGATTTGGCCTCAGGGCGCAACCTTCAGGACAAAACTCGTGGTGCCGATGCGGCCGTCGGAATCCTTGATGTCGACCCGAACCATGTGGTCGCCCACCGGAAGCTCGACGTCCGGAATATCGATCCCCGCCGCCTGCACGAACGGCTTGACGCGGCCGGTCAGATCGACGTTCGGCGTTCTCATATAGGTGACCTTGACCGAGTCCGGATCGATTTTGGCGCCGCCATAGGATTCGAATTTGAGCTGAAGATGCATCGGCGAATGAACAGGCTCCTTGTCGTCGATGAGTTCAATTTTCGGACCCCTGGTGATGCCGCGCCGGTCGGCCGCAATCGCGCCCTTCGGCGGCGGCAACTTGGCTTCGTCGTCCGTAATCAAAACGTGCCCGGCATAGGCCGGCATCGACGCCGACATCGCGGCCCCGGCAAAACCGATCAACAATCCCACCCACAAAATCCGCACGATGATTCTTCCTCTCTTCACAAGAAGCAACTCGTAGTTCGTAGGATGGGTTGAGCCCTTGCGAAACCCATCAACAACGTCAACAAAAGCGATGGGTTTCGCAAGGGCTCTACCCATCCTACATCCTATCAGCGCGCGCCACCGTCGCCGATGATCGAATACGGCGCCCAGAACAACGGATGGGCATAGGCAAATTCGGTCTTGCCGTCGGCGCCGAGATAGCCGGGTCCGTCCACCAGCGCCATCATGGCTTGCCGCAGCGCCTCGCCGCGGGTCAGCTTCGGATCATCGGCCTGCCGCTTGAACAGGTCCGCGACCAGTTGGCGCGCCGATTGCGAATGAACCGACCAGTTGGTGACCAGGATCGCCCGCGTGCCGGCATAGAAGAAGGCGCGGCCAAGGCCGGAGGCTGCTTCCGCGCCGGCGCCCGATCCCGCGCCGGTGTTGCAGGCCGACAGCACCACCCAATCCGCATCCAGTTTTAACGTGAGGATTTCCTCCATGGTGAGGAGGCCATCGCCCGCGACGCCGGCGACATCGGGCGCCGACAGCGCCAGCGCCGGCTGCGTCAGCCCGTTGAGTTCGCCGGGCACCAGGCCATGGGTCGCAAAGGCAATGACCTTGAATCCCGACAGGTCCATGGTCTTGACAGCGTCTTCATTGGCATCCTTGCCAAGTCTTAAAACTTTTGCGGGGTCGGCCTGCAACGCCAGCGCAATCGACTTCAGCTCGTCGGCGGTGTCCGGCAATCGCGGCAGCATGGCGAGTTCGGCGCTGTTGACGCCTTCGAGTTTGGGACTGGAGCGGCGCTTGAGCGGCATGCCTCGGGTCGTGATCGCACCGGCATCCGCCACCTTGATAACAGGGGTTTCCGGCGCCTCAATCTTCTCCCCTTCGGCGGCCTGCTCGGCAC
>WNFM01293803.1_pt2 | contig 15069 bp, 15 predicted proteins | sample 5400271 | NCBI WGS metagenome assembly WNFM01 (sample SAMN13153352, study PRJNA577476) | soil metagenome | isolation source: 60 cm saprolite on Douglas fir-dominated hillslope | place: USA:California | collected 2013-09-17
AGACAAAGGCTTTAAAGTTGACTACAACGACGACATGACTACGGAAGAAGAAATAGAAATTGGAAATATTTATAAAATTCCTGTTTTCATTGAAGACTACCCTTTCGCAGTAAAAGCGTTCTACATGAAGAAGTATACCGACAATCAAGGAATGCTTAGAGCAACCAACGCCGATCTTATTGCTCCGGAAGAGGCGCGTGAAATTATTGGCGGAAGTCAAAGAGAAGAAAATTACGAAGCTTTATTAAAAGAAATGGACGACCGCGATTATCCTGTTTCAGACTACGAATGGTACTTAAATATTAGAAAGTACGGTTCGGTTGTACATTCAGGTTTTGGTATTGGCTTTGAAAGAACAATCAGATGGATTTCGGGAGTGCATCATATACGAGAAACAATTCCATTCCCAAGATCGATGGTTTTGCATAAGCCATAGTAACAAGAGATATGAGATAGGTAATATGTAATAAGGATTTTCGAATTTATATCTCTTGTTACTTATCTCATTAACCCAAGATCGCTTTGCTCACTTTTGAGATTAATGCGGGACATTATCATTTCTAACCTTTGTGACGGTTTTAAATCCATTCCAATGATTTTCCTGAGCTCATTTATTTCTAGGTCTATTTGTTCTCTCGTGTGAGTAGAAAAATCGATATCTTTAAGAATTTCGGAAACTCTAAAATATCTTGCTTCTAAATTTGTTTCTTGAAATTCATTTTTGAAGAAAGCAAATAATTCGATGAAGAAAAACACAAACATACTTATTTCTTCGGGAATGTATTTAATTCCTCGTCTTTCAAGTAAATCCCGCATTTCTTCTTCAGAAGCCGAATCGATAATAGGCATTCTTAATACTTCGGCGTCTCGTACTCCAAGTACCGGTAATATTAAACGTTTCAAAATCAGCAGCCCGTTTTCGTTAAAGTCTCGATCGACAATTCGAAGCATCGTATGCACGTCAACAGGATATTTACCCTGATTACGATACGCTCTGAGCTGGTTTTCAATTCTTTCTATATTGTCGAATTCTTTTTTATCAATTTGCAGAACTATTCCCTTCAGTTTTAAAACTAAGTAGAAGTAAACAACAAGGTCGGGGAAAGGAAGTTCATTCTCGCCTTTAAAAATATTGCCTAGCCATACTATTGGCGCTTCGGTTTCTCGAAGATTATCCTGCAACAAATTTAATTGTGTCAGAAGATTTGCCATCGATCCCGTAGAAAGTAGAATAATATCCGATTGGCCAATTAATTCGGGGATAATGGGGTTAGTACTATTGTTATCTAGAATTTTAATTGAAGTTTCTGAAATTCTAACTAGTTGATAACTTTCGGGTCTTATTGATAGCCCTAGTTCATCAACAAGTTGCTCACCATAAATTTCTCTTCCAATGCTATCGGCGGCTCTCAAAGTCGCTCGTTCGTCGCAAATAAAGTGTGGAAAGACTCTATCTGGAAGCAAATTTAGTTTTCTCAAATTTTCGAAAAATTCAACCTGATTGGCATTTGACTGCATGTACAAGTATGTCAAGAAAAGGTTTCCAATAGAATGCTGAATTTCTTTACCCTGAAGTAGAATTTCTTTAATTGCCAAGAAGCTTTCAAAATAATCCCCGCAGAATTTTAAAAACTTTTGAACGTCTGAAGCTTCAATTTCAAATAAATTTGCCAATTTTTCACAATTAGTTAAGAATTCATTAATATCGTTTCCGTCATATCTATTTTCAAGTGCATTAGAAAAAAGATCACCGGATTCACCTTGGAAATAATACTGTAGCCTTGATAGATTCGATCGTAGGTCGCCGAGTGGAGGATATTTGGACGTATCACCGTATTGTGTCATTAAGGCCATTACCCTTTGTAAAAGACCGGTGTGCCCGCCGGAATCCTCAACTCCCATAACAATATGAACATCGTAGTCTTTATATAAAGGATTTATAAGCAAATCGATATAGGCCGAAGAACCGTGTCCTCCAACGCCCAAAACTGTTATAATTTTTTTCTGTGTCGTTGTGGTATTTATCATTATTAGCGGACAATATTAACATGTGGACTAAAGAATGAAGGAATTAATGAAGTAATATATAATATTTCAAGTAATTTTTTCATTTTTTAATTCATTCATTCTTTAGTAATGAAAATTATTTCTATTCAAGGAAATGAAGGTTCTTTTTCTCACATTGCGGACTCTTCAATTTTCGGTAAAAACATAAAACTTTTAGAACGCGATAGCTTTAACGAAGTATTCAGCGATGTACACGAAAAACTAGCCGAATACTGTGTCATTCCAATTGAAAATTCGACTTATGGTTCTGTTTACCAAAATTTTGACTTGTTAACTAAGAATAATCTCCATATTATCAAAGAAATCTATTTAATAATAAACTTTCACTTGATTTCATTTCCTGGTAATAAGATTGAAGATCTAAATGAACTTCATACCCATCCTGTTGCGATGGGACAAATTCAATCTTTTTTAAGAAAACATAAAAATTTGAAACCAATTGAATTCCCCGATACAGCAGGTTCGGTGAGGATGATCAAAGAAAAGAATTTAAAAAATGCAGCTGCAGCGGCTAGCAGATTTTCTGCGGAAATTTATAACATGGAAATAATTGAAGAAAAAATTCAGGAGAATAAAAAAAACTATACAAGATTCTTCGTTTTGAGTCCGAAAACAACAATTGAATTTGAACTGGGTGAAGAATCAGGTTCTCTACATAAAAGCCTGGAAGTTTTTGCTAATGAGAATATTTCTTTAACTAAAATTGAAAGTCGACCTATTTTAAATACTCAATGGGAATACTTATTTTACATTGACGTAATGGCGGGAATTCAAGAAGAAAGAATGAAACGCTCAATTGCAAAATTAAAAAAAATTGTCAAAGACTTCAGAATTCTTGGCAGTTATCAAAAAGGTGACTATATTCAGACATAACTAAAGAATGAAAGAATGAAAGAATTAACAAATAAATTATTCTTTCATTTTTTAATTCATTAATTCTTTAGCTTACTCCCACTTAAAGATTCTGATCGCAATTATATAAGAAATTATTCCCCAAATTAATAGCCCTAGTAATTTTGGAAGAACTGCTTCTATTCCAGCGCCTTCAAATGCCACGGCTCTCATTGCGTCATTTAAGAAAGTCATAGGCATAACTTGAGCAATTGGTTTTAGAAAAGCTGGGAATGAATCGATTGGGAAAAAGGCTCCACTTAATAAGAATTGCGGCAAAGTTACCAGGTTTGCAATTGGGGCAATAGCGTCTTCGGAATCGGCTAATGATGTAACTACAAGACCCAATCCAAGGAATGACAATAGTCCGATAATCGCAAGGAAAATCATTTGCAGAAATGTCACAACTCCGTTAATAAGCGTAAATCCAAATGCAAAATGACCAACAAGAATTATTAGCGTGGCCTGCATTACTGCCATAATAATGCTGCTGAAAACCCTAGATAATAAAATTACCCAACGAGGTGTTGGTGTTGCATACATTCTTTTTAAAACTAAAGTTTTTCTTAAAGTTAATAATGAGAACGCAACCCCAAAAATTCCGGTAGATAGTAACGAGAAGTCCAATTGTCCAGGCAAAATGAAGTCTATCGATTTGAATTTTCTGCCTTCCACATTAGTTGTTGCCAATTCAACAAATTTATATGAATTTGAACTTGGAGGATTATTAATTGTATTTACTAAATTGCTCAAAATGTTTTGAATAACTGAACCATTTTGTGGATCGGCGCTAGTTGTTTGTAGGTCAAGCTTATATGTGATAACAGTTGGACCATTCAATTGAGAATTTACAGCGGTAATTCTTAATAAAGCCGGTATTTGACCTTTATTTAACTGCTCATTCAGTGTTGCATTGTCTTTGTCGGTTACTAAGTTGATGACGTCTATTTTACTTAATGCGTCATAAATTGGACCACTCTTTTCAGATTCTTGAACAATTCCTAAATCAAATTTTGTAGATCCTTGCCCAATTAATCCAAAAACTATTATGAAAATAAAAGGAAAAACAAATCCAAAAAAAACCGCCGAAGGATTTCTTAAAGAAGCAAGAAAGGTATATTTAGTTAATGAAATTAGCGTTTTTATATTTTTAGAATTCATAGTATTCTAGCTATTAGCTTTTATTTTGAAAATTAAATTATTTAATAGCTAATAGCCAAGAGCTAAAAGCTTCGTATTATTCTTCTCTTAAATCCTTTCCGGTTAAAGTCAGGAAAACGTCTTCTAATGTAGCATCGCGTGTTTTCTTTTCTTTTTTAAAACCCGATTTAATTAATTCGTCAATTAAATTGTCGGGAGTATCTAGTTTTAATATTTCGCCTCCATCTATTATCCATATAATGAGTTGTTAAAACAATAGTTGTCCCTTGAGATTTTATTTCTCTAATTAATTCCCACAAATTTCTTCTAGCCTGAGGATCTAATCCTGTAGTAGGTTCGTCTAGGAAAATCACTCGAGGTTTATTGATTAGTGTTGTACAAATCGAGAATCGTTGTTTTTGCCCACCTGAAAGTTGATCAAATTTAGCTTTTGCTTTATCGACCAAACCAACCTTGGCTAAAAAATCATGAGGATTAGCATGAACATGGTACAAAGCGGCAAACATTCCTATAATTTCAGTCAAAGTTAGACCCGGATAAAAGCCGGCTGCTTGTAATTGGATTCCTATTATCTGTTTAATTTTCTCGGGATTTTTATTAATCGAATAACCATCTATTATCACGTCACCTTCAGTTTCGTCTCTTAAGGTTTCCATAATTTCAAGCGTTGTTGTTTTGCCTGCTCCGTTTGGTCCAAGAAGTCCAAAGATTTCTCCTTCAAAAACGTCAAAGGATATGCCTTTTACTGCCATGAAGTCACCATACTTTTTTACAAGATTCTGCACCGAAATAATTACTTTATTGCTCATAATTTTCTTTTAAATTTAGACTAATTATTTTACAGCATTTTATAGTATACATAAAGAATTCTCTGAAATAAGTTAATTCTGGAATAATTTGAACGAAACGATATAACCTTGTTAGGATTAGAGAATACCTTGCTAAAATTCAAGTCTTTGAGTTAGAATTATTTCATATTTTTTAAATATTTATAATATATGAATATGCAATTAGGTTTGCCTAAACAACTAACTCAAGAAAAATTTGATAAGTTATTTTCGGAAGCAACAACAGATGTTGAAAGGGCTCAAATCCAAATTGACAAACTAATGGAATTTTGTAATCAAACTGGTTTTGCAATTACCTCTAATTATGATGAGTATAATAATGCACTAAATGTAGATACTCAAACTGGCACTTTTGAAGAAAGGTTAGAGGTTCAGAAAAATAAATTAGCTGCTATAAAAAGTTTTCAGGCCGATATAATGGTGCATATTCTAGAATCGTTTGTGTCAGGGATTAATAGTGGAAGTAATATAACACTTGAACAAGGTATGAACATTAGAGAGGTATTGAGAAATGTAAGTGCCTTTACAAGATTAAACTTTCAGGATATTGCCGAAATATTAAAATACATTGGAGAAAGACCATTTTTTTTAGCTCAGACTCAAGATGGTAGAAGCTATTGGGTAGGTTCCGGAAACGAAATGTTTAGTAGGCTTTTTAGATCACTTGGAAAAGATGAAACTGTAAACGTTACTGATAGAGATTTAGTTGCAATTAAGGAAGCGGGAAAAGATAGGTATTATAAATACAAAGATTTAAATATTGAAAGTATCCAAAGTTTAATAACAAGCATGTGGGATTTGAAAAATAGAATAACATTTATAACTTAGTATTTCGCTTGTTACAAAATAACTGAGCAATATATTAGGTTATCCTTAAAACTAACTTATTTTAATTATGATTTATTTCGTAAGAGGATTTGTAATAACCATCTGTCTGATCCAAATCAATATTTTGCCCTAAAATATACATATACTGTATAGAAAGTTGACTATCAGGGAATGAATATCCTCTAGAAGTCCACCAGTTTTTTGATAGAGAACTTGTAAATTGCTCTGCCTTAAACATTAAATTTCTATCTTTATATTTTATAAATTCTTTATACCAAGCACTGATTATTTTTTTCCCAAAATTAAATTGAATAGGTCTATTAGGCTTAAATTGGTATTCTGGTGGTATTTTTATATTATAGATTGTAGCTACGATAACTTGATTTTCATCGCTAAAGCTTATCCCTGCACGAAAACGAAAATCAGCAATACCATAATGATTTTTTGGTGACGTTATCTCAAAGCTATAAGGTCCGTCTTGACCAAATTTAATATTTTTAGCTTTATCTAAAGGTAACTCTTCCAAATTTCCAGCTTCTTTCATTATTTTTGCCAATTCATCTAATATATTTTGAATCGTATTTTCAAAAATCTCATTTCTTTCTCTGTCAAGAATTTCATTTCTTTCTTTAACTTCCTGCTCAGCTAACATTTCCAACCTTTGTAATTCTTGGCTTTTAATATACTCTTCATCGGGTCCAGTATTAAATTTTTCTTTTCTTTTAAAACCTAGCGTAAAGTTTTAGTATAATATTTATTATTTCAACTATACATTTATTATTAAATTTTGAAAATAGGCTGATTGTTGCAATCGACCATAGTTGATATGATTAGATAATTAATTTAAACATTATTCCAAATGCTGAAAATTTACAACACTTTAGGTCGCGAACTGCAAGTTTTTAACCCAATTGAAGAAAATAAAGTGAGATTTTATCAATGTGGACCTACAGTTTATTGGACACAACATATAGGGAATATGCGCGCAGTTGTAATGGGAGATTTAATACGCCGTAGTTTAATGTATATGGGATACGAAGTTAAATACGTTCGAAATTACACCGACTTTGGTCATTTAACCGGCGACAATATTGGCGACGCCGATTTAGGCGAAGACAGAATGGATAAAGCAGCTAAGAAAGAAGGGCTAACACCTAAAAACATTGCCAATAAATACATTGCAGAATTTGAGAACGACATTAACCAATTGAACACAATGGCTCCAACAGTAATCGCTAGAGCAACCGACTATATTGAAGACATGATAGAAATGGTTCAGGTTTTATTAGATAAAGGATTTGCATATATAACACCAACAGCAATATTTTTTGACGTAACAAAGTATAAGCAATATTCGGCTTTGTCGGGTCAAAAATTAGAAATGAATAAAATTGGCGAAGGGCATGGCGATATTTCCGATCAGAATAAAAAACATCCCGCCGATTTTGCTGTGTGGTTTTTTAGAACAGGCGCTCATAAAGATGCACTTCAATATTGGCCTTCACCATTCAAATCGCCCGAGGTNCGAATCGTCCGAGGTTGAAAACGGTAATGGTTTTCCGGGATGGCATTTGGAATGTTCGGCGATGGTTAGAAAAAATCTGGGAGACACTATTGATATTCATATGGGAGGTGTCGAGCACATTCCAATTCATCATACAAATGAGATTGCGCAAAGCGAAGCAGTCACAGGGAAGAAGTACGTTAATTATTGGGTGCACAATGAACATTTAGACGTCGATTCAACCAAAATGAGTAAATCGTTGGGAAATGTTTACAGCGTAACTGCTCTTGTCGAAAAAGGTTATAACCCAATTGCTCTAAGGTATTTCTTCCTACAATCACATTATCGTTCAAAGCAAAATTTTACTTTCGAAGCCTTAGACGCAAGTGTGAAAGCTTATGAAAGACTTTTAAATTTTGTTAAAAATTGGGCAAAGGAAACTGAAAAGACGTCAAATCCTAAACTAAGAGTGGATGAATCTTTTAAAGCAAAGTTTAGTGAAGCTCTTGAAGAAGATTTTAATGTTCCTCAAGCTCTAGCAGTCGCTTGGGAATTAACAAAGTCCGATTTACCAAGTTTTGTAAAACTCGAAACTATTCTAGATTTTGACAAAGTTTTGGGTCTTAAGCTTGACGAAAATATTTCTAATCCGGTTGAATTAAATATACCTTTGGAGGCAAAAATTCTGCTTGATGAAAGAAATATTGCTCGCTTAAACAAAGATTGGAAAAAAGCAGACGAATTACGAATTAGACTAAAAAATGAATTCAATCTGGACGTTAAAGATACTCAAAACGGACAAGAGTTAGGATAATTGAAAGTTTTTAAAATGTAAAATGCTGGCAACAGTGACCTTAAGGACCATCTGTAATATGTTAAAGCGTTTTCAATGCATGGTAACAGATTATTGTAAACTTCATGGTCCTTCATATGATCTTCACATAACCATTCTAAAGTTAAATAGTTTAATTAATTTGAGTTGCCATTGGAACGGGTCAACATTCTATGAGTGATTTAGTACAAGCGAGCTGTATTAGTGATGATATTCGACAAGTTAATATAAAAAGTCATGATGAACTTAGAAATGATGAAATAGCTGCCAAACTTACCGAAGTTGTAGACGGTATCATGGATGGATCTAGAGCAATCAACATTTTCAATTGTTCACTAGTAATTAAATACGGAACTGAACACGCCAAAATTTCAACAACAGAAAGCCTTGATCCAATAAAAGCTCTTGCTGCCAGATTGACCGACGATGAACTTGAAAATATGAAGGTCGAAGAATTGTCAATTATCGAATTGGACATAACAGCAATTCAGCATTTATTTGTAATACTTTCAACAAGACTAATCACTTCTTATTACGAACTCATGCAGAAAACAGGCGTGGTTATAGATGCCAAAACTGTGGACATGATGCTAAAAGCGAGAATACGAATATTACTAAATGGCATGAATAGTCTTTTGTCGAAAGTAAAATTAAAGCATTTGGACAACACAAGAAATAAGAGAATTCAGGATGCAATCGAGGCATATAATTTAGATAACGGATTTCTGAGCGATGAAGAATTGAGTTGGTTAGACGCAATTTCGATGATGGAAGTCAAAAAAAGACAGGAATTAGCTAGAAATGAATTTATGGAAATAAAAATATCTCAGATTAATGCACAATTGACTCAGGAATATCTTTTTCTTGTCGATTTTATTCAGGCAAGTTCACAAAAGGTTTCGGAAAGTGTAATTGCTTTCGAGGAATCCTAATCTAAGAATATTTTTGCAGCTTTAAACAAAGTCTCTTCTTCAAATTTTCGTCCCATTATTTGCATTCCAATAGGCATACCTTCACTGTCTTCACCAACAGGAATAACTATAGAAGGAATTCCAACCAAATTAGCCGTAACAGTATAAACGTCAACCAAATATAGTTGTAAAGGATCATCAGATTTATCGCCAAGTTTGAAAGCTGTAGCAGGTGAAACAGGTGCGATTAAAATATCAACTTTCTTAAATACTTCATCAAATTCTCGCTTAAGTTTTGTCCGTACTTTGCTTGCCTGCTTGTAGAACTGATCGGAATATCCGGCGCTTAATGTATAAGTTCCAATCATAATTCTTCTTTTTACTTCGGGTTCAAGATATTTACTTCGTGAACCAACCAGATTTTCTTCATAATTATCGCTTACTTTTTTACCAAAACGAACTCCGTCATAGCGAGCTCGGTTTGATGATATTTCTGAAGGAACAAGAACATAATAAGCGGCTAATCCAAAATCTGTGCTTGGGATTGAAACCTCTTCTACATTTAATCCTTTTGCTTTGAATGATTCAATGGCATTAGTAATGGCTTCTCTTACAGAGTTATCTAAGCCTTCACCATAATATTCTTTTGGTATTCCAATCTTTAAATTTCGGATTTCGGATTTCGGATTTCGAATTTTATCGAGATAATTTGGAACAGGAACATCATAAGTTGTTGAGTCATTTTTATCACGCCCTGCCATAATTTCTTCGAGTAGAGCTGAATCATCTACATATCTTGTTAAAAAACCCGGAGTATCAAAACTTGAGGCCATTGCACCAACTCCATAACGTGAATTTCTTCCATAAGTAGGTTTCAAACCTATTAAACCGCAAAAAGATGCAGGCAATCGAATTGAACCACCCGTGTCTGTTCCAAGCGAAAAAAAACCTACTCCTGCGAGCAATGATGCTGCAGAACCTGAACTTGAACCGCCCGGTGTTTTCGAAAAATCCAAAGGATGTTTTGTAGGACCATAACCCGAGTTTTCTCCACTGCTTCCGAATCCCCAGGGATCAGAATTAGTTTTTCCAATAAGAATTGCACCTTCGTCTAAACATTTCTGAGCAACAGTAGACGTATACGGAGCAATAAAGTCTTCCATTAATTTTGAAGAGAAAGTGGTTTTTGTTCCTTCAACCAGATATAAATCTTTAACTGTAAAAGGAATTCCTAATAATTTCAAATTTCGAATTTCGGATTTCGGGTTTTGAATCTCTTCATCCAGTTTTTTTGCTTTCTCAAGCGCATCGTCAAGTATAGTAATAAAAGCATTAATTTTCGGATTAATTTCGTGAGCTCGATCGAGGTGTTCCTTAACTAAATCGTAAACTTTGATTTCACCGTTTTTAATTTTTTGAACAGTTTCTAAAAGACTTGGGATTACTGGTATATCTAATTTTTCCATTCGTAAATGCTAAAATATTACTTGTGCTTATTGTAAATTATTATTGCCTATTTTACCATGCTGGATAAACCTCAAGAAATAAAAGAGCTTACTATTGGTGAACATTTGGAACTGGATAAGGGTGAGGATTGCATCTCCGAAAGATTTAGTCATTGTGCATTAATCGTTTCTAAAAATGATAATGGAAAAGTTTCGGTTTGCCATTCACAGCCAGGATATCAAGATCTAGACTATCTTAAAGGCAATAAAAATAAGATATTAATTTTCAGCGCTGGAAAATTATTTGCTTGGAATGGATTTGAAGAATTAAGGCAAGCCATTTTAGACGGTGAATCGACTAAATTTAATTTAGAAGATATTGAAACTTTAGATTGTGCGTTTATTAACTTAGATTCAAATCGTTTTAATGCACATATTAGAAATGAAGGTAATAGTGTTAGAGTAATTATCAAGGATATTTCTTCGAACGAGACAATATTAGACGAAGTTTATGGCATTTAAAATAAAGTTGATTCTGTCATTCATTTTTGCTAATATTCTATTGTTATGAATAAAACAACTAATACAAACAACTACCCGTATTTTTATTTCTTTTTTGGAAGGAATTCTTACGGGAGAACAGTTTTGTAATTAGATAGATTTTTACAGAAAATTACAACCTCCCGAAAGGGAGGTTTTTTTTGTCTTTTCTTTATTTTTTACTATTTTATATATGAATCGCGAAGCTGTAGCTCTTCTTAGAAGAGGAATAGACATCGACAATCAAGCAACTGTAATCGAAGCCGATAACTATTTTAGGAGCTTTATAGCTTATCGCTTACGCCTTGCATTGGCGAAGAAATTAACAAATATAAAAATAAACGAAGCATTTAGACCTTTACTACGTGATTTTCAGGCTGCAAATGGAGGAGACAATATTAATAAAGAAATGTTCGAATTATATGCCGAAGAATTAAGAAATAGTCATCGTGGACAAATAATGAAGCAGGTTTTTGAAAGCACGTGCGTAATTATGACCGAAATCCTATCGACTTTAAATGGTTTAGACGCTCAATTAGTGAATCGATACGAAGAAGTTTTGTTAATTTTTGAACAAGAAGATGTTCTTCAAGTTTTAGAAGATTTAGTTACTGAACAACAAAATCCGGCATTTCAAGATTTAAAAAATCCTTTGAAAACTGCAAAAGCATACTTGAACTTATTAAAATCGGCTGCAGTCAAATTGGGAATGGAACCCATAAAAATGGGTAGTAAAACTTTAGAAATAGACAGATTGAGTTTAAGAAGATTTGTTGAAGAATATGCCTCTGAAGTTGGAAGCGAGATTAACGACGACGACGTTGTTACTTTAATTCATTCGTCGCTAAGTACTTTGATTGGTTTGGCCGGAAAGTATGAGCTCGATCACGATACAACTCAACAAATTGCTTTAGCGATTAGCAAGATCATTGTTCTTTCGAGAAAGCCTCATCCCGACAATCCAAATATTCATCAGATTGTTATGCCTACAGGCGGAGAGATTAGTAATTTGATTGAATGGATTATTAAGGGGATGTTTAACGGGAATCATATGGCGATGACAACCGTTTGCCCAGATTACGACTATGAAGTTGTAAATGGTATTGCTAGATTCACAGGAAAAGGTTTAGGCGATGAAATTGGTTTGGTTGGAACAAGTATTATGAATATTTCACCACAAATTATTCAAATACTTGAAGATCAACTCGGAATTAACCTGAATTGGAATATTGGCTACGCAAAATTCGAAGCAACAGAACAAAATGCAAAGTCAAATGGACTTGTCCAACAACAATTTATTAATAAACTTGATAGCAGTGCAAATAGAATGAGTTCTGCAATGGGCCGTGAAGTAGGTTTATTTCCTGAATCACTGACTATTTGAATTAATCATGAAGATTTCTGGGCTATTAAAGCTAAGCTTTTGTCTTTAGGCAAGCTTGATAAAAAGCGTATAGGTATCGAGGCATTAGGTAATTCGGTCCCAGGTGTAGATTGGGTTGTTGTAGGATTAATTGCTTCGGCAAATAACACTTTAATTTTAGACGGAGCTTCGGTTCAAATGGGTAGGCATTTTTACGACATCAGTATTAAAATTGGCGAAAGATTGACTAAAATTAAAAGTCTACTGAATGATTTGGAACTTGATATAGATAAAGGCCTAGAAAATTTTTCGGTGCTTAGAGAAATTGGAAGGTTGTACAAAATTTTCGAGAATGAGCTTGGATTACGTTGTAAATTATGTGACTTACTAGATTTAATAAGCTTGATTTGGGATAAATTGGGCTGTAATTTTACAAGAATGCCTTACATTTTTGGTGTTACAAACTATGCGGGCTTTTAATTGCAATTTTAATAATTTATTTGTAAAATTCAATTCAATGAATAAAAATACTATTAGAACAGCAACTGTGGTAGTCGATCAGAAAACTGATTGCCATATTTACGGGAAGTTGTTTTAATTAAGAATACCAAATTAAAATTAAGCCTCCCGAAAGGGAGGTTTTTTGTTTATATATTTTAAAACTAATTTTATGGAAACCATAAAAGAAGCTCATTGGAGCGAATTAAAAGGCATGAGCGAAAATAAAGCCGAAGAGTATATGATGCGTGAATGGGGTCGTATTCCTCCAGAATGGTTAGATCCAATATTTAGAGACGAGATTTTGGGAATGATTGGTGCCTCTGAACTAAGTGCTCACATGAATTGGGGTGAACAAGCATATGGCGGTGATAGCCGTTTAGGCAGCGATGCAAGACGAATATGGTTTGAAAGGAATTTTGCAAATCAAGGTCATCCTGGAGTTAAAGGATGGGTTGAAAGAGAAAAAGAGAGTTGAAATTCTTTTAAATTTTTCTTATAATCACAAAGTCATTACAAACTATGAACAAAAATATATTAAGTAAAACAACTTCTCACATTATTATTTCAATTATTATTGGAATCCATAATCACGGGAGGTTGAGTTTGGCTTAATAATAAACTCAGAAAATTGAACCTCCCGAAAGGGAGGTTTTTTTTGACCTTGTAACAAATTTATTTATTTATATATTCGAATATGAATGTTCAAATAGAAGCAGCAGAAAAGACTGCACAGTTTAGCCTAAGAGAAGTCCTGTTAGGGAAAGTAGCCGATAGTGAATTATCCAGCGCTTTGGAAGAATTAATTAATCCCGATACTGTAACTTTAAGGGAATTGGGTGATAAAACTTTTAAAGAAGTAATCGATTCGTTGGATCAACTCGCTTCATTAGATTTAGCGGAATTTGGCATAACTAATCCCGAACTCGTTGTTAATTGCATGCAAAGGTTGAAGCAAGACTTATTCAACTCGGTGAAACCTGAAAAAAGAGACAGTTTTGTTACTAACTACTCTAACTTTTCAAAAATTTTATTTAGCTGTTTTTTCTACCCTGAACTATATGGAACACAATGGGGAATTCTTGAGAGTGCATCTGAAGCTCAATCTGAAGCAACTTGGGATGATTTTCTTGCCGTACTAAAAGTTAATGAGCAAGAAACTTTTGAAGAATCTTTAAGTGTATTAAAAGAAGTTGCGCTAACTAAGACAGAAAGAAATTTAAGAGAAACCATTACGGTTGGCACAATAGTCGCCGAATTGGGTAATAGAATTCAGACAGTTCTGCCATTCTTGCAAACATTACCTCAAGATCTAACATGGAATGATTTAATCACTTTCTTAAATAAATTCTCGTTTGAACCAGCCGATGCAGTTGTTGAGCTTACAGATGATGTAACAGGGTTAACATTACAAACCACTTTTAAAGAAAGGTCCAAACTTTTGGGAGTTGTCGGAGGAAATTTGAATAGTTATATAAAAAAAATGGTGGCTTTGCAAGCTCCAAAAAAATTCGAACAACTAAAAGCCGAATTTTCAACAGGCTATTTCTTCGAGAAACCTGAAACAAATGGAGTATCCCAAAACGATGAAGTATTGGATAGAGAAGATAAGGAATTAATAATCGCAAAAGTCGGTAAATTTATGCCAAAACGAAGAGAGCGTGGTGCAAGTGAAAGTCGACTTGTTTTGATGGACAATAAGAGCTTAATTGATTCCGCAAAAGTTGCGCTGTTAAGAACCGAAGGGCGTTATTTGGGTGAGATGTACTTACAGGCCAGCGATTTTGAAAAATTGAGTCGTTCTCCTTTTCCTAGATTAGTTCCAAGGCAGAAAACTCCCGATACACCAAGAGCATTAACGTCTGAAGAGGCACAATTTATGGGAATTGACGCGACCGATAGCAGATATGTTGTGATGAAAAATCAGAAACTATTTTTTGCTATGACGAATTTACAGCTTGAGGCTTTAAATAGGAGAATAGAATTCTGTATAACAAATAATGTTCCTTTAATTGTCTTTATTCCAACTTGCCCATGTGACCAGCACGCTATGAAAAATGACGGAGAAATATACTTTACTGGAGGAGCATTGGTACCCGATTCAATAAGTTGGACAGGGATGAACACTTTGGATGCAGTAACAGAACTGTCGAAAATATTGGCAGCTAAAGGTGTTAAGGT
>WNFM01115953.1_pt1 | contig 15063 bp, 11 predicted proteins | sample 5400271 | NCBI WGS metagenome assembly WNFM01 (sample SAMN13153352, study PRJNA577476) | soil metagenome | isolation source: 60 cm saprolite on Douglas fir-dominated hillslope | place: USA:California | collected 2013-09-17
CTCGCAACTTATATTGGCAGTTTACCTTCTGCAGGTAAACCCGCATCATTTGCTGATAATGGTGTGCGCCCCGTGAAAGGTGATATAAATCTTGCAGTTAAAAAAGGAACAGAACCCAAGAGCCTTATCGTTGCGGTTTATTCAGGTGAGTTGCCGTATAGCGATGATCTTTCGCTTAAAGCAAAAGCAGTTACAGAAATACTGAATATTAAAATCATTGAAGATCTGCGTGAAAAGATGGGAGCCATTTATGGTGGTGGCATTTATGGCGGTCTGAATAAATATCCTTACAGCAATTATTCTCTTTTTCTACAGTTACCCTGTGGCCCGCAAAATGTAGATACGCTGCTCAAAGCAGCGACAGCGGAAATAGATGAAATAAAAACAAGAGGGCCGAGCCAGGAAAATTTAGATAAGGTAAAGAAAACATGGATTGAGCAATACAAGGTACAGATAAAAGAAAATAGTTACTGGAGCGGAAAGCTCCAGGGCATTTATTTCCAGGGTGATGATCCGAAGGCCATTTTTGATTATGAAAAAATGGTAAATGCATTAACGATTGATGATATTAAAGCAGCAGCGAACCTGTTGTTTGATAATAAAAATGTTTTCCAGGCAGTGTTGTATCCAGAAAATTTTGATGTGAAGACTCCGCTGAAAGGATTTTAAAAAAAGCTTTATTATAAATTTCAATGAAATAAACTTTTTAATTCCATTTATGTCAATTGTTGGTGAAAATCAAAAGAATTTTTTTGCTGCTATTGATATTAATTCCTGCTTTTAGCTGTAATAGAAGATGCGACTCATTTCCTTCCAGGCCATTGCGCCGCTTTCGGCAATGCCGTTTCGTTAGGATCGAGTTCTATTTCTACAAACTGTAATTCTTCACCATAGATTTTATAATCTATTTCATGATTGGTTCTTGTGGCCTGATTCATAGCAATTTAATTTTTTATTAAAGGTAAGAAACCAACGGGCCAAACATACTTATCAAAATGATAAATGGTGGTGATTGAAACACCGGATTTCCTTACATTGCCATCCCTTTTATAAAATAAAATATTTATGAAACAAAAAATATTATTGCTCATTGCATTTACTATATCAGTAGCTGCATTGGTAAACGGCCAGGCAAAGCTGGTAGAAAAAGTCACTAAACAGGGAACTGAGCTCGTTATCCCTTATGAAAAATATGTATTGCCAAATGGACTTATACTGATTATCCATGAAGATCACAGTGATCCTGTAGTGCATGTGGATGTCACTTATCATGGTAAATCAGGATTTGCTCATTTTTTTGAGCACATGATGTTCCAGGGTAGTGATCACGTAGCCGATGAAGAACATTTTAAAATTGTAACGGCTGCTGGTGGCACACTGAATGGCTCTACCAATCGTGACCGTACTAATTATTTTGAAACAGTTCCATCCAACCAATTAGAAAAAATGTTGTGGCTTGAGGCTGACCGCATGGGCTTTTTGATGGATGCAGTAACTCAAAAAAAGTTTGAAGTGCAGAGAGCCACTGTAAAAAATGAAAGAGGACAAAACTATGATAACCGTCCTTATGGTTTGCTGAGTGAAGTAGCTTCTAAAAATTTATATCCTTATGGTCACCCTTATTCATGGTTAACGATTGGCTATATCGAAGATCTGAATCGTGTAGATGTAAATGACCTGAAGAATTTTTTCCTTCGCTGGTATGGGCCCAACAATGCCACGCTAACGGTTGGTGGTGATGTAAAGCCTGCCGAAGTAATAAAGCTGGTAGAAAAATATTATGGTCCTATTCCCCGCTGCCCGGAAGTAAAGCCTGTAATAGTACCGCCAGCTATATTAGAAAATGATCGCTATGTTTCTTATACAGATAACTATGCAAAACTTCCTTTATTATATATTGACTACCCCACGGTACCTATTTACCATAAAGACATGGGAGCATTGGCATGTCTTGCGCAGGTAATAGGCCAAGGAAAGAATTCTGTTCTGTATCAACAGTTGACAAAAAAACAATTGGCATTGCAGGCTACTGCCAGCAGCCAGTTATCGGAGTTAGCCGGTGAATTTGGTTTCTTTATTATTCCTACGATGGGACATACGCTGGCACAAATGGATTCACTTTTCCACAATGCACTCGATACATTTGAACAACGTGGCGTAACGGATGATGATATCGCCAAATTCAAAGGCGGTATGGAAGCGCAGCAGATAAATGGTTTGCAAAGTGTAGCAGGCAAGGTTTCGCAATTAGCGGCGTTTCAAACTTTTTCAGGCAATCCAAATAAAATCGCTGACTTAATTAAAATGTATACATCAGTGACCAAAGAAGATGTGATGAGAGTATATAATGAATACATAAAGGGCAAGCATGCTGTGTTTGTCAGTGTATTACCAAAAGGACAGGATAAAGTAATTGCAGCGGCAGATAATTACAAGGTTGACACTACACATTATAATGCTCCTGATTATGGTTACAAAGGTTTGAAATATGTAAAAGCAAAAGACGGCTTTGATCGCAGCAAACATCCGGGCAATGGCCCTAACCCAACAGTAAGGGTACCTAAGTTCTGGAGAAAAGATTTACCAAACGGTATTAAAATGATAGGTACTGAAACCAATGAACTGCCAACCGTTACTTTATCTATTACCATACCCGGTGGTCATTTGCTGCAGGCAAACGATACTTCTAAGATTGGTCTTGCCAGTTTGTTTTCCGACATGATGAATGAAGACACAAAAAATTATACTGCGGAACAAATGGCAGTTGAATTACAAAAACTGGGCAGCCAGGTAAATGTCAGCAGCAGCTTTGATGGAATTACGTTTAATGTACAGACACTGAAAAAAAATCTGGATAAGACTTTAGCATTACTGGAAGAAAGAATGCTGAATCCAAAATTTACGGATGATGCTTTTAAAAGAAATCAGAAACAGGTATTGGAAAGTTTCAAACAGGCAAAATCACAACCGGCGACAGTTGCCACTGACGTAATTGCTAAGATAAATTATGGCCCGAATAATATTTTGTCAATGAGTGAAGATGGCACTGAATACACCGTAAAAAATCTTAAGCTGGACGATATAGAAAATTACTACAACAACTATATGACATCTAAAAATGCGAAAGTGGTGATTGTAGGTGATGTAAAACAGGAAGAGATACTTCCAAAACTTGCTTTTCTTAATAAACTGCCAAATAAAAAAATAGAATTGCCAATGGTAAATGCAACACCGGTCGCAAGCGATGAATCAAAAATTTTCTTAGTAGATATTCCAAAAGCCGCACAAACAGAATTCCGTGTAGGCTATGCCACTGATTTAAAATATGATGCTACGGGTGAATATTATAAAGCAGGGCTGATGAACTTTGCATTAGGTGGCGGTTTTAATGGAAGATTAAATATTGATTTAAGAGAAGATAAAGGCTGGACTTATGGAGCCCGTTCTTCTTTTAATGGAGATAAATACAGTGGCGAGTTTGAATTCAGTTCCGGTATCAGGGCCGATGCTACAGATAGTGCATTAGCTGAAACAATAAAAATATTAAAGGATTATTCTAACAATGGTATTACCGATAGCGAGATGGTATTTATGAAAAGCGCCATTGGCCAGCGGGATGCATTACGTTATGAAACAGGTTTTCAAAAAGCCGGCTTTATCCGCAATATTCTCGATTATAATCTTCCCGCCAATTATGCCGATCAGCAAAATAAAATAATGAAAGGCATTACACAGAATGATATTAATGCTTTAGCTAAAAAATGGGTAAACCCTAATAAACTGAATATGCTATTGGTTGGAGATAAAGCTAAAATATTACCGGGCTTACAGAAATTGGGTTATAAGATTGTTGAATTAGATGTAGATGGTAAGCCTGTGGAGAAGAAAGCTTTCTAATCTATTTTTAATAATATAAAATAAAACGTCCCGATCAAGGCCGGGACGTTTTTTATCTGCCCTCCTGCAATCAAACCGGGGCAGATACACCAAAACCAACTATTAAAACTTTGGTTGCCTTAATATGACATTCTTTGTTTATGATTTGCTGCTTCGAAGCCGGCCCAGCCACACCCTCTTTCCCTGGATCATTCTTACCAGGTACATGATACCAACAAAGATGAAAAAGAGTGGTCCCAAAAATCCTAACAACGCAATAAATTTCGTTCCATAGAATTTTGCCATTGGTCTTCTTAATCTTTCTGCAATAAGATACATGCTCGGCACCATTACCAGCGTTAAAAAGAATGAAAACATCAACCCGAAAATGATCGTCCATGACAGCGGCCCCCAGAATACAACACTATCGCCGCCAAAGAAAATACCCGGTTTAAGATGACCGAATAATCCTGCAAAATCAATATTAAAGCCGACTGCAAGCGGTAAAAGGCCAAGCATTGTGGCTACGGCAGTAAGTAATACAGGAATTATACGAATTTTTCCTGCCTGTATTGCCGCTTCTCTTGTACGCATACCCCGGCTACGCAGTTCATCTGTAAATTCTATCAGCAGGATACCATTTTTGATTACAATACCTGCAAGTCCAACAATACCGACCAGTAACATAATAGTCGCTATGGTCATTCCGGTAACAGCATATCCCAAAAGCACACCGATCACCGAGAAAAATATTTCTGTAATTACAATAAAAGGTTTACTCATGGAATTGAACTGCAATACAAGAATCAAAAAGATCATACCCACCGCGATGATAAATGCTATTCCCAAAAATTGTTGTGTTTCTTTTTCCTGCTCACTTTGTCCGCTTAGCTTGAGGCTAACATCCGGCGGTATTTTCACTTTACTCTTAAAGTCATCGAGCTTTGTTTGCAGCTGTGCATTTATCGGACCTACCATCGTAGGATCAAGCACATTACTTTGTAACTGAATGGTGCGTTTTACATTTTTTCTTTTTACTCCACCGGTAGTATTCGTGTAATCAACCTTAGCAACAGCGCTTAATGGGAGTGATTTTACCTGCATCGTATTCATATCCATAAATGTGATGCGCATATTCATCAGGTCGGTAATATTATTACGCAGCAGGTCAATATATCTCAACTGTATCTTGTATTCATCTTCTCCGTCTTTGATCTTGCTCACTTCTTTGCCAAATACGGCTGTGCGTATTTCCGATCCTATCTGGCCGGTACTTACCCCTTCCATCATTGCCTTTTCCCGATCTACATTAACGGTTATTTCCGGGTTATTAAGATCTACATCCGCCTGGAGGTTTTCAACTCCTGCAATGCGATTGGTATCTAAATAATTAAAAAGTTGCGATGCCACTGAAGCAATGTTTTCAAAATTATCTCCTGATACTTCTATATTAACCGGGGGATCAGTAGGCGGGCCTCCATCTTCCTGGGCTACTTCTATGCTGGCTCCCGGAATACCCTTCATTACTTGTCTTATGGAGTCTTTGATTGGGCCGGTCCTTATTCCATGCCTTTTTGCGTATTCAACAAATGAAACTTGTATGCGTCCGAGGTTTGATTGAACACTTCGGTTATTATCTCTCGGATTATTAGCACTGACAGCTACATTGGTAATAACACTTTCTACAATGCTATCCTTTTGAACTGGTTCCAATACTTTCAACACCCGTTTTTCCAGCACACCTGTTATACTATCAGTATATTTTACATTAGTGCCTACGGGCAATTTTAAATAGACGTAAACAAAATTGGGATCCCCACTTGGAAAGAATGTTTGTTTATTACCACGAAATATTAACGCTATTAAGGCAAAGAAAAATAATCCGAATAATGAAACGAATGCCCAAACCGGTCTTCTTTTTTGCAATACCCATCTCAACAATTTTTCATAGCGATTCATTAATGCCGGTAAAACTTTTTTCTGGAAGGAATGAATGAGATCATTCAACACATAGGAATTAAATACCATCAGGATTGCCATCAGCAATAAAAAATTGGCCATGCCATGCATGCCGGGCAGATGTAATAAGATACCTGCTATTAGAAAAACAAGGAACCATTTATTTTTAAATATTGCATTCTTTGGTTTTGCATGTTCCTTTCCTTCCGGCCTCATAAACGTTACAGCAAACACGGGGTTGAAAATAAAAGCAACTATTAATGATGCCGCCAGTGTAAGAATTAAAATAGTTGGCAGGTAGATCATGAACTTACCGATCAATCCTTTCCAGAATAATAATGGGAAGAAAGGAGCCAATGTAGTGGCTGTACCCGCAAGCACCGGCACAAAAACTTCACCGGCAGCTTCTTTGGCGCTCCGGATTATTGGCACTTTGCCGTTATTATAAATACGGTGAGTATTTTCAATAACAACTATGGCATCATCCACTATAATACCGAGACCGAACAACAAGGCAAAGAGTACAATGAAGTTGAGTGTAACACTTGTACCAATGATACCATCTGCAATCGGTAAAAAGAGAAATGCTACAAATACGCTTAATGGAACACTTAATGCTACAAAGAAGGCATTGGCAACTCCCATAAAGAACATAAGTATGATCAAGACAAGAATAAAACCAATCACGATTGTATTAATCAAATCAGTGAAAGAAGTTTTTGTTTGCTTGCTCTGATCACCCGTAAAAACCACTTTAAGATCTTTTGGTAATTCTTGTTTCTCCTGCATGTCAGCGACCACTGCTTTTACCTTGTCAGCACAATTAATAAGATTTTCACCTGCTCTCTTTACAATATTGAGTGTTACCACATTCTTACCATCTAATCTTGCATAGCTATCTTTTTCCTTAATAGTATCTCTTATCTGGGCAATATCTCTTAAATAAACTGAAGCACCTTGTGCACTGCTTCTCACTACAATGTCCTGCATGTCTGCTGCGCTGGCAAACTGACCTTTGATCTTTAGTGTACGTTTCATATCGCCCACTTCTATCAACCCGCCTGTTATATCATGATTCTCACGACTGATGGCATTTTCAATATCAGTAAAACTTATTCGTGAAACCGTCATCTTATAAGGATCAACATTTACCTGTATCTCTCTTTCAGGCGCACCTACAATCTCTGCTCTTGTGATCTCACTTAATTCCTCGAAACGATCCTGCATCTTATCTGCATATTGTTTCAACTTTATACCATCATAATCGCCGCTGATGTTTACAAACATGATAGGTATCTCACTGAAAGCGAATTCCTGCACATCAGGCTCCTGTGTCAGGTCAGTTGGCAGATCAGTTCTTGCTTTGTCAATAGCATCTTTTACTTTTTGCTTGGCTATTTCTGTTTTTACATCCGTATCAAATTCTATTACAATGAGACTGTAATCCGCCTGTGATGTACTTTGAATTTTGTTAACCTTGGCACCACTGATGCCTTTCAATTGTTTTTCAATCGGACGGGTCACCAGGTTTTCTATATCCTTTGGTGAATTACCAATGTAAATAGTACTTACTGAAATGGTAGGCACAACAATATCAGGAAATTGCTCCTTTGGCATACTGTTGAACTTGACCAATCCGTATGCCGATATGAGAATAGCAACAATGTATATAGCAGTTCTGTTATCTATCGCCCAACTGGTTGGTTTGAACTGTTTAAATTTTTTTGATATCCCTTCTAAAAGTTTCATGTGTTTATTTTTTCATTTGATTTTGGCAAATGGTCCCGCCTAAGGCGGGATTCATCGCTGGCTGGCATGATACCTCGAAAATTTTATGGCTCATTTCATATTATTCTTTTTGAAGCCGTCAATTATATTTGAGTAGTTGTAGTTACTGTTTGCCCATCATAAACGGTTTGATAACCTTCGGTAATGACCGCATCGCCACCCATCAATCCATTCTTTATTTCAATATTACCATTATACGCTTCACCTACAGTTACTGGTTTCTTTCTTGCTACCATTTTATTTCCTGTTTTTTCTATCACATATACATACTTTCCTTTCTCGTCAGTTTGCACCACATTGATGGGTACAACCAGTGCAGCTTTTGCCTTATAGTCCAATATTTTTAAAGTGGCCAATTGATTAGGTTTTAAAAATGGATCGGCAGGAAGTTTTGCTTCAGTAATAAATGATCTTGTAGTTGGATTAACGGATGCACCTATCACACTAATGGTTGATTTAAAAGCAGGCCTCCCGGTTTCAGGAACTACAACTTCTACCTGGTCGCCTTTTTTAACACGGGAAATATAATTCTCCGGTACTTCCGTTACCATTTTAAGAGTATAGGTATTGACTATCCGGATCTGGTTGCTGCCCCCAGCAAAAATTTCTCCTGGTTTTATATTTACCTCATCAGCTATTCCCGAAACGGGTGCGTAAACAAAAGATGTGTTCCATGTTTCATTCAGTGTGGCAATTTGTTTCTTAAGAGCATCCACATTATTTTTTGCAGTGATCAATTGCACTTCAGTGCCGATTCCCTGGTCCCAAAGATTCTTTTGCCTGTTATAAATATTTTCAGCATAAGCTAATTGAGTTTTCAATCCATCTACCTGCTGCAACATCACTGCATCATCTAACTTAGCCAATAGCTGTCCTTTTCTCACAACATCGCCTCTTTTTACATATAAGGCTTTTACCTGTGCCGGCATGCCTCTTGGGGTAACATACACAATGTTGTCTGCATCTATTTTTCCCTGCAGCTCGATAAAGTGAGTAAACTCCTGCACCCGCACAGAATCCGCCGATACCAGTTTTGCAACATTGGCAGCATTAGGATTGGCCTTTTCAATTTGCTCTTCCAGCTTGCGAATCTCTGCATCCAGATCATTTTTTTCTTTCTTTAGTTTTTCCAGTTTTACTTTCATATCCCCGGTATCTCCTTTCTTTTCTTTGCTGCTGTTGCCACAACCGGTCATAATGAATGTTGCTGTTATCACCATTAAAACAAAAATCTTCTTCATATTAATTTATTATAGAGTGATTGAATTATAATTTTCCGATAGCTTTTAAATAATCTGTTTTAGCAATAATAGCATCATACAAGGCGCTGATATAATTAGTTTGCGCAGCTTTCAAGTCTGTTTCCGCTGCATTTATTTCAAGATTAGAACCAACACCCGCATCATATTTTTTCTTAGTCTGGTCGTAAACATTTTCTGCCAGTTCCATATTCTTTTTCTGAAAATCCAGCGTGGCAATGGCAGAGCTAAAATTATTCTTTTCAGTTTCAATATCATTGTCAATAGAAAGCTTTAACGCCTCTTTTTGGTTATTGCTTTTTTGCAATTCCAGTATTGACTTTTCAATTTTTGCTTTTGTAGAATACCCTTTAAAAATCGGTACATTCATCCTAAGGGTAACAGCAGAAATAGGAAACCATTCACCGCCGCTAAAAAAATTAAACTTAGGCCGCTGCGCATTCTCATTATAATATGCATTAAGACTTAAGGTTGGAATACGGCTTAACTTATAACGCCTGATATTAAATTCATTTAGCTTAATGCCCAATTCTGCATACTGGTATTCTTTTCGGTCGCTGTATTTGAAATCTGCAATAGCCGGTAATCCTTCCCGCACATTATCATAATTTATCGTATCAGTAAGTGCTAAAGAATCTCTTACCGGCATGCCCATCAATAATTTCAAACCCAGGTAACCATTATTAATTTGATTTAATGTTTTTATTTTTTCAGTTTGCACATTGGCTAATTGTACAGATACTTTATCAACGTCGAGTTTTTCAGCAAACCCGTTTTTATAGATCTCACGGGTGTCATGCAGTAACTTATCCAGCCTTGTAATATTAGCATCCAATAGCTCAACCTGCTTTTTGCCGACCACTAATTGATAATAGACCTTGTAAATATTGGCTTTGATCATTTCTTCTGTTACTTCAACATTTTTTTGTGAAAAATCAAGTACAGTCTTTCTTGCCTGCAAGCCAACGAACACCTGGCCGTCAAATAATATTTGGTCAAGCGATACACCGGCCGTTGCATTATATTTTATACCAAAAGGAAATTTTTCATAGGTACCTGGTGTGCCGCCAAAAAATTCTGCCGGAATAAGACTTACCGGCGGCTTTACATTATCTACCATTGAAAAACTTCCATTGATCTGGGGATAGGCCGCTGAAGTAATGTCTCTATTAGTCTGTGCTTGTATCTGCACATCAAGCAAAGCATTTTTTACCTGTACATTATTTTTTCTGGCATATTCTATTGCCTGCTGAATAGAAAATTCATGGGCAGATAGTTGCTGTGCTTTAATGTCATTACAAAACAACAAAACACAGATATATCCAATCTTACTAAACCATTTTTTTATCATGCGCTAATGATTTTTTTGATAATTCAATTTGCATAGATGACTCCATCTTATATTTTAAAATAAGTTTATGCCCTTTTATCGTGGCAAGACCATAAATAAAATGTTCAATGATTTGCCCGCTTATTACAGCGAGGTTGTATTTGCCTGGAGGAAAAACAGAAATATTGAAGGGTATCATCATAGATTCAAGCCGGAATTTTGACAATACTTCGGTATTAATATCCGGACGATACAGATCTTCTTTTTTACCCCATTCAATATTTTCCCTGATGATTTTTGCAAGAAACTTGTCCTTATGCTCTTTAAACCGCTGGTAAGCTTTGAAGTGAAATTTTGCAAGATCATTAAGCACCATCGGGTTCATATTACTCAACTGCTCAATAATGTTTTCCATGGTAATAAATATTTCATGCACTGCATTCTTAGCTTCCCTGCGGCAGGCAGCACAATCTGCCTGCATTACCATGATATGCCCGTCTACTACAGCTTCCACCATTTCATCTTTGTCAACAAAATACTGGTATAATGTTTTTTTTGACATACCCAGGCTGTTTGCAATATCGTCCATAGACACCGATCGTATGCCATATTGCATAAACAGCTCGTGAGCTTTTTCCAGTATTCTTTCTTTGGCTTCCATAATCACAATTTCAGTGCGCAAAACTATGGAAACTTTTAACGTAACCAAAGTTTCCATCCATTTTTTTTAAAAATTACTGCCCCAGTCAATGCCCTTTTTTACGCTACCTTAGCCTTAAATTATTTTCATGGAAAGTGCACCCGGCCCGCAGGGAAAAAGTACATTTAGAAAATTAGTTCGTGTTTTCATCCAGGGTCTTATCATTCTTGCCCCCATTGGTCTTACAGTTTATGTGTTATACTGGCTTTTTGACAAGGTGGATAGCATCCTGCGGCCCTATGTTAATATCCCGGGACTTGGTTTCGTTATCATTATTTTGTTTGTACTTCTTGTTGGCTGGATAAGCACTTATTTCTTAATGGGCAGCTTTATCCATTTTTTTGATCAGGTAATGGAAAGGACCCCGGGTATAAAATTTATTTATTCTTCCACTAAAGATTTTTTTGAAGCGTTTACGGGGCATAAAAAGAAATTTAATAAACCCATTCTTGCCAATGTATTTGGCGACAACGTATGGGTAATGGGTTTCTTAACAGACGAGGAGCTTGCCAAATTCGATATGGGTGCTGAAATGGTTTCAATTTATATACCACAGGCATACCACTGGGCAGGGCAATTATATGTATTGCCCAGGAATAAAGTAAAAAAGATAGACAAGATTAGTTCTGGTGATACTATGAAATATGCAGTAACCGGCGGTGTAGTAGATACAGATACTGAAAAGAAGGCGATAGAAAGAATGGAGACTGCAGGGAAAAATAATGACACTGGACGAAAAGTTGTAAAAAGTATGGATGATGCAGAAAGAAATAATGAGACGGAAATAAAAGAAGAGACGGGAATAAATCCTAATGCAGAAAGAAATGAAGATGAAGGAAGAAAAAAACTGGAACCGTCCCCCGATCAATTATTATGATTGCTGTCGTGAAAAAGTTTTTCCTTATATCATTTTCATTACTGCTATGGCAACAATGTTTTTGCTGGGGGTTTTTTGCGCATAAAAAAATAAATTACTACGCCGTATTCCTGTTACCCCCGGAAATGATGGTGCTTTATAAATCGAATGTTGATTTTTTATCCGGGCATGCTGTTGATCCTGATAAAAGAAGATATGCTGTTGCTGAAGAAGGGCCCCGGCATTATATAGATATAAATTATTATGGTAAATATCCTTATGATTCGCTGCCACGAAAATGGAATGATGCAGTGGCAAAATATTCTGAAGGTATATTAAATGCGAATGGTATTGTACCCTGGTGGGTGCAGACAATGCTGGGTCGGCTTACCAATGCATTTAAAGAAAAAAACCAGGCAAACATTTTAAGATTATCAGCAGAGATAGGCCATTATATTGCCGATGCGCATGTGCCCCTTCACGCCAACAGTAATCATAACGGTCAGTTCACCGATCAGAAAGGGATTCATGGATTTTGGGAAAGCCGCATTCCTGAATTATTGGCAGAAAAAGAATGGGATTTTTTTATTGGAAAAGCCGAATACATTAAAAATCCGGGTGATTTTATATGGAAAAGAGTTTTGGAAAGCGCCGCTGAAGCTGATACTGTGTTGAAATATGAAAAAGAGCTTACTAAAATATTTCCTTCCGATCAGAAGTATTCTTTTGAAGATCGCAATGGAATAATCATTCGTCAATATTCTTCCGCCTTTTCCAAAGCTTATGATGCACAATTAAAAGGTATGGTGGAAAAAAGAATGCGACAATCCATTTATGCAGTTGCTTCGTTCTGGTACACAGCATGGGTAAATGCAGGACAGCCTGATTTAACCAAACTTAGCAGCAAAGAATTTTCAGCTAATGATTTGAAAGAATTTGAAAGCCTGAACAATTCCTGGAAAAATAACTCAATAAAAGGAAGAGAGCATGAAACTCCCATTCCCTAAAGAAGAGTTTCATATTATTTTACACAAAGTTTTAAAATTTTTATTATAGAAGTTTTATTTCTTTGTACTATGAAAGATGTAATGAGTAATAAAGAATATATCAAATTAAGTTCCCCGCCAGCCGGCGGTGACAGGGGCATTCATAATTTTAATGCTGGCCCTTCTATACTCCCCAAAGAAGTTTTTGAAAAAGCAAGCCATGCTATTTTAGATTATAATAATACCGGTTTATCTATTTTAGAAATTGGTCATCGTTACTACCTTATTCGAAGCGGTAATGGTTGAAGCAAGAGAGCTTGTAAAAGAATTGATGAAGCTTGATAATGACCACGAGGTTTTATTCCTGCATGGCGGCGCTACTACACAGTTTATGCAAGTGCCGATGAATCTGCTGAATGAAAATGATATTTCATCTTATACGGACACCGGCGCATGGGCAGGCAAGGCAATTAAAGAAGCAAAATTATTTGGCCATGTAGAAATAGCAGGTTCATCAAAAGAAAATAATTATACATCTATTCCTGAAAATATTTCTGTATCCCCGACAGCGGCTTATTTGCATATTACTACCAATGAAACTATTGCAGGAACGCAATGGCATAATATTCCTTACGATTGTGGCGTACCTCTTATTGCAGATATGAGCAGCGATATATTGAGTCGTGTACTTGACTATAATAAGTTTGATTTGATATATGCCGGTGCGCAAAAAAATATGGGTGCAGCCGGTGTAAACCTTGTGGTGGTTAATAAAAACATTTTGGGGAAAGTAAACAGGGTAATTCCTACCATTCTTGATTATCGCAATCATATTAAAGAAGGAAGCATGCTGAATACACCACCTGTATTTGCTGTGTATGTGGCAATGCTTACTTTACGTTGGTTAAAAGAACAAGGCGGTGTGCCGGCTATGGAAAAAAGAAATAATGAAAAAGCAAAACTATTTTATAATACAATGGACAGCCTTCCGATATACAGAGGCGTGGTAACTAAGGAAGATAGAAGTAAAATGAATGCGGTATTTGTAATAGATGATCCTGTTACGGAAAAAGAATTTTTGGACTTATGTAAAAGCGAAGGCATGATTGGTGTAAAAGGCCATCGTACCGTAGGTGGCTTCCGGGTTTCCATGTACAATGCATTACCGCTGGAAAGTGTAAAAGCCATAACAGGATTGATGAAAGAGTTTGCTGATAGAAAAGGTTGAGATGATGTTCAACCTTTTCTATTTATAATTATTTTCTATACGGAATTTTTCTTGCTGCATATTCTGCAAAAGAACGAATTACATCTTCATTGGTATATTTAGTGCCGTATTCGGTTGCATCATTTACTACCCAAAGCGTGTTTCCTTTTTCACCTTCATTTAATGCAATGCTGAAATAAATGCGACCTGCAGGTAAATTAGGTGTACGGATATTTTTACCTGCGGCACTAAGCACCCAGTCAACAGTGCGCTGACCGGCATTAATCGCAGTATTGGTTTTATCAGCAATTAAAATTCTTCTTTCCACTTTTGTAAACAATACAGCATCTGCATTTAATAAAATCGCTATCTCTCTTGCTTCTTTTTTATAAATATCTTCTGTGTTGATACCCTTTTCCTTCAAAACAGAATTGGTAGTTTGTAACGATTGATAAGTGATTATCTTCGAGTATCTTTTTCTCGGATGATTATTTTTTAAAAGTTCAAAATAGAATTGCTCCTGTATTTTTTCCGATTCCCTTTCCTGCAAAGTCTTTATTTCATCGGGTTTCATTTCTTTGGGCAACTCCCCTGAATAAGTAAGCTGAATGGGTAGCAGGGCAACAACCTGGTGATTGGCGGTAGCCTGTTTAAAATCGTCTGTGGCATTTCTGCTGGAGCTACAGGAAATAATAGCTAAAAAAGAAAATAATACTGCTGGTAAGAGTAGATTTTTTCATATAGGGTTGATTTAGACATGTTGTTTGAAATAGACATTCTTTAGAACGTTAAGATACATTACTGATTGTATAAAGGCGTTAAAATAGCCGAAAGCAGTATGTTTGCGGAAATTTTCGATGATGGCAGGTATTAGTCCGTTTAAGGCTTTGAGACCTAATGAAAAATTGGCTTCCCAGGTTGCATCCCCTCCTTACGATGTACTAAACAGTGAAGAGGCCAGGACAGAAGCAAAAGATAATCCTTACTCTTTTCTTCATGTTACCAAATCTGAAATTGATCTTCCTGAAAACATTGATGTACACAGTGCGATAGTTTATGAAAAGGCAAAAGAAAATCTTGAACAATTAATCAACAATGGTAT
>WNFM01215422.1_pt1 | contig 15061 bp, 11 predicted proteins | sample 5400271 | NCBI WGS metagenome assembly WNFM01 (sample SAMN13153352, study PRJNA577476) | soil metagenome | isolation source: 60 cm saprolite on Douglas fir-dominated hillslope | place: USA:California | collected 2013-09-17
TCGAAGATCCTCACGCTCTTCGACGGCGGGGACGCGCACCACGCCGCGACGGCGGCCGGCGTGCGGCGGTCCATCGACGCGCTCCGCGCGCGGATGCGGCCCGACGATCTGCTGTTCGTGCTGCTGCTCGGCCACGGCTCGTTCGACGGCGTCGAGGCGAAGTTCAATCTCGTGGGGCCCGATCTCTCGTCGGCGGAGTGGGCCGCGCTCCTGAAGCCGCTCCCGGGCCAGATCGTCGTCGTCAACACGACGGCGGCCAGCTTCCCGTTCCTCGAACACCTCGCGGGCCCGCGCCGCGTCGTCATCACCCCGACCGACTCCGTCGCGCAGCGCTTCGACACGGTGTTCCCGGAGTACTTCATCAGCGCGCTCACGGACGCGAGCGCCGACCTGGACAAGAACGGCCGCGTGTCCATCTGGGAGGCCTTCACGGCGGCGAACATGGGCGTGCGCCGGTACTATACCCAGCGCGGCCAGCTCGCGACCGAGCGCGCGCTCATCGACGACAACGGCGACGGCGTGGGGCGCGAGACCGGCGGCGAGGGCACCGACGGCTCCCTGTCGAGCCGGCTGTACCTGGATCCCGACGTTCCGGGCGCCGCGCCGACCGACGAGGAGACGAGGAGTTGCTCCAGCTGCTCCAGAAGCGCGCCGCGCTGCAGATCGATGCCGACGAATTGAAGGAGCGCCGCCAGTTGATGACGCCGGACGAGTATCAGAAGGAGTTCGAGCGGGTCATGGTCGCGCTCGCCTCCGTGTCGCGCGACATCCGGCGGAAGCAGAAGGCGTAAGCGAGGCGAGAAGGCGGGAGGCGCGAGGCGCGTTTCCGGCTTTTCCGCACTTCGCTCCTCGCACCTCGATCCTCGATCAATATTCCCACCTCCGGTCCCTGCTCCTCAGGACCGCGCCCACCGACACACCCACCACGAATCCTCCGATGTGCGCCCAGAACGCCGTGCCGCCGGCCGCGGCGTTGGCGATGCCGAGCGATCCGATGCCGTTGATCAGCTGGAGCAGGAACCAGATCCCGAGGAAGAAGATCGCGGGAATCTCGACCAGGTCGAAGAAGAAGACCAGAAAGATCGCCGTGAGCACGCGGGACTGCGGATAGAGGACGAAGTAGGCGCCCATCACTGCCGCGATCGCGCCGCTCGCGCCGAGCATCGGCACGGCGGAGAAGGGGTTGAAGAGGATCTGCAGCAGCGCCGCCGCCGCGCCGGCGCCGAGATAGAAGAACAGGAACCCGACGTGCCCCAGGCGGTCCTCGACGTTATCGCCGAAGATCCACAGGTAGATCATGTTCCACAGGATGTGCATCCAGCCGCTATGGAGGAACTGGCTCGTGAAGAGCGACGGCCACCAGAACCACGCGGGGACGACGGCGTAGGCGCCGACGAACTGCTCCAGCCACACGCCGGGCAGCGTGAGCTGATACACGAACACCAGCACGTTGAGGACGATGACCCCGACCGTGACGAACGGGACCGTGCGCGACGGGATGACGTCGCTGACAGGGAACATCCCGCGAGTATAAACTGGCTGCCATGGCCGATCCGATCCCGGCGCCGCCGCTCGTCAGCTCCCCGAACGCCGCGCTGATGTTTCCCACGCTCACGCCGCAGCAGATCGCGCGCGTGGCGGCGCACGGGTCGACACGGGCGATCCGCCAGGGCGAGGTGCTCATCGAAGCCGGCGCTCAGCCGGTGCCGTTCTTCATCGTCAAGGCGGGGCACATCGAGATCGTCCGGGTCTCGAGCGAGGGCGAAACGCTCGTGACGGTTCACGGTCCCGGCGGATTCACCGGCGAGGCGAACATGCTGCTCGGCCGTCCCGCGCTGATGCGCGCGCGGGTCAGCGAGGCCGGGGAGGTCGTCGAGCTGACGCGAGAGCGCCTGCTCGCGCTCGTCCAGACCGACACCGAGATCGGCGACATCGTGATGCGCGGGTTCATCTACCGGCGCGTCGAGTTGATCGCGCAGGGGATCGGAGACGTCGTGCTCCTGGGATCCGTCCACTGCGCCTCGACGCTGCGCATCAAGGAGTTCCTGATCCGCAACGGACATCCGTTCTCGTACATCGATCTCGATCGCCAGCCCGACGTCGAGGCGCTGCTGGATCGGTTTCATGTCGCGCCGGCGGACGTGCCGGTCCTGATATGCCGCGGCGATAGAGTGCTGCGGAACCCGACGAACGAGACCATCGCGGGCTGCCTGGGGTTCAACGCCGCCATCGACCGGACCCACGTCCGCGACGTGCTCATCGTCGGCGCCGGGCCCGCCGGGCTGGCCGCGGCGGTGTACGGCGCGTCCGAGGGGCTGGACGTGCTCGTGGTGGAGGCGAGCGCGCCGGGCGGGCAGGCCGGCGCGAGCTCCAGGATTGAGAACTACCTCGGCTTTCCCACGGGCATCTCGGGGCAGGAGCTCGCGTCGCGCGCGCTGACCCAGGCGCAGAAATTCGGTGCGCAGATCATGATCGCGAAACACGCCGTGTCGCTGGCCTGCGATCGCAGGCCCTACGGCGTGCGGCTCGACGATGGGCCGATCGTCCCGACGCGCACCGTGATCCTCGCCGCCGGCGCCGAGTACCGGCGCCCGGCGATCGAGAACCTGTCACGGTTCCAGGGCGCCGGCGTGTATTACAGCGCGACCCCCATGGAGGCGCAACTGTGCGCCGGGGAGGACGTCATCGTCGTCGGCGGCGGCAACTCGGCCGGCCAGGCCGCCGTGTTCCTCGCGGCGGGCACGCGGCGCGTGCACATGCTCGTGCGAGCCGACACCCTGGCCGCGACGATGTCGCGGTATCTGATCCGGCGCATCGAAGACAGCCCGGTGATCGACGTGCGAACGCGCACGGAGATCGTGGCCGTCGACGGTGACAGTCAATTGCGGTCCGTCCAGTGGCGCGACAATCGGACGGGCGCGATCGAGACGCACGAGATCCGCCACGTGTTCCTGATGACGGGCGCCACACCCAACACCGCGTGGCTGGACGCATGCGTCGCGCTCGACGCCAAGGGTTTCGTCAAGACCGGCACCGCGCTGACGCCGGAGGACCTCGCGGCGGCACGGTGGGCCCCGCCCAGATCGCCGTCCACCTTCGAAACGAGCCTGCCCGGCGTGTTCGCCGTCGGCGACATTCGGAGCGGCAGCATGAAGCGCGTCGCGTCGGCCGTCGGCGAGGGATCCGCCGCGATTGCCATGGTCCATCAGGTATTGGCGGAGTAGCGTTCCCATGACGCAAGCAATGTGAGCAGCGTGAAGGCGCCGAAGCGGGAAGCGGCCGATTTGTGGCGGCCGCTGCGGACGCCGATCTTCCGGCAACTGCTGATCGCCGACATCGTCTCGGATGTCGGCACGTTCATGCAGGGTGTGGGCGCGGCATGGCTGATGGTGTCGCTCGGCGCCGGCCCGCTCTACGTGGCCCTGACGCAGACGGCGTCGACGCTGCCGTTTTTTCTCTTTGCCCTGCCCGCAGGATCCATCGGAGACATCGCCGACCGTCGCAAGCTCATTCTGTACACCGAGACGTGGATGGCGGGCGTGGCGATCGCGCTGGCGGTCGCGACACTCGCCGGCCTCATGACGCCCTGGCTCCTGCTCGCGCTGACCTTCGCGTTGTCTGCCGGAGACGCGGTCGAAACGCCGAGCTGGCGGGCGGTGCTCCCGGAGCTCGTGCCAAAAGAGGACCTGCCGGCCGCCTCCGCGCTGAACGGCATCGAATTCAACATCGCGCGGGCGACCGGACCGGCGCTCGCCGGCGCACTGATCGCCGTGGCCGGCGTCGGCGCGGCATTTCTGGTGAACGTCGGATCGTTTCTGGGCGTCATTCTGGTGGTCGCGCGCTGGAAGCGGCCCGTTCGCCGGCGAACCGCGCCGGCCGAGACGCTCGGCGGGGCCACCGTCGCCGCGATCCGCTACGTCCGCAACGCGCCGGCGATTCGGGCCATTGTGCTGCGGTCGGGGGTGGTGATGTTCTGCGCGAGCGCGTCGTTTGCGCTGCTCCCGAGCGTCGCGCACAACGTCAGCGCCAGCCCGATCGGGTACGGCATCCTGCTCGGGTGCTTCGGCGCCGGCGCCGTGGGGGGCGCCCTCGTCATGCAGGCGGCGCGGGCGCGATGGTCGACCGAAGCGGTCGTCTCCACGGCCGTGGCGATTCTTGGCGTGACGATTGCCGGCATCGCGCGCGTCCACAACCTGCCCGGTCTCATGTTCGTCATGCTCGTCAGCGGGGGCGCGTGGATTGTCTTCATCTCGCTCGCCAACGCCCTCGTCCAGAGTCTGGCGCCCGACTGGGTCCGGGCCCGCGTGCTCGCGATCTTCATGCTCGTGACGCAGGGTGGGCTCGCGGCGGGGAGCGCGTTGTGGGGGACGGTCGGTTCGCGCGCGAGCGTCGACACCGCCCTGCTGTGGGCAGGCCTCGCCACCATCGCGACGACGGCGCTGGGACTCATCGCGAGGCTGCCGGACGGCGCCGCCGATGTGAGCCCGTGGAACCACTGGCGCATGCCCGCCATCGTGCGGGACGCCGCGCCGGCGCTCGACCAGGGTCCGGTGCTCGTCACCGTCGAGTATCGCGTCGACGCGCGGGACGCGACGCCCTTCCTGCGGGCGGTGCATGCGTACGGACGGGTCAGGCGCCGCGACGGCGCCTCGCGCTGGGGCATCTTTCGGGATCTCGAACATGCCGATGCCTATCTCGAGACGTTTCTGGTCACCTCCTGGGCGGAACACCTCCGCCAGCACGAGCGTCTCACCCGCGGTGACGACGAGCTCGAGCAGCGCATCCGGCGCCACACCCGTGGTGAACCGATCGTCCGGCACCTGATTGATGCCGGGCTCGAGGACTGACGTTGACGTCGTAGTGTGGTATCGCCATGCACCTGCTGATCCTGGTCCTCAGTCTCGTCGTCCTCGCGATCGTTCTGTGGGACGCCTTCGAAACGGTCATTCTGCCGCGCACCGTCAACCGGCGCCTGCGGTTGACGCGTGTGTACTTCGGCTTCACCTGGAACCAGTGGAGCCGGGTTGCGGCGATGTTCCGCACCGACGGTCGTCGCGAACGGTTTCTGGCCATTTTTGGTCCGTTGTCGCTTCTGGGCCTGGCCGGCGTCTGGGCACTGGGTCTTCTGATCGGTTTCGCCGGCCTGCACTGGTCCGCCGGATCGCATCTGCGGCCGGTGAGCGAGACCAGCCGGCTCGTCGACGACCTCTACATGAGCGGGACGACGTTCTTCACACTGGGGCTGGGGGATTTGCACCCGGTCGGACGTGTCGCCCGGTTGATCACCGTCGCGGAAGCTGGGACCGGGTTTGCCTTTCTCGCGATCGTGATCGCCTACTTTCCCGTGCTCTATCAATCCTTCTCGCGCCGGGAGGCGCAGTTGACGCTGCTCGACGCCTGGGCCGGATCCCCGCCGGCCGGCGCCGTTGCAGCCGTTCTTGAAGGACTGGGAGTACTGGTGCTCCGAGCTCCTCGAGAGCCACATTTCGTATCCGGCCGTCGCCTTCTTCCGGTCGCAGCATTCGCGGCAATCGTGGGTTTCCGCGCTGGCGGCGATTCTGGATCTGTCCGCGCTCGTCGAGACCGGGATTGCCGGCGTGCCGGCCTGGCAGGCGCACGTCACCTTCGCGATGGCGAGACACGCGGCCGTCGATCTGTCGCAGGTCCTTCACGCGAATCCCGAGACCGCCGCCGATCGCTTGTCCGACACGGACCTGGAGGAGGTGCGCCGCCGGCTGGAGGGCGCCGGCCTCACACCCGCGCGGTCCTCCGAGGCGGACCGCCACCTGGCAGACCTTCGCCGGTCGTATGAGCCCTACATCAACGGGCTGGCGCGAGCGCTCATGATGCCGGCGCCGCCGTGGTGGCACGGTGACGGCGTCAGGGACAATTGGGAAGTGAGTCCGAGGGGCGCGGGCGGCGCCCACCTGTAGTGTCAAGAGACCGCTGTCAGCGGATCGACCTGGTGTAATCCGCCGGGGGCCGGCTGACGAGCCTCTTGAAGTCGCGGATGACATCCTGGACCATGTGAATCGACGGATGCCGGACGGTCTCGACGGTCCGGGGCTCGCTCAGGTCCCACCGCACGATCCAGCAGTGCTCGACGAAGGGCGCGAGGTCCCTGCCCGAAGCGCCCTGAGTCAGGCGGCCCCCGCTACTCCATGCGCACCAGCCCCCGCCGCGTCGCGACCTTGACCGCCTCGGTCCGGCTGGTCACGCCCAGCTTCTCGAACAGGTGCCCGAGGTGGGTCTTGACGGTCCGCTCGCTGATGTCGAGCGCGCCGGCGATCTCCTTGTTGGCCTGGCCGTCGGCCATCAGCCGGAGCGTCGTCAGCTCGCGCGGCGTGAGCTGCACCCGCGTCACCCCTTCGGCGAGCTTCGCGGCCGCCGCCGGCGCGAGATACGTCTTGCCGGCCAGGACCTCGCGGATGCAGCCGATCAGATCGTCGGCTGAGATGTCCTTCAACACGTAGGCCTTGGCGCCGGCTTTCAGCGCGCGGGAGATCTCCTCGTCCGTGTCGTACGTGGTGAGGACGATCACGCGGGCCCGCGGATCGCGGTCGCGGATCTGCCGGATGGCCTCCACCCCTTCCATCACCGGCATGCGGAGATCGATCAGCGTCACGTCAGGGTGGTGGCGCTCGAAGGCTTCGATGGCCTCGACCCCGTTGCCGGCCTCCGCGATCACGCACAGGTCCGGCTCCTGGTTGATGATGTTCGCGACCCCCGTCCTCAGCAGGGCGTGATCGTCGACCACGAGGACGCGCGCCTTGACGGCCGCGCCGGCGGCGGGCTCAGCCTGCAACGTGCACCTGCGTCGGCAGCGACGTCGGTTCCCAGGCCAGCACCACTTCGGTGCCGCTCCGCGGCGCCGTGACGATCGTCAGCGACGCGCCGATCTTGTCGGCGCGCTCCTGCATGCTGGTCATGCCGAACCCCGACGCCGTCCGCTCTCGCGCGATGCCCCGGCCGTCGTCGGCCACTGAGACGCGCAGCCCGATCGATCGCACCGCCGACGCGCGGATGGTGATGCGTCGCGCTCCGGCATGACGCAGCGCGTTGGTCAAGGCCTCCTGCGCGATGCTGACGATCTCGCGCTCGACGCCGTCGCCGGCGCGCGGCAGCTCCTCGAGGAGCACGTCGATGGGGACGTCCGTGGTCCGCTGACCGAGGTCCGCGAGGCGCTTGATCGCGGTCGCGACGTCCTCACCCGAACCGACCGTGGGACGCAGCGTCCCCACCGATCGCCGCGCCTCGGTCAGGTGCGTGCGCGCGAGGTCGATCGCGGTCTCCAGACTTGCGGCGGCGGTGGGGGTGAGCGTGCACATCTCGCGGCGGGCGCCCTGCAGCTGCATCAGGATCGCGGCGAATCCCTGCGCGAGGTTGTCGTGGATGTCGCGCGCGAGCCGGTTGCGCTCCTCGAGGATCGCCTTGCGGCGTGCTTCCGATCGGCTGCGTTCGACCACGCGGCTGTGGTGCAGGGCCAGCGCCGCCTGACGCGCGATCGCTTCGATCAGCACGACGCGCCACCACTGGCTGTCCGGTTCCGCACTGCGCTGGCTCGAGAGCGTCATCCAGCCCAGGGTCCGGTCGCCCAGCCGCAGCGGCGCGGCGATCGTCGCGTCCATGTCGTTGTCGCGGCTGAACGCCCGCAGCGATTCCGGAAGACGCGGATCGTCGCCCGTGTACTCGACCGTCTGAGTCCAGCCCGCGGTGTGCGCAAAGAGATGATCGCCCATGTCCTCGCACGGGAACGTACCGGTCGGACAGGAGGTCCCCTCCTCCGGGTCGTCGTCACGAGCCTTGAACAGCCGGTCCTTGACGTACGCCATCCACAGCTCGCTTCGCCGCCCGCTGTCGTCGATCAGCCACACGCCGCACGCGTGGCTCTCGCCCTCTTCGACCATCGTCTTTGTCAGGGCGCCGAAGAACTCTTCGATGTCGGGCTGCTGCACGAGCAGGTCGATCGCCAGCTGCACGACTTCCGCCTGCATGCCCGCGAGGCACTCCGCGCGGCGGCGCTCGGTCGCTTCGCGAATCAACGCGGCGCGAAGGACGTCCGGATCCGTGGAGGTCGTTTCGACTGGTTGACGGGCGTGAAAGCCCCCGCACGCCGATTCGCCACGCGCCGCCGGCTCGTTGCTTGATGTCACCCGTGCCTCCTGTCGCTCCCGTGATTATCCGCCACTTTGGCCTGCCAGGGCATCGTCCAAAAGTCGTAGATCGGCCTCCCGCGAAGGTCGCAGCGGGAGGTCGCGCGGAAGCCGCACGCCCGGATGGGGCTCCTGCCGGATTGTGAAACGCGTGCCGCAAGGCCAAAGTGATCGGGTGGACAAACTGATGTCATCGCAGAAGGAGAGAGTCATGAAACGTTCAATCGCAGGTCTTCTCGCAGCCGTGTTCCTCGCCGCGGCGGGCCCGGCGTTCGCGCAGGACGCGGCGGCCCGCCCCGGCCCTGTCGTGGTCACCATCATTCCCGCCGGAGGGACGTTCTTCACCGAGGGCAAGACCACGACAGGCCCGAGCTTCGGTAACTACGACCTGGGCGGCGCCGTCGCCGTCAATGTCAATCGATACGTCGGCATCGAGGGGGAAATCAGCGGCGCGCTCGGCGTCTCCCAGAAGCTCCAGTTCGCCGGCGTGACCGCGGATCGCCGGACGCCGCACATCCTCGACTACAGCGGCAACCTCGTGGTCTCGGCGCCCAATCGGACCTCCGTGGTCCCGTACGTCACCGGCGGCATCGGTGGTCTCAGCCTGTTCGAGACAACCGGCCTCGGCATCATCGGCACCCAGTCGTTCCTGACCGGCAACGTCGGCGGCGGCCTCGCGTGGTACTCGGGGCGGTGGGGCATTCGCGCGGACTACCGCTTCGTCGCGGTCCGATCCAGGGATGACGCGCCGGAGTTCTTCGGACGCGAGACGCGGTACGGCCACCGCGTCTATGCGGGCCTGATTCTCAACACGAGTCGCTGAGGAGACAAGACCAGACATGGCAAAGCGGATGATTCTGATGCTGGCCGTCACGGGCGCGTTCGTCGCGGCCCTCGGCTTCGTGAAGTTCAAGCAGATTCAAGTCGCGGTCGCGCAGGGGGCGGCATTCCAGCCGCCCCCTGACGCGGTGACGACTATCGTCGCGCAGCAGGACGCGTGGCCGGCCACGCTGAGCGCGATCGGGACGATGGCGGCCGTGCAGGGCGTCACCGTGAGCGCGGACCTGCCCGGCACCGTCGATCGCATCGCGTTCGACTCGGGCACCTTCGTGCGGCAGGGGGCTGTGCTGGCCGAGCTCGACACCCGCCAGGAGCGCGCCCAGCTGGCGGCGGTGGAGGCGCAGCGCGAGCTCGCGCACCTCAACTTCGACCGGATGCAGGGTCTGCTGAAGGAGCGCGTGATCTCGCGCGCGGAGTACGACCGGGCGACGGCCGAGCACCGGGAAACCGAAGCCCGCGTGGGGGAGATTCACGCCGCGATCGACCGGAAGACGATTCGCGCCCCGTTCTCCGGGATTCTGGGCATCCGCCAGGTGAACCTCGGGCAGTATCTGGCCGGCGGCGACCCGCTGGTGCGCCTGCAATCGCTCAATCCGATCTACGTGAACTTCGGCGTGCCGCAGCAGGACGCCGGCCAGATTCGAACGGGCCGCGCCGTGCGCGTCACGGCGGGTGCGCCTTCGGCTTCGGCCACGCAGGTCGGCGACCCCCTCGGCGGCGATTTCACGGGACGCGTCACGGCGATCGATTCAACCGTCGACGAAAAGACCCGGACCGTTCAGGTACAGGCGACGCTGGCCAACCCTGACGGCAAGCTGCGGCCCGGCATGTTCGTCCAGACCGAACTGGTCCTGGGCGCCAGCCGTCCAGTCGTCTCCCTGCCGGCCTCGGCCATCAGCTACGCCCCGTTCGGCGACTCCGTGTTCGTCGTCACCGAGCTGAAGGACCCAGCCGGCAAGCCGTATCGCGGCGTCCGCCAGCAGTTCGTCAAGGTCGGCGGCGCGCGCGGCGATCAGGTTGCGATCATCTCGGGCCTCAAGCCCGGCGACGAAGTCGTGACGTCCGGCGTCTTCAAGCTGCGGAACGGCGCAGCCGTCCAGATCAACAACACGGTGCGGCCGACCAACAACCCGGCGCCCAGACCCCAGGAAGGCTGATGAAGTTCACGGACCTGTTCGTCAAGCGCCCCGTCCTCGCCATCGTCGTGAATCTGGTGATCGTGATCGCGGGTCTGCAATCGATCCGCGCGCTGAGCGTGCGCCAATACCCTCGCAGCGACATCGCCGTCGTCAAGGTCTCGACGGCCTATGTCGGGGCGAACGCCGACCTCGTGCGCGGGTTCATCACGACGCCGCTCGAGCGGGTCATCGCCAGCGCCGACGGCATCGACTACCTCGAGTCGTCCAGCGGCCAGGGCCTCAGCGCGATAACCGTGCACCTGAAGCTCAATTACGACACCAACGCCGCGCTCACCCAGATCCAGGCGAAGGTCGCGCAGGTGCGCAACGATCTGCCTCCCGAGGCGGAAGCGCCCATCATCGAGCTGGAGACCGCGGACAACCAGTTCGCCGCCATCTATCTGGGATTCTCGTCCAAGGATCTCGATCCGAACCAGATCACCGACTACCTGACGCGCGTCGTGCAGCCGAAGCTCAGCGCGATCCAGGGGGTCCAGCGCGCCGACATCCTGGGGGGGCGCACGTTTGCGATGCGCATCTGGTTGAAGCCGGACCGGATGGCCGCGTATGGCATCGCTCCGTCGGCCGTCAGCGACGCGCTGGCGCGCAACAACTACCTGTCGGCGCTCGGGCGGACGAAAGGGTCCATGGTCTCGGTGAACCTCGTCGCCAACACCGATCTGCGCACGCCCGACGAATTCCGCCAGCTCGTCGTCAAGGAGCAGGGCGGCGTCGTCGTGCGTCTCGGCGAGATCGCCGACGTCGTGCTGGGGGCGGAGAATTACGAGCAGGACGTCCGGTTCAACGGCGAATCCGCGACGTTCATGGGGGTCTGGGGGCTGCCCACCTCCAACGCGCTCGAGGTCATCGGCAAGGTGCGCGAGGCCGTTCCCCAGATTACCGCCCAATTGCCGGCGGGCATGAAAGTCGGCATTCCGTACGATTCGACCGCGTACATCCAGGACGCCATCAACGAAGTGCTCAGGACGCTCACCGAGACGCTCCTGATCGTCATCGTCGTCATTTTCCTGTTCCTGGGCTCGTTTCGCTCGGTGCTGATCCCTGTGATCGCCATTCCGATCTCGCTGGTGGGAGCCGTGTTTCTCATGCTCGCCGCGGGCTTCACGCTCAACCTGCTGACGCTCCTCGCGATCGTGCTCTCGGTCGGCCTCGTCGTCGACGACGCGATCGTGATGGTCGAGAACATCGAGCGCCATCTCCACCTGGGAAAGCCGCCCGTTCGCGCGGCCCTGGACGCCGCCCGCGAGCTGGTCGGCCCGATCATCGCGATGACGGTCACGCTCGCCGCCGTCTACGCACCGCTCGGCATCCAGGGCGGCCTGACGGGATCGCTCTTCCGCGAGTTTGCGTTCACGCTCGCGGGAGCGGTGATCGTGTCCGGCGTGGTGGCCCTCACCCTGTCGCCGATGCTGGGCGCCAGACTGCTGCGCGCGAGCGACACCGATCGCGGGTTCGCGGGATGGATCAACCGCCGGTTCGAGGGCGTGCGGCTCCGTTATACGCGAACGCTGACGGCGACGCTGCGCTACCGGCCCGTCGTCCTCACGCTGTGGGCGATCGTGGCGCTGCTGACCGTGCCGTTCTACATGTTCTCGCAGCGCGAGCTCGCCCCAGCCGAGGATCAGGGGTTCTTCTTCGGCGTCGTCCAGGCGTCGGCGAACTCCACGCTGGATCAAACGAAGCTCTTCGCCGACCAGATCCAGGGCGTGTATAGCGCGTTTCCGGAGACCGCCGGCACGTTTCAGATCACCTTCCCGTCCGGCGGGTTCGGCGGGATGGTCACCAAGCCCTGGAGCCAGCGGCGGAAGACGACCCAGCAGCTCCTGATGGAGGCAATGGGACCGCTGTCGCGGATCGCCGGCGTGCGCGTGATTCCGATGGCCCCCCCGCCGCTCCCCGGCGGCGGCGATTTTCCGGTCGATCTCGTGATCGCGTCGGCCGCCGAGCCGAAGCAGCTCGGCGAATTCGCCGGTCAACTGGTGAAGAAGGCGTTTGCGAGCGGCATGTTCATCTTCGCCGACGCAGATTTGAAATTCGATCAACCGCAGGCCGAAGTCGTGTTCGATCGCGACAAGCTGCGCTCGCAGGGCGTCGATTTGAGCCAGGCCGGCCGCGATCTGTCGGTGATGCTGGGCGGCGGCTACGTCAACCGCTTCAGCATTCAAGGACGGAGCTACAAGGTGATTCCGCAGATCGCGCGGGCGGAGCGGTTGACGCCCGATCAGCTCTCGCAGATCTACGTCACCGGGTCCGGAGGCGGATCGGGGGACAAGCTCGTGCCGCTCTCGACCTTCGCCAGCCTCCGCACGACGACCGAGCCGCGGGAGTTGAGAAAGTTCCAGCAGCTCAACGCGGTGCGCATCCAGGGCGTGATCCCGCCGGGCGTGGCGCTGGATCAGGCGCTGCGGTTCCTCGAAAACGAAGCGAGGGCGATCCTCCCCCAAGGATTCACGATCGACTACGCGGGTGAGTCCCGCCAGCTCAGAACCGAAGGAGGGAAGTTTCTCGGCACGTTCGCCCTCTCGGCGATCCTGATCTACCTGGTCCTCGCGGCGCAGTTCGAGAGCTTCCGCGATCCGTTCATCATTCTCGCGGGCTCCGTACCGCTCGCCGTCTCAGGCGCGCTGCTGTTCTCGTTCCTGGGACTGACGACGCTCAATATCTACAGTCAGGTCGGGCTCATCACGCTGGTCGGGCTGGTGTCGAAGAACGGCATCCTCATCGTGCAGTTCGCGAATCACCTGCAGGAAACAGGGAAGGACAAGGTCGCGGCGGTGATCGAGGCCGCGGCGACGCGTCTCCGCCCGATTCTGATGACGACGGCCGCCACGGTCGTCGGCCACTTCCCACTCGTGCTCGCGACGGGCCCAGGCGCCGGGGCGCGCAACAGCATCGGGATCATGCTGGTCACCGGGATGATCGTCGGGTCGGCGTTCACGCTCTTCGTCGTGCCGTCGATCTATACGTTCCTGGCGCGCACGCGTGGGGCGGTCGCGGACGAGCACGCCGAGGCGCCGGATCGCGATCCCGCGGGCCGGCGGTTCGCCCGGGTCGCCGCCGGCATTTTCGCGCTGGCTCTGTTCCTGGTCGGGCCGGCGGCGTCCGCGCAGGTCCCGCAGCCGTCGCCGCGATCGGAGACGGCCGAGTCGCTGTCGCTGACCCTCGAGGACGCCGTCCGCCGCGCCGTCGAGAAGAACCCCGACCTGTCGATCGTCCGGCTCGGCACCGAAGTGGAAGCGGCGCGCGTCGGGGAGAGCCGCGGCGCCTTTACCCCGGTGTTTTCCACGACGCTGGGGCGGTCGAGCAGCGTGACGCCGCCGTCGAATCTTCTCCTTGGCGACCGTGGCGTGAACGTGGACGACTGGTTTTCGTCGACCGGCGTCCGGCAGCGGCTCCCCTGGAGCTCGGGGACCTGGAGCGTCTCCTGGGAGACTTCACGGACGGCGACGAACAATCCGATCAGCTCGTTCGATCCCAGCCTGCAGGCGGGCGTCCAGCTCGCGTTCTCGCAGCCGCTGTTGAAGGACCGCGCCATCGACGCGGCGCGGACCCAGTACATCATCGCGAAACGGAACCAGGCGAGCTCGGACCTGCGGTTCCGCGAAGCCGCCGTTCAGACGATCGCCGCCGTCAAGCAGGCGTACTGGACCCTCAAGGCGTCGCGGGCGAACGTGACGGTTCAGCAGCAGTCGCTGGACCTGGCCAAAGAGCTCGCGCGCCAGAACAAGGTCCGCGTCGACGCCGGACAGATCCCGCCGCTCGATCTCGTCCAGGCGGAAGCGGAAGTCGCGCAGCGGCGCGAGAACCTGATCCGCGCCAGGACCCTGGCCGAAGACGCGGAGGACGCGCTGCGGCGCCTGATCGTGGACCCGGCCGACGCACTTTTCTGGCGAGTCCGAATCGACCCTGTCGACGAGCCTGCGCTCGGGGAGGCGCCGCCCGACGTGGACGCCGCCGTCGCGAAGGCGCTCGACGAGCGATACGATCTCGTGCGCGCGGGTCACGCGCTGGAGAACGCGCGCACGACGGTGAAGTATCTCGCGAACCAGCGGCTGCCAGACGTCCGGCTCGAGACGTCATACCGCGGCAACGGCCTCGGCGGCACGCAGTTCCTGCGCGCCGGAGGATTTCCCGGCGTCGTGACCGGCACGCGAACGCGCGGTCTCGCCGATGCGGTCGGCCAGGCGTTCACGAGCGACTATCCTGCATGGAGCGTCGGCCTGACGGTCAGCTATCCCCTCGGCCGCGGGTACGAGGCCGCGAGTCTGGCGCGCGGCGAGGTCGAGCGCCGGCAGGCCGAGCAGCGGATCGCGAGCCTTCGCGTGCAGGCCGCGGAGACGATCCGCCGCGCCGGCCGGCGGATTCAGAGCACGGCCGAGCGCGTCGAGGCGGCGCGCGCCGGGGCGTCGCTCGCGCAGCAGCGGCTCGAGGCGGAGCAGCGCCGCTACGACGTCGGGCTCTCGACGACGTTCCTCGTCACACAGGCGCAGCGCGATCTGCTCGAAGCGCAGGTGAATCTGCTCCAGACGTCCCTCGATCACGAGTCGGCGCTCGTGAACTTCGAGGCCGTCGGGCAGGCGCCGCCGGCCGGCAGTGACGCCGGCGATCCAGGAAGCGCCGGTGTCATCCTGCTGCCCACGCCGGCGCCGCGCGGCCTCTTCCGTCCGGGCGCGGGTCCGGGCGTGTAGGGACCCCTTTTCACGGATCTGGTACACCGCGTGTGCGGGAGACCTCCCGGGCGATGCGTGATCGCCTCGAGCTTCCTTACTTCCGCAGGAACTGCAGGTCGACGGACTTCGCCCTGGTGCCGACGATCGTCTTGTCCATCCTGGGCAGGACCTCGTCCATCGTTTCGAGGTAGAGGCGCGT
>WNFM01018831.1_pt1 | contig 15060 bp, 11 predicted proteins | sample 5400271 | NCBI WGS metagenome assembly WNFM01 (sample SAMN13153352, study PRJNA577476) | soil metagenome | isolation source: 60 cm saprolite on Douglas fir-dominated hillslope | place: USA:California | collected 2013-09-17
AAACGGCAATCTTGCAATAGCAACCACCGGTAATGTAGGGGTAGGAACAACGACACCTGCCGCTACGCTGGACGTGAACGGCACAGCCAGGGTCCAAACGGTTAACCAGGTCGCGGCCACAACATTTATCTCGCCACTATTTGTCGATGGAACGGGCAATATCGTCAAGTCTTCTGCTTCTCCCGCCTCCGGATCGACTATGTATGGAGCTTCCGCTTCAATTGCTCCCGGAGCTACAGGTATTTTGACCGCCAATCTTAGTAATGTAGCCGGTTATAAAGCAATCGTTTTCTTCAATGATGCCTGTGCGGATTTCAATGTAGCTGAATATTATTTAGTTCTTCATTCTCTTAATAGCAATTATTCTATCAACGGCCTCGGTGGTAACGTTGCCTCCGGTAGCACCTCCAAGTCGCCTGTTTTTAATCAAATCAGCAGAACTTCTATTTCGACTACCTGGAACGGTAAACTTGCGTGTCAATCCGATGGCGCCGCCTTTAATTACACTTTAACGCTTACTTCACCCACCACGCTGACCGTTACCAATAATGGCAATATTGCGAATACTTATCAAATTGTCCTCACAAGGATCTATTAATTACTTCCACTGGATATCAAACATTATTAAACCAGGGCCATGCACTAATCAACACTCAACCATGCAAAGGAGACCGTCTCAAAAGTTGAGACGGCCTCCTTTGTATACCCGTCATTTTATACTGAAAATGAAAATAGCGTAGCCATCTTCGCAATACCCGCGACGCTATTCACATGCAACTTGTCCTGCACCCTCGTCTTGTATGTCGATATGGCTGATATGCTGAGACTGAGCCTGCCGGCAATTTCTTTTACCGTCAGGCCCTCCAGCAGGTAAGTGATAACCTCGAGCTCACGATCTGACAGACAGCTAAAGGGATTGTATAATTCGTCTTCTTCGTCTGTCCGTTGGATACGGGAAGGTAAATAACATCCATATTTTAAAAAATGATTGATCCCATATATCGTTTCATTAGCAGTAGTCTGTTTGGATAAATATCCCGACGTTCCCGCCTTTAACAAAGTTTCCCCGATCAGGGTAAAGGGCATGGCCGAAAATATCAGCGCAAAAACACCAGGATAGTGTTGCCGCACAAGATTGATCGACTTCAGGAACAAGCCATCGCTCAGTATTATATGACTGACAGCATTCTCTTCAAGCAATTGTTTTATGATGTAATGATCGGACGCCTCTAAAATTTTAAGACCTGTATTGCCATTCTTGATACTGGCAATTATCCCCCGCCGTACCACGGCATGTTCATCGGCTACTAACAAGGTATTCATAATAAAAGTGATTCGTTAAATATACCGGTTAGCCCGACCGTTCTACTACCCAATTTTCGGTAGACCCGAAAAAAAACCCGTGTGCGTTCGATAGTTGCCGTAGTAGCAATACTACAAAAAGGAAACTTTTAATTCTTTTCTTTTACATCCTGTCACAGCATTTTATGTAACCTACTATCTAAAACCTAGACAATGAGAAAAATTTATTGCAAAATGATCCTCTTCAGGGTCGCAGCGGTTTGTTTGATATTTTCAGCATTTACTTCACAGGCACAGGTAAAGATCGGCCTGCCGGCCGGGGCTGCAGACAACAGCGCCGTATTAGATGTCAGTAATAAAGGTGGCGGCAACAAAGGTTTTTTAGCGCCGCAAGTCGCGCTCACGGCGCTGAATGCCGCGGGGCCCGTCACTGCTCCGGCCGCCGGATTACTGGTCTATAACACCGCTACTGCCGGCACTTCACCCAACAATGTTGCACCGGGCTATTATTACTGGAATGGCACCCAGTGGGTAGCAATAATCACTGCCACAAGCACTACCTCCGACGGTAATATCTATTCCAGCGATGGAACGCTGACAGGCGCCCGCACGGTAACCCAGGCAGGAAATCCCCTCAATTTCACGGGGGGCGAAATTTCCTTTACCCCCTCGTCAGTGACTACCCCCTTATTCATAAAAAATGGATGGACGACCACAAACCCCCGTTTGATTACCACTGATACAATGGAATTCCAAAGCGGGGGAAATCATTACCAATTAGCTCTCTTACCAAACGGCTACGTAGGTGTAAATACAACCGCCCCAACTGCAACACTAGACGTGAACGGCTCCGCCCGTATCGGAACTATTGCTAAGGCTGTCAACGGCGCACCTATTGGGCCCCTGTACGCCGATCCATCCGGCAATATACTTAGGTCTCCTGGTTCCTCTACATTAGGATCTTATTATTTCGATACCTCGCTTATAACACAACCCAACAATACAGGATTTTTAACGACCTCTTTCCAGGATGGCGGCATATATAAAGCAATCGTTAGCACCGGGGATGCTTGCAGCAATATTGCTTTAGCTGAATATTATATAGTTGCCTTTAGCTCTAATGGTTTTTGGGCCATAAATGGTTTAGGCGGCATCATAGCCGGCGGTGGTATCAACAAGACACCCAATTTTACTCAAATCGATACACATACAATTTCAACCACCTGGGGCAGTTACTCAGGATGTGCGGACGGCAGCAATTCCACCGGTTTCAATTTTACCTTAGCGCTCTCTTATTCAGCACCAACTTTCACATTGAACGTTACTCCCAATGGTAACGTTCAGAGGATTTACTACATCACCCTCATAAGAATGAATTGATTATTTCCCCTGTTTCCTTTAAACGCTTATGAACATGAATCAATTTTCAATAAAACTGAAGGGACGTCTGTCGGTTTTGGCATTGCTGCTCAACGCGGGCGCTTCGGCTCAATCGCCGGAGACCTACGCCTTCCCCTGGACTAATACAGGTTTTCTCACGCACGGAGCCGGCACGGGCGCCAATGCTTTCAGCGTGATACCGGCCGGCAGCTATGATGCCTTTACCTACGGCAGCGGCACCGATGCATTCGCAGGACCCAACGGCGTCGCCGGCAACCAGGAGATTGCAGGCACGGTGGCCCCGCTTTTCGGTACCCTCGAGGTAAACAATGGCGCCGGCCAGCTCCTGACCATCACCAATACGGCCGGCGTCTCCATCGGTACCAATGTCAGCTTTCTAAGCGGGATCATCAGCAACCGGGCCCTGGGCAACGTTGCCCCTCTTGCCTTTTTAAGCTCAGCGGCCATTCCCGCCGGGGGCACCAGCGGCAGCTTCGTGGATGGTTATGTCAGCAAGACGGGCAATACGGCCTTCAAATTTGTAGTGGGGGATCTGTCCGCCGCCGCCGGTGAACAGTACCATCCCCTCGGTATGGGGGCCCCATCGGGGAGCACTACCGTCACGACAGCTTATGTGGCAAGCGCCACCCCCAATAGCAGCAACCTGTCCCCCGGCGTCCTGGCCGTCGATCCTGGCGCCTATTGGACTTTCAACAGTACCAACAGCGTGACCGCCAAGGTTTCCGTTTTGGCCCGCGACGAATCGGGTGGCCCCTCGCCACAGGTATTTTTAGCTGGCTACAACACCACCACCAATCAATGGGAAAACGTGTCAGGCGGTTCTTACACCAGCCCCAGCACAAATCAGGCGATCGCCAGCACCACTATTACGCTGACCGATTATTCCGCCTTTACCATAGGGTTTCTCAGCACCACCCTGCCTGTCACCCTCATCAACTTCGCGGCAACGGCCGATGGCTGTAGCGCCGACCTCAGCTGGCAGACCGCTATGGAACAAAACAGCAGCCATTACGAAATAGAGCTTAGTACCGACGGCGCCGGCTTTACCAAAGTGGCGGAAGTAAAAAGCAGGAATAGCTCCACCGGAGCAAACTACAGCTATCAATACAAGGCGTTGAACAGCAAGGTCAGCTATTTCCGCCTCCGGACGGTAGACATTGACGGAAAAGCAACGTATAGCCCCATCGTTTCAGTGATAAGCAATTGTAATGTGGGTGGAAAGATCGTTGTTTCGCCCAACCCGGCAACAGATGTGGTAAATATCCGGGGGCTGGATGATGGCCGTAATCAAATTATTCTATTTGACATCAATGGCAAAAAACTCGTGGAACTGGCAGCTTCAGGGACCAGCCAAAGTCTGCCTGTCGGCATATATCCCAAAGGAATATACATTTTGCGCGTCATCAGCGCGGGTGGCGCGATCGTAAATGTGAAAGTACAAAAGGAATAGTCCCGTTTTTAATTCCAATGCAGGAAGTAGGCGTCTCAGTTATTTTTGGGACGCCTTTTCCATCCGCTCCTTCACCCACTTCTTTGCAATCTCCAGCTGCTGGGGCATCGTCAGCTCTGAATTATCCAACATAATGGCATCATCAGCCTTCCTCAGCGGGCTCACCTCCCGGTGCGAGTCAATATAATCCCTCATAGATAGATTATTCTTCACCTCCTCCAGCGTCACATTCGGATTCTTTTCATACAGCTCCCTGAATCTTCTTTTAACTCTTATCTCTTCATCAGCCGTCATAAATATCTTCAGCTCGGCATTGGGAAAGACCACGGTACCGATATCCCTGCCATCCATTACAATTCCCTTGTTCCTGCCCATTTCCTGCTGCTTGGCTACGGCAAACTCCCGGACAGCCTTGATAGCCGCCACTTCGCTCACTTTTTCGGCGATCACCAGGTCCCGGATCACATACTCTACGTTCTCGCCGTTAAGCCACATTTCCGTCTGCCCATTCTTGTGATTGGTCATAAACTCCAGGGTAATGGCGCTAAGGGCCTGGTCCACGGCAGCAGGATTCGTCCAGTCGACGTGATTGCGGAGAAAATAAAGCGTGATAGCCCGGTACATGGCGCCGCTGTCAATATAGACATAATGCAGCTCCCGGGCCAGTTGTTTTGCCAGTGTACTTTTTCCACAAGACGACCAGCCGTCAATGGTTATGATTATTTTTTCCATTCAGTCACAAAATTGCAGAAAAAAAAGGTCCGCCGCAAACAGAAAAGTAGCGGCGGCCTTTTTTTATCTAATGTCTTTGCAAGGCTCCGCCTTGCAAGAGAAAAGCCATCCGTTCGGATGGCTTTTCTCTTTTTTGTATAATGAACAAATGATCTCTATTTATGCTTCTGATTTTTCCTTGGTCTTCTCCTTCAGCGTAAACCTGATCTTCGAATTCTCCTTATCCAGTTCAGCGATCAATACATCTCCATTCTTGATATTCATGTTCAGTATTTCCTCAGCCAGGGGATCTTCCAGGTATTTCTGGATGGCCCTATGCAGGGGACGCGCTCCGAACTGCTGATCATATCCCTTATCCGCGATAAAGTTCTTCGCATCTTCGGTCAGTTCCAGGGTAAAGCCCAGGTTGTTGAGACGTTTCAGCACGCCCTTCATCAGGATATCGATGATCTGGAAGATGTGAGTCTTGTCCAGTGAATTAAAGATCACGATATCGTCGATCCTGTTCAGGAATTCAGGGCTGAAAGTACGTTTCAGCGCTTTTTCGATGACGGCCTTATTGTTCTCGTCCGCATTCTGTGTACGAGCCGCAGTAGCAAATCCTACCCCGTCTCCAAAGTCCTTCAGCTGGCGTACACCAATATTGGAAGTCATGATGATCAGCGTATTCTTGAAATCTACTTTACGACCCAGACCGTCCGTCAGCTGTCCATCGTCAAGCACCTGCAACAGGATATTGTAAATATCCGGATGCGCTTTTTCAATTTCATCCAGCAGGATTACGGAGTAGGGTTTGCGACGGACTCGTTCCGTCAGCTGACCGCCTTCTTCGTAACCGACATATCCGGGAGGCGCGCCGATCAAACGGCTTACCGTAAACTTTTCCATGTATTCACTCATATCGATCCGGATCAGCGAATCTTCTGAATCAAACATATAACGCGCCAGCGCCCTCGCGAGCTCCGTCTTACCGACACCGGTAGGACCAAGGAATATAAAGGTGCCTATCGGTTTCTTCGGATCTTTCAACCCGACGCGGTTACGCTGGATAGCCTTTACCACTTTGGTGATCGCATCGTCTTGTCCGACAACCATGCCACGCATGTCGATGGCCATATTCCTCAACTTTTCCGTTTCGGCCTGTACCATCCGTTTGACGGGAATGCCGGTCATCATGCTGACCACTTCAGCGATGTTTTCTTCGTCAATGGGATAACGTTTGTGCTTGCTTTCTTCTTCCCATTCGGCCTTTGCCTTTTCCAATTCTTCCTGCAGACGTTTTTCCGTATCCCGGAGCGAAGCCGCTTCTTCGAACTTCTGGCTCTTCACCACCTTGTTCTTTTCATTCTTCACGTCTTCGATCTTCTTCTCCAGTTCGACGATGTTCTGAGGAACATTGATATTTTTGAGGTGTACCCGCGCGCCTACTTCATCCAGCACGTCGATAGCCTTGTCCGGCAACAACCGGTCCGTCATATAACGGTCGCTCAGCTTCACGCAGGCGTCGATAGCATCATCTGAGTAGGTGACGTTATGGTAATCTTCGTACTTGGACTTGATATTGTTTAATATCTGTATGGTTTCTTCCACACTGGGGGGATCTATCATCACCTTTTGAAAACGTCTGTCAAGAGCGCCATCCTTCTCGATGTACATGCGGTACTCATCCAGCGTAGAGGCGCCAATGCATTGGAGTTCGCCGCGGGCCAGGGCAGGTTTGAAGATATTCGACGCATCGAGCGAACCGCTGGCGCCACCCGCACCGACGATCGTGTGGATCTCATCGATGAAAAGGATAACGTCCCTGTTCTTTTCCAGTTCGTTCATGATGGCCTTCATCCTTTCTTCAAACTGACCCCGATATTTGGTACCGGCAACCAGGGCTGCAAGGTCTAAGGATATAACGCGCTTGTCAAACAACACACGGGATACCTTCCGTTGAACGATCCTAAGGGCCAGACCTTCGACGATCGCCGTCTTACCCACACCAGGTTCCCCGATGAGAATAGGATTGTTTTTCTTGCGGCGGGAAAGGATCTGGGATACTCTTTCGATCTCTTCTTCCCGGCCAACAATGGGATCCAAAGCCCCCATTTCCGCCAGTCGGGTAATGTCCCGGCCAAAATTATCTAATACCGGAGTTTTACTTTTCGCATTCCCGGCAGAACGCGCTTTCTGTTGCGAGTATTTCTTTTCTTCATCAAAATCATCATCGTTCTCTTCCGCATACTCACTGCGAACGTCATTGCTTTTCACAACGCCAAGTTCGTTTCTAAATAAGTCGTAGTCCACGTCAAATTGATTTAAGATTTGAGTAGCAATGTTTTCTTTGTTCTTCAGGATGGAGAGCATCAGGTGTTCAGTCTCTACCGTAGGGCTTTTCAGTGCTTTGGCTTCCAGAACGGTCACTCGTATCACTTTCTCCGCCTGTTTTGTCAGGGGAAGACTATTGATATTAGCTATGTTTTTACCAGTCTTATCCTTTACTGCCATTTCCACTTCCTTCCGTAATTCATACAGGTCCACATTGAAACTCTTCAAAATGCGGACAGCTGTATTATCACCCTCCCGGATCAACCCCAGCAATAAGTGCTCCGTACCGATAAAATCGTTCCCCAGTCGCAAAGCTTCCTCCCTGCTGAACGATATAATCTCCTTTACCTGGGCTGAAAAATTATTATCCATTTTTAAGTTATTGAGCTTTATACAATAATAACGAATATTTTTGACTTCTGTTTCTGCCTCTTTATTAACGGCCGTTAATATCTTTAAGTGTATATGCAAGTCAAAATTGATACCAGAGAAAAATTTCATGCCATTAGTATCCAGGAATCGACCCTTGCTGCTAATATGACAGAAGAACTCGAACAAGGTTTATTACCCTTCCTTGAAAAAGACGTTAAAAACATGGTTCTCATACTAAAAGACATCTCTACCGTGGACGACGCTGCTGCGGAATGCCTGGTAAAGATCCAACAGGCTTTTTATGATAACAGCGCTTCCTTCGTCATTTGCGAGCTGACCCCCGCCGTCGAAAAGAGCCTGGAAGACAATGGCCTTTTGGAGCTGATGAACGTAACCCCCACAGAAAGTGAAGCCTGGGATATCATTCACCTGGAAGAGGTGGAAAGGGAAATGCTCAACGATCCCGATCTGTAATTCCAGCTTCCACCCATCGGCTGTTTACCCGCCTGGCCTGGCTTTCCAGCCCTTCCCTGCGCTACTTCCGATCCATTCCCTGCGGCTGTTCCGGTCCCGGCAGCCACAGATCCGGCCTTCCAGCCGTCTGCCCATTCCCGGGTGCCATCTGCCCGCTCCTGGTGCCGGCCATTCGGCCGCAGCCAGTCTGCAGCCGACACCAGCTGCTCCGGCACTTTAGTCAGGCCCCCAACCCTGCTCCTGCACGGTTGACGTATCCTAACAGAGACAATAAGACAGAAAGTCAGAAACTGAAAAAATTCCGGTAATGTCAGCGGATATCGAACGAATCCTTCAAAAAGTGCTTTTTGGCACGACCGCACACCCTCCCATGGACTCCTTGACGTGCCGGCCCATCGGCGGAGGGTCTATCAATGATACGTATCAAGTACTTACGAACCTTAACAACCGATGGTTCTGTAAGTTTAATAATGCCCGACAATTTCCTGATTTATTTGTAAAAGAAAGTAACGGATTGGCCTTATTACGCCAGCAAAACCTCCTCCGGGTCCCCGCCACCGTAGCCTGTTCGCAGGTAGACGGAACCCAGGTGCTGGTCCTGGAATGGATCGACCAGGGCCCCCGGACTACCGAATTCTGGCGCCTTTTCGGCCAGTCCCTGGCCCGCCTCCACCAGGCAACCCAGCCCCCGGCCCCCACCCCTTACTTCGGCCTCGCCGAAAACAATTACATGGGCGCTCTTCCCCAGGACAACACTCCCACTCCCAACTGGGTCGACTTCTTCATCCGGCGAAGGCTCGAACCCCAGATTCGCCTGGCAACAGACCACGGCCTCCTGGACGAGTCCGCCCGCCGGCATTTCCAACGCCTCTACTCCTTCCTCCCGGAGATCTTTCCCCCCGAGCCTCCTTCCCTGTTGCATGGTGATCTCTGGAATGGCAACTTTCTCTGCGACACCATGGGCAAACCCGTACTCATTGACCCAGCCGTCTATTACGGCCACCGCTGTATCGATCTGGCCATGACCACCCTCTTCGGCGGCTTCGACCAGGCCTTCTATGAAGCCTATGCCCACCACCATCCCCTTCCAGCCAATTACCACCAGCAATGGGAGATCTGCAATCTCTATCCACTCCTCATCCATCTCAACCTCTTCGGCCCTGCCTATCAACCAAAAATTTTACACACTATTCAACGCTTTTAATAAACCTTAGCCCTATATTCGCCATCACTGTCATTTTTCCGGAGGTATGCAGCGGATTGAGCCTATCCGTCGTCTAAACACGGAAATGGTCGTAACTTTAAAATCGAGTAATGCTGGCCGTCACAATTTTAGGCAATAACTCCGCTCTACCTGCTTTTGATCGTCATCCTACCGCACAGGTAATCACGATGGAAGACCAGCTCTTTCTCGTTGACTGCGGCGAAGGCACCCAAATGCAGATGGCCAAATACAAGATCCGTCGCAGCAAAATCAACCATATTTTCATTTCTCACCTTCATGGCGACCACTATTTCGGACTGATCGGCCTGCTCACCAGCATGGGATTGCTGGGACGTACACAGGAACTAAACCTCTATGCTCCGTCTGCCCTCAAAGACATCATCGACCTGCAGCTGAAAGTAGCTGACATCCATCTTCCTTATCTCCTGCACTTCCATCCGCTTTTGGAAGAAGCTGTCATCCTCCGGGAATCAAAATTTGAGGTAAGCTGTTTTCCGGTGTTTCACCGCATCGCCTGCTGGGGCTTCCGCTTCCGCGAGATACGGCCCTTCCGCCGCATCAATCCGGAGAAAGCACGTCAGTACGATGTTCCCTCCTCCTTCTTCGACCGGCTCAAATGGGGAGAAAGCTATCTTGGAAAGGACGGCAGCATTGTCGAAAACCAATGGGTCACCGAACCCGCTACAAAAGCGAAATCCTATGCTTATGCCGCCGACACCCTCTTCGACGAACGCATCGCCGAAAAAGTCAACGGCGTAGACCTCCTCTATCACGAGACCACCTACCTCAAAGACCTGGAAGAACAAGCCGGCAAACGCTTCCACAGCACTACCACCCAGGCAGCCACCATCGCCCGCCTGGCAGGCGTCCAACGGCTCATCATCGGTCATTTCAGTTCTAAATATGAAAAACTCCAACCTTTCGAGCAGGAAGCCCGCGAGATATTCCCCAATACTGACCTGGCCCTGGAAGGCGTAACCTACAAAATTTAACCCGGCAACAGGAACCCCAATGAAAAACTTGATTTGATGCCTACCAGCAGTGAGTGTAGCAAATAGTAAGAAAAATACCGGTTGGGATCGTGTTTATAATCCACCTTTCCCGTTCGCTTAGACTCCGGCAGTGTATGATCCTTGTTTTTCGGTATGATCAGCTTCTTCAAAAAAAACGACTTGAATTTATCCACCTTCTTATCATCGCTGTTCCCTCTCAGTTTATCTACCACCAGGTCGTGATATTCCCCAACAATCTTCCCGGTCGCCCTTTCTTCATCCATTGTAAACCAGAAGGCCAGGCTATTGAGTTTGCCCGATTCCAAATGTATCTTCCCCAGATTCTCAGCCGGAGAATTCAACGACGTTACATCCAGCTCATGAAAAGCCCCTTCCACCTTATAAGGGTCGCCGGCATGTAAGGGTATGCTGGTCGTAGCCTCCACTGATCCTGATCCCATCAACGAACCCTCCGTCCTTACAGTAATATGGGCAGGATCCCCCGCTCCGGGGTGATTGATCAGCGGAGAAATAGTCCCTTTCAACCGGACAATCTTCAGCGTACCCGTTTTGTTCCCCGTCTTGGGAAACTCCTCATACGTAAAACTCGTCGTCCCGATCTTCACCAATCCCACCCTTACCGAAACCGGTAAATTTTTCAGATAGTCCGCCGGCATGGGCTTGTTACCCGGCTCCAGCGGAAGCCGCCGGTCCCTGAAAACATACACCGTGTTCTGCCGGACACTTATTTCATTGGCAATAAGACGGTGTTTCAACAGGGCCATCACGTCCAGCCCGCTAACCCGTAAGCCTTCACTGCTCGCCTCCACATAATCCACCTGGCGCCCCTTGATTCTCCCCATCTCCCACTTACCCACCGTCGGCAATATCCTTATTGTGTCCGCCCTAAGTTCTCCTTTCTTGCTATCCAGCTCCAGATTACTCACGCGTACTATTTTCCCGGCCCCGGGAATAGTATATCGTATTTCGGTTGCCAACAGCCGTATCGCACCCACATGCTCACCCCCTTCTTTACCCTCAACAACAACCGAATCTATCTCTCCTCCCCCCTTCAAAAAGGCGGTTTTCCTTTCTCCCTTATGCGCCTCCACCTGGATATTCTTACATTCCACCCGGTCAATAAACGCAGTCGTAAAGGGCAGTTGCACCCGGGGAAAGGGAAGATTTTTATCCAGCAGGTATTGATCCAGGCTGGCGGTACCCCCCACCACCTGTAACCTCCCGGCTCCAAACCTTTTCGAAGACAACAGCGCCCAAAAACGTATTCCGCCGACAGCAACCCTGTCGACCTCAACCCGGTGCCGGTGTAGAGAATCAGCCCCGGGTACAAAGGTCGCTACCAGCCCATGCATAACCAGGGAACCGGTCAATACTCCCACATCCAGAGTCGAATAAGAAACATGCAGGGAAGGAGGCAGTTGCTGCAAAGCTGCGTCCACTTGCTTTTGGACCAGTGCGCGGGCTATAAAATAACCGGCGATCAGCAGCACCAGCATTGTTGCGGTAACATACAGCAAAATTCGGATGATCCTGGAGTTCATAAAAGATAATAAGTCCTACCCTCAGGATATACAAACGGGCTGCCAACAACCTCAGTTGCCAGTCAGCCCGGCCACATACTCCTTCACCTTGCCCTGCAGCCCTTCGCTCAGCGGCACCAACGGCAGGCGGAGATAATTGCCGATCAGCTTCATCTCGCTCATAGCCGCTTTCACACCGGCAGGGTTATTCTCGGCAAAAAGCAGCTCGTAACCCGCAATCAGCTTGTCGTTAAAGGCCTTGGCCGCTTTAAAATCCCCCTTCAGAGACGCATTCACCATATCGCTAAAGCCTTTGGGGAAACTATTGGCCGCCACGCTGATCACCCCTTCCATCCCACAGGCAATCTGCGGTAGAGCCAGCGCATCGTCACCACTCACCACCAGGAAATTGTCGGGTTTGTCCCGAAGTATCTCCATACACTGGGCCATGTCGCCGCTGGCTTCTTTGATGCCGGCGATATTCTTCACTTCCCGGGCCAGCCGGATAGTAGTCGCCGCGCTCAGGTTACGGCCAGTCCGTCCCGGAACATTATACAGCAAAATAGGCTTGGGCGAAGCCCATGCAAGGGCTTTATAATGTTGGAAAAGCCCTTCCTGTGAAGGCTTGCTGTAATAAGGGCTGGCGCTCAGCACAGCCGTTGCCTTGTCCAGGGGGTACCAGGCCAGTTCCTTCATCAGCTCGTCCGTATTGTTACCGCCTATGCCTACAACGACAGGTACCCTTCCGGCTACCTTATCATACGTGAACAGTATGACTTCCTTTTTCTCTTCCTTCGACAAAGTCGGAGTCTCCCCGGTCGTCCCGAGGGTAACAATATAGTTAACGCCCCCTTTGATGACAAAGTCCAGGACTTTCTCCAGGGCAGCATAATCTATACTAAAATCTTTCTGAAAAGGTGTTATCAAAGCTACTCCGGTTCCACGGAGTTGTTCACGAAGGCTCATTACAATTGAATATTAAAAATGAAAAGTTGTTTTATTTTAAGCCGAAACCTCATTCCAGAAGCCCATCCGGCCAAATTTCCCGATCCGCTTCTCTACCCGCTCTTCCGCCGTCATCTGGCTGAGCTCACGAAGCGTCTCTACCAACTTGGGCTTCAGCAGGCTCGCAGCCTCCGCATAATCCCAGTGGGCCCCGCCCAGCGGCTCCGGAACGATGCTGTCGATCAGGCCGAATTTATACATATTATCAGGAGTCAGACGAAGTTCCTCGGCAGCCTTTTCCTTCTGATCCCAGCTGCGCCAAAGGATGGAGCTGCAATTCTCCGGGGAAATAACGGTATACCAGGAGTTTTCCAGCATATAAACCCGGTCTCCCACCCCAATCCCCAATGCTCCCCCGGAAGCCCCCTCGCCGATCACCACGCAAATGACCGGTACCTTCAGCCGCATCATTTCGTAAATATTACGGGCAATGGCTTCCCCCTGTCCCCTTTCCTCGGCTTCCATACCCGGATATGCCCCGGGCGTATCGATCAGCGTAATAACAGGCTTATTGAATTTCTCCGCCAACTTCATCAGGCGCAGCGCCTTACGATACCCCTCCGGGTTGGCCATCCCAAAATTGCGCAGCTGGCGCATCTTGGTATTGGTTCCTTTCTGCTGCCCGATCATCATCACCGTCTGGCCATCCAATTGGGCAAACCCACCCACCATGGCCCTATCATCCTTAACATTCCGGTCTCCGAACAATTCCACGAAATTGGTGCACATCTTATCGATATACTTCAATGTATACGGACGGTCAGGATGCCGGCTCAGCTGCACCTTTTGCCAGGCCGTCAGATGCTGCGTGATCTCCCGGCGCTTCTCAATGACCTGGTCCTCCAATTTCTTAATGGAGTCGCTCAGATCCACCTTAGTCTTTTCGGCAGTCTGCTTAAGTTTCTCGATCTCATCAAATAATTCCTTGATCGGTTTCTCAAAATCCAGGAATTGTCGATTTTTTGCTTGGGGCATAGTGATTAGGATAGTTATAGAGATATAAGTGTGTAAAATTAAGGGAAGCAGATTTTTCTGTGAAAGTTTTGTTGCAGTTTGTTGGATAAAATCAAAATTCTCCTATCTTTGCCATCCCGAAAATTTGAAGGTTACACCACGTAACTCGCAAAAAGGGAGCTGGATCGGTAGTTCAGTTGGTTAGAATGCCGCCCTGTCACGGCGGAGGTCGCGGGTTCGAGTCCCGTCCGGTCCGCTGCAAGGGACAGACCATCGAAAAGTTGGTCTGTCCCTTTTTCATTGCCCTCTAAACCGCCCTTCAGGCGGGCAATACAGAGGAATACGCTGTTAATCTCCTGAGTTCGAAATACCCCCTTTTTCTTATCATACAGAATTCCCCGAGGAAAGATGAGTTTTTGCAGGTCTTGCTTAAATTCGACTGGACCGGAAGCCCATGCTGTATTGAGTTTCCGGCAAAAGTGAACCACTTTGGCTATCAGTTCGGACGGGTTCGAAATGGTTTCGCCGTATTTTCCCAATTGGCGGACAATACTGGCTTTCTGTTCCTCGCAGGGCAGGTACATTTCTTCGAAGGTTTTCCGGTCCATCGTCTCCTTCATAAAGAAATTTCTCTTCAGTGTCGCTATGTCCTTTTCGACCTCTTCCAACTGCCTTTTTAGAATCACTTCCTGTTCCCGTTGGTCCCGGGTACTTTCTTCATAACAGCATTCCAGATCATAGATGATAGAGGATTCATACTTTTCCTGGACGACGAAAAAGCTCAACAACTTGTCGAAAAGCTGGTGCATCTTGACCGCATTCCAGTTATTACAACACCCTTTTTTTCGACACTTATAATAATATAGCCCTTTTGCCTTCACTAAATAACCTGTCATGGGTTCTCCGCAATCCGCACATTTAATAAACACCTTCAGAGGAATATGGTCATCTTCCTTCTTATGCGCCACACCATAACCGGCCGCCTGCTGGTGGATTTCATTGACCTGGAGGAATAATTCCTTGGAGACCAGCGGCTCATGCACCCCTTGTACCACCTCGCCGTTTAGTAACCCATGATTAATTACCCCGCAATAGAACGTCCTTTTAAAGATCTTGGTTAATTGCTGCTTATACATCGGAACACCCATGGCGTTCAGCTTGCTGATGATCTCTTCATTGGTCAGCCCTTGCGCCTTCCACATAAACGCCTTCCGGAGCTTTTTACCTTCCTCATTGATCACCAGCTTTCGGTGGCCGTTGACGACTACCGTATCATAGCCTTGAGGGGGCTTGTTGGCC
>WNFM01300040.1_pt1 | contig 15058 bp, 18 predicted proteins | sample 5400271 | NCBI WGS metagenome assembly WNFM01 (sample SAMN13153352, study PRJNA577476) | soil metagenome | isolation source: 60 cm saprolite on Douglas fir-dominated hillslope | place: USA:California | collected 2013-09-17
CCGCAGCTTCAAGGGCCGCAAGGGCGACGCGCTCATCTTCTGGAATCTGGCGCAGGACGGCGCGCCCGACGGCCGCACGCTCCACATCGGCACGGCACCGACCCACGGCGAGAAGTGGCTGTTCTCGCAGTGGATCCGCATCCCCGCGAGCTAGTCCTCGACCAGCGCGAAGTCCTTGGTGATCTCGGCGGTCTTGCCGAGCATGATCGAAGCCGAGCAGTACTTCTCGTGCGACAGGCGGATCGCCTGCTCCACCAGGTTGCGCTTCAAGCCGCGGCCGCGCACCACGAAATGCATGTGGATCTTGGTGAACACCTTCGGATCGGTCGGCGCCCGTTCGGAAGTGACCTGCACTTCGCAGCCGCGCACGTCCTGGCCGTTCTTTTTCAGGATCACGACTACGTCATAGGCAGTGCAACCGCCGGTGCCAACGAGGACCATTTCCATCGGTCGCGGCGCCAGGTTGCGGCCGCCGCCGTCGGGGGCGCCGTCCATGGCGACGACGTGGTTGCTTCCGGTTTCGGCGAGAAACGTCATTCCCTCGCCGCTCCAGCGTACGGTGCAGTCCATGGCATCCTTTGTTTTCAGGGTTGGTGCTTCGCAATAGCGAGATTTTTGTGTAGAATCCGCGGCTTTCCGTAATTCTGCTTATGAAAACCTATACCGCCAAGGTGGGCGAAGTCGAGCAGGGCTGGTTCGTCGTCGACGCCCAGAACAAAGTGCTCGGGCGCCTCGCCGTCCAGATCGCTTCGCGCCTGCGCGGCAAGCACAAGCCTGAGTACACGCCGCACATCGATACCGGCGACTACATCGTAGTGGTGAACGCGGCCAAGCTGCGGGTCACCGGCCGCAAGGCCGAGCGCAAGACGTATTACCGGCATAGCGGGTATCCCGGCGGACTGCGCGAAACCAGCTTCGCCAAGCTACAGGCTGCGCATCCCGAGCGCGTGCTGGAGAAGGCGGTGAAAGGCATGCTGCCCAAAGGCCCGCTCGGCTACGCGATGCTGCGCAAGCTCAAGGTTTACGCCGGCGGCCAGCATCCGCATTCGGCACAACAGCCCAAGAATCTGGAGATCTGATGGTCGGCGATTATTACTACGGCACCGGGCGGCGCAAGAGCGCCGTGGCCCGCGTATTCCTGAAGCCCGGCAAGGGCGCGTTCGTGGTGAACGGCAAGCCGGTGGATACGTTCTTCGGCCGCGAGACCGGCCGCATGGTGGTGCGCCAGCCGCTCGAGCTGACCAAGAACCTGTCCGGTTTTGACATCCTGGTGAACGTCTACGGCGGCGGCGAGAGCGGCCAGGCCGGCGCCGTGCGCCATGGCATAACGCGCGCGTTGATCGAGTATGATGCAGCACTGAAACCTACGCTCAGCGCCGCGGGTCTGGTGACGCGCGACGCGCGAGAGGTCGAGCGAAAGAAAGTGGGACTGCACAAAGCGAGGCGGCGCAAGCAGTACTCGAAGCGTTGATCGGAGTAGCCGCGGGAAGTACCGCGGAAAATCAAAAGCCGCCTCCGGGCGGCTTTTTTGTTTTTGGGGTGCGCAGATGGTGATCAAGGCGGGCATTGTTGGTGGCACGGGCTACACGGGCGTCGAGCTCCTGCGGCTGCTGGTCCAGCACCCCGACGTGCGGCTGCAGGCGATCACCTCGCGCAAGGAAGCCGGCACGGCGGTGGCGGCGATGTTTCCGGGCCTGCGCGGTCATGTCGACCTTGCATTTACCACCCCGGATGCGAAGGGCTTGCGCGGCTGCGATGTCGTGTTCTTCGCCACGCCGAACGGCGTGGCCATGAACGAGGCGCGCGCGGTGCTCGACGCGGGCGCGCGCATCGTCGATCTCTCGGCCGACTTCCGCATCCGCGACGTCGCGGAATGGGAGCGCTGGTACAAGATGAAGCACGGCGCGCCGGAGCTGGTGCGCGAGGCGGTTTACGGGCTGTGCGAAGTCAACCGCGAAGCGGTCCGCGGCGCGCGCCTGGTGGCGAACCCGGGCTGCTATCCGACCGCGATCCAGCTCGGCTTCCTGCCGCTCGTCGAGAGCGGCGCGGTCGACAGCGAGCACCTGATCGCCGACGCCAAGTCCGGCGTCAGCGGTGCCGGCCGCAAGGCCGAGCTCGCGCTCAGCTTCGCCGAAGCGGCAGACAATTTTGCCGCGTACAACGTGCCCGGCCATCGGCACTGGCCCGAAATCCGCCAGGGGCTCGCGCAGGCGGCAAAGCGCGAGGTCGGCCTGGTGTTCGTGCCGCACCTGACGCCGATGATCCGCGGCATTCATGCCACGCTCTATGCGCGCGTCACGCGCGAAGTGGATTTCCAGGCGCTGTATGAAAAGCGCTACGAGCGCGAGCCCTTCGTCGACGTGATGCCCGCCGGCAGCCATCCGGATACACGCTCGGTGCGTGCCGCGAATGTCTGTCGCATCGCGCTGCACCGGCCGCCCGAGAGCTCGCAGAAATCGCAGACGCTCGTCGTGCTTGCCGTAATCGACAACCTCGTCAAGGGCGCCGCGGGGCAGGCGGTGCAGAACATGAATCTCATGTTCGGCCTCCCCGAAGGGCGCGCGCTCGGCCATCCGCCCGTAGTCCCGTAATGCGCGACATCTCCGGAAGATGGCTGAAGGTCCGGCAGCGCTTCGGCATCGCGGCGCCGCACGTCGCGGTGCATTCGCACATGCCGTGGTACTGGCGCTGGCTCGGCCTCGCCGCGCTGCTCGCCGTCTCGGCCGCCGCCGCGACGTGGATCTACGATGCCGGCCGGCGCTTCGCCGGCTTCGACCAGAGCGAGGTGCAGGGCGAGCTGGCCGTCGCCAAGCACGACCTGGCCGCGGCGCAATCCGAGCTCGAGCGGCTGCGCGCCATCGCCAACGCGGCGGAGAGCCGCCTGTCCATCGAGCGCACGGCGCAGCAAAAGCTCGCGCAGCAGATCCGTACGCTGGAGCAGGAGAACGCGCGCGCGAGAGAGGAGCTCGCGACCTTCGAAAGCATGCTCTCGTCGGAAGCGCGCAGCGGCAACACGCTTTCGATCTACCGCTTCAAGGTCGAGCCCGACGTGCTGCCCGGCGAATACCGCTACCACCTGCTGCTCGTCACCCCGCGCGCGCGGCGCGAGCGCGAGTTCAATGGCCGGCTCGAGCTGGTGGTCAATCTGACGGACCGCGGCCAGAATGCTATGATGAGCTTCCCGGAGCCTGGAGACGCAGGGGCGTCGGAGTTCCGGTTGGCATTCAAGTACTTCCGCCGCGTGGAAGGCACTTTCAGGGTCAACCCCAAGGCGAAGGTCGAGAATGTCCAGGTGCGCGTCTACGAGACCGGCTCCAACCAGCCGCGTGCGACGCACACCGTGACCCTTTAGGCGATAGGGAGACAGGCATGTTCAACAAGACGAGCAAGCCGCAGAACCGAATCGACAGCCTGATAGGCGCGACGACGCGCATCGAGGGCAATGTGATTTTCAGCGGCGGACTGCGCGTGGATGGCATGGTGCGCGGCAATGTCGGCGCGCTCGCCGATCAGCCCGGCACCCTGGTGGTGTCCTCGGATGCGCGCATCGACGGCGAAGTGCAGGCGGCGCACATCGTGGTCAACGGCACCATCAATGGCCCGGTTCATGCTACCGAGACGCTCGAACTCCAGGCAGGCTCGAGGGTCAAAGGGGATGTGTATTACAAGACGATCGAAATCCACCAGGGCGCCGTGGTTGAAGGCCGCTTGGTGCATCATGCCGCCGAGATGAAGGGCGTCGAGCTGAAGCTCGCGTCGGGTAGCTAAAGGAGCAGGAATGAACGCACGTACCGAAGTGAACGTGGCCGAAATGCCCTCCCCGCTGGTCTTCAGCGACAGCGCAGCCAACAAGGTGAAGCAACTGATCGAGGAAGAGGGCAACCCGGAGCTCAAGCTTCGCGTGTTCGTCACCGGCGGCGGCTGCTCCGGCTTCCAGTACGGCTTCACTTTCGACGAGGTGAAGAACGAGGACGATGCCGTCATGGAAAAGAACGGTGTCGAGCTGCTCATCGACCCGATGAGCTACCAGTACCTGGTCGGCGCCGAGATCGACTACCAGGAAGGCCTGGAGGGCGCGCAGTTCGTGATCAAGAACCCCAATGCACAGAGCACCTGCGGTTGCGGGTCGTCGTTCTCGACCTGAACACCAGCTCCAGCATCGATTGAAAAGGGGCCCGTCCGGGCCCCTTAGTTTTTCTAGTCGAGTAGCGCGAGATTCGCGTTGGCGAGCAGATCCAGCCGCACCACCAGCGGCTCCGCTTGCGCTCGGAACGCGGCGAGTTGTTGCTGCGGCAGTGGTAGCGCAGCCGGCAGCGCGATCGAAAGCGGGTTGCGCGGCTGGCCCGCGATACGGAATTCATAGTGCAGGTGCGGGCCGGTGGCCCATCCGGTCTGCCCCACGTAGCCGATGATGTCGCTCTGCGCCACGCGCGCGCCGCGTCGCACGGCGATCCTGCTGAGATGCGCATACACGGTCGCGTACTGTCCGTTGTGGCGAAGGATCACCACGTTGCCGTAGCCGCCCTTGACGCCGGCGAATTCGACCACCGCGTCGCCGGTGGCACGCACACGTGTTCCCGTAGGCGCGGCATAGTCGGTGCCCTGGTGCGCGCGCCAGCTCTGCTGAATCGGATGGCGCCGCATGCCGAAGCCCGAGCTGATACGCGAGAACTCGAGCGGCGAGCGCAGGAACGCCTTGCGCAGGTTCTTGCCATCGGGCGCGTAGTAGCCCGAGCCGGAATAGATCGCGCGCAGCGTCTTGCCCTGGTTGACGAACTCGGCGGCCAGCAGGCGCCCGGCGCGCACCGGGCGGCCGGCGAGATGATGCAGCTCGTAGATCACCGTGAAGCGATCGCCCTTGCGCAGGTCGCGGTGGAAGTCGACGTCGCCGCCGAACACATCGGCCAGCTGCATGGCGACGCTATCCGGAATGCCGACGGCATCGGTGGCGGCGAACAGCGAGCTGCGGATCACGCTCGCCTTCATCATCACGCGCGTGTCGAGCGCCGCCTGCTCCTCGAGCGCGCGGAAGCCTTCGCCCTGCGGCACGATCCTCACCAGCGTGTCGCGTCCGGTGAGGAAGCTGATCGATTTTGGCGTGCCGTCGGCGAGCGTGTCCGCCCGCACATACGAGCCGGGGCGCAGCGCCCGCAATGCGGGTGCGCGCGTCAAACGGGTGATGGCGCTGTCCTCCAGCCCAAGGCGACCGAGGAAACTGGCGAGCGTGTCGCCGCGCTCGAATTGCTCTTCCTGGATGTACTGCGACGGCGCCGGGACCTCGCGCACGTTGAGCGCCAGCGCTTCCACCAGCAGCGTGGTTTGCGGCGGCAGTGCGGGCTCGTTACGCGGCGCGATCGTGGCGAATGAAGCCACCACGCCCGAGACGGCGAGGATCGCGATCGCTGCGGACCGCCTGAGCGTCCCGGAGAGCACCATGGATGGGCTAGAATCCCTTTTTATTCATAAGCCTGCGCAGTCTAACAAAGGCGCATCGCGCCGCAAACCAAACATGTCCGCCATTGGGCAGGCCATCCAGACCATCCGTCGGGGCTCAGATGAGCTGATCGTCGAGGAGGAGCTCGCGAAGAAGCTCGCCACCGGGCGCAAGCTGCGCGTGAAGCTCGGGCTCGACCCGACCGCGCCGGACCTGCACCTCGGGCATACCGTGGTGATCAACAAGCTGCGCGACTTCCAGCAGCTCGGCCACCAGGTGCAGTTCCTGATCGGCGATTTCACCGGGATGATCGGCGATCCGAGCGGCAAGAACCAGACGCGCCCGCCGCTTTCGCGCGAGGAGATCCTGGCCAACGCGCAGACGTATAAGGAGCAGGTGTTCAAAATTCTGGACCCCGAGCGCACGCAGGTGCTGTTCAACTCCAAGTGGTCCGACAAGCTTGGCGCCGAGGGCATGATCCGGCTGGCTTCGCGCTACACGGTAGCGCGCCTGCTCGAGCGCGACGACTTCAGCAAGCGCTTCCGCAATAACCAGCCCATCGCGGTGCACGAGCTGCTCTATCCGCTGATGCAGGGCTATGACTCGGTGGCGATGAAGGCCGACGTCGAGCTCGGCGGCACCGACCAGAAGTTCAACCTGCTGGTGGGACGCGAGCTGCAGAAGGATTACGGCCAGGAGCCGCAGTGCGTGCTCACCATGCCGCTGCTCGAAGGGCTCGACGGACGCGACAAGATGTCGAAGTCGCTCGGCAACTACATCGGCATCGCCGAGCCGCCGCGGGAGATGTTCGGCAAGCTGATGTCGATTTCCGACCAGCTGATGTGGCGCTACATCGAGCTCCTGTCGTTCCAGCCCGGCGCCACGATAGGGCGCTGGAAAGCCGAAGTACGCGACGGCCGCAACCCGCGCGAGATCAAGGTCGCGTTCGCCAAGGAGATCGTCGCGCGCTTTCAGGGTCGCCCGGCAGCCGACGCCGCGCAGGAGGAGTTCGAGCAGCGCTTTCGCCATGGCGTGTTGCCCGAGGACATGCCCGAAGTGACGCTGCAGGCGCCCGCCGAGGGGCTGCCGATCGCGCAGCTGCTCAAGGCTGCGCAGCTGACCGCCAGCACCTCCGAGGCGACGCGTGCCATCGAGCAGGGCGGCGTGCGCATCGATGGCGAGCGCGTCACCGATCGCAACCTGCGCCTCGCCGCGGGCAGGACGCTGACGGTGCAGGTCGGCAAGCGCAAGTTCGCGCGGGTGCGTCTTGCCTGAGCCGCAGTACGAGGTCTATGCGCTGAAATACGCGCACCACGCGCGGCGCGCCTCGGAGAACTTCATCGGCGGTGATCCGCACGACGGCCCGATGCCGCTCGACTACTTCGTCTGGCTGGTGCGCGGCGAAGGGCGCGAGATCGTCGTCGACACCGGCTTCTCCGCCGCGATGGCGGCCAAGCGCGGCCGCGAGCACCTGCGCTGCCCGGCCGAAAGCTTGCAGCTCCTCGGCGTGGACGCGAAGCGGGTCAAGGACGTCGTGATCACGCACCTGCACTACGATCACGTCGGCAATTTCGAGCGGTTCCCGGCCGCGACGCTGCATCTGCAGGAGCTCGAAATGCGCTATGCCACCGGCCGCTACATGTGCAGCGAATGCTTTCGCGGCGCATTCGAAGCCGAGGACGTCGTCGGCGTGGTGCGCCGCGTGTACCAGGGGCGCGTGCGCTTTCACGACGGCGATAGCGAGCTCGCGCCCGGCATCTCGCTGCATCTCATCGGCGGCCACACCATGGGCTTGCAGGTGATGCGCATCGCGACGCGCCGCGGCGCTCTGCTGCTCGCCTCCGATGCGAGCCACTTCTACGCCAACATGGCAGAAGCGCGCCCCTTCCCCATCGTCTGGTCAGTGGCCGACATGCTCGACGGCTACGGCCGCATGGGTGCGCTCGCCGAGTCGCCGGCGCACATCATTCCCGGTCACGATCCGCTGGTGCTCGAGCGCTATCCCGCCCCGGAAGCCGCACTAAAAGGGGTCGTCGCTCGGCTGGACTAGGAATCGGCCACCGTGTAGTCTGCCTTTCGCCTAGCGAAACCACCTTAGAGGAGGAGGGTAGCCATGGGGAAATTCTGCAAAGGGCAATTCTGCAAACCGCTTGTCGCGGCGGCCGTTCTGGCCGCAGCGTGCGGCACGGCGCAGTCGCAGCAGACCGTGAATCTCAAGATGCAGGCGACCTGGCCGGCGAGCCTGACGCTCTACGAGAACTTCACCTACTTCGTCGAGCGCGTCGGCAAGATCTCCGCCGGCACGCTGAAGATCGACGCGATGCCGGCGGGGCAGGTGGTGCCGGCGTTCGAGGTGCTCGACGCCACGCACAAGAAGGTGATCGACGGCGCGCACTCCTGGTCGGGCTACTGGGTGGGCAAGAACAAGGCGGCGATCCTGTGCACCGGCGGTCCCGGCGGCACCTTCGGCATGGACATGATCGACGCGGTGGGCTGGATGCACCACGGCGGCGGCAACGAGTTCTGCAACGAGTTCTTCCAGAAAGAGCTGAAGCTCAACATCCACTGGCTGCCGATCCTGCCTTCGGGCCCGCAGGCCTTCGGCTGGTTCAAGCGGCCGATCAAGAGCCTCGCCGACTTCAAGGGCATGAAATGCCGTCAGACCGGCATGGCCGCCGAAGTCTGGCAGAGGATGGGCATGACCACGGTCAACATGCCCGGCGGCGAGATCATCCCGTCGGCGCAGCGCGGCGTGATCGATTGCGCCGAGTGGGTCGGCGGCGTCGAGGACCTGCGCCTGGGCTTCCACAACGTCTGGAAATACCACTACACGCCGGGCATGCACGAGAACGTCACCATCGGCGAGATCGTGTTCAACATGGACATCTGGAAGGCGCTTTCGCAGCAGCACAAGGAGATGATCCAGTCCGCCGCCAACGAGACCTTCCTCGTCTGGTGGGCGAAGTGGCAGAAGCAGAACGCCGAGGCCCTGGTCGAGCTGCAGCAGAAGCACGGCGTGCGCATCCTGCGCACGCCGCCGGACATCCTGACGGAGTTCCTGAAGACCTGGGACATCATTGCCGAGGAAGAAGGCAAGAAGAGCCCGTTCTTCAAGAAGGTGCACGATTCGCAGCGCGCCTATGCCGCGGTGGTGGTGCCGGCGAAGCGCTTCTACTTCCCGCCGTATTCCTTCGCCGCCAATTACTACTGGCCCGAAGGCGGCAAGGCCGCGCCGGCCAAGGCGTCCGCCGAGGTGAAGAAGAAATAGCGCAGCAGTCCCGAACGGGGGCGCTGATCCGCCCCCGTTTGATTTTAGGAGAGGCGAGGGCGATGTCAGAACCGGTGTCCGGCCTAGTCAGAACGGTGAGGGTGATCGACAAGTTCACCGACACCACCGGGGTGTGGATCGCCTGGCTCAACGTGCCGCTGGTGCTCGCGGTCGCCTACGAGGTGATCGCGCGCTATCTCTTCAACGCGCCGACCATCTGGTCGTTCGACGTGACCTACATGCTGTACGGCACGATCTTCATGCTGGGGTGCGCCTATGCCCTGCACAAAGGGGCGCACATCCGCACCGACTTCTACTACGAGAAGTGGTCGGACCGCACGCGCGGCATGGTGGATTCGATCTCCTACATCGTGTTCTTTTTTCCGTCGATCATCATGCTCGGGGTGGCCAGCGGCAACGAGGCCTGGTACTCGTTCACCATCGGCGAGATGTCCGAGCAGACGCCGTGGCGGCCGATCCTGTGGCCGTTCAAGGCCGTGGTGCCGCTCACCTGCGTGCTGCTGCTGCTGCAGGGCGTCTCCGAGCTGATCAAGAGCTTCCACGCCGCCCGCACCGGGATCGTGCTCGAGCACAAGGAGAAGATCGAGATATGACCGGCGAGATCCTGCTCGGGCTGGTGATGCTGATCGTGATGCTGTTTGCGATCTTCATCGGCATCCAGATCTCCTTCACGCTGCTGTTCCTCGCGCTGACCTTCGGCTATTTCGCCCTGGGCAAGGTGGTGTTCGACCTCGCCTACTTCCAGACCATCGGCCTCATGAAGGAGGAGGTGCTCGCGGCGGTGCCCCTGTTCATCTTCATGGGCTTCCTCACCGAGCAGGCCGGCCTGATGGAGCGATTGTTTTCCGCGCTGCGCATGATGCTGGCGCCGGTGCGCGGCTCGCTCTACATCGTGGTCATCGTCACCTCGACGATTTTCGCCATGGCGACCGGCATCGTGGGCGCGGCGGTCACCGTGCTCGGCATCATGGCCGGGCCGATCATGATCAAGACGCGCTACGACGCGGAGCTCTCCTGATCCCGCCGTCGGTGATGCTGATCGTGATGGGTCCGGTGCTTGGCGTGTCGGTGGCCGACCTCTACGCCGCGGCCTTCGGGCCGGGCTTCCTGCTGGCGGGCATCTACCTCGCCTACCTCATCGTGCGCAGCTTCATCAATCCCAAGCTCGGTCCGCCGGTGCCGCGCGAGGAGCGCGTCACCAGCGTGGTCGCGATCCTGCGCGAGGTGCTGGTCGGCGTGCTGCCCCTGTTCCTGCTGATCGGCGCCACGCTGGGCTCGATCCTCGCGGGCCTTGCGACCCCGACCGAGGCGGCGGGCATCGGCGCGCTCGGCGCTTTCATCCTCTCGGTCTGCTACGGCCGCTTCACCTACGCCGGCCTCAGGCGGGCCTGCATCAGCGCCATGACCACCTCGAGCATGGTGCTGCTGCTCGCGGTCACCTCGAACATCTTCGGTGCCGTGTTCGCGCGCATGGGAACCGCGAACTGGATCACCAATGCGATGGTCTCGATGCCGGTGCCGCCGCTGCTGATGCTCGGCTTCGTCGTCATCCTGATCTTCCTGCTGGGATGGCCCTTCGAGTGGCCGGCAATCATTCTCGTGTTCCTGCCGATTTTCTATCCGGTGGTCGACGCGCTGCGTCCCTCCGTCTCGCAGACCCTCGGCATCTCGCCCGACATGTTCATGGTCTGGTTCGGGGCGCTGGTCGCCGTGACTCTGCAGACCGCTTACCTGTCGCCGCCGGTGGCGATGTCGGCGTATTACCTCAAGCAGGTCGTGAAGGAATGGTCGCTTGGCACGATCTACAAGGGCATGTTCCAGTTCATGGGCCTGCAATGCATCGCAATCGCCATCGTGATGTTCGTTCCGGCCATCGCCACCTGGTTCCCCGAGCACCTGCAGCACGAGGCGCGCGCCGTCCAGACCGAGGATGTCGACGACAGCGCCAACCGGCTGGAAGAGGATCCCTACAAGGCGCCGCCGCAGGAAGAGGAAGAGCAGTCGACGCCCACGAAGTAGATTTCGATACGCCGGTGGAGCGCGCGGGCAGCTGGAGCCTGCGCTGGGACCGTTACGCCGGGCGCGACGTCATCCCGCTGTGGGTCGCCGACACCGACTTCCGCTCGCCACCGGCGGTGCTCGAAGCGCTCGCCGAGCGCGTGCGCCACGGCGTGCTCGGCTATACCGCACCGCCCGAAGAGCTGCGCAGCGCCATTGTCGAGCGCCTGGCGCGCCGCCATGGCTGGACGGTGCAGCCGTCCTGGATCATTTTTCTGCCGGGCGTAGTGCCCGGCTTGCACGCGAGCGCGCGACACCTGCTCGCCCCTGGCGAGCATGCGCTCGTGCCGACGCCGATCTACCAGCACTTCAAGCGCGCGCTCGAGCTCGCGCCGCGCCCGCACACCGATGTGCCGCTCACCCTCGAGCATGGGCGCTGGATTTTCGATCTCGACCGGCTGCGCGCCGCGCGCACGCTGCAGACCCGGGTGTTCTACCTCTGCAACCCGCAGAACCCGGGCGGCACCGTGTTCCGCCGCGAGGAGCTGCTGCGCCTCGCCGAGCTGGCGCAGGACTGCACCATCGTGTCCGACGAGATCCATTGCGACCTGGTGCTCGATGCCGGCGAGCGCCACGTGCCCATCGCGAGCCTCGCGCCGGAGATTTCGCGCCGTACCGTGACACTGATGTCGGCCAACAAGACGTTCAATTTTCCGGCCGCCGGCTGCGCCTGGGCGGTGATCGAGGATCCCGGGCTGCGCGAAGCGATGTCGGCCGACGTGCGCGCGCACGTGCTGCCTTCGCCATCAGTCTTCGGCTACACCGCCACTCTCGCGGCGTTGCGCGGCGGCGATGCCTGGCTCGCCGCGCAGCTCGACTATCTGCGGGGCAACCGCGACCTCGTGGCGGCCGAGCTCAAGCGAGCCATGGCGCCGCTTCACATGGCTAGCGTCCAGGCGACCTATCTGGCGTGGATCGACGCGCGCGGGGTACGCGATGCCCATGATGTTTTCCTGCGCCACGGAGTGGCGCTGTCGCCGGGTGAGCAGTTCGGCGCGCCGGGCTTCGTCAGACTGAACTTCGGGACGCAGCGCGCGCGCCTCCGGCAGGCGCTGCAGCGCATGACACGCGCCCTGAATTCTGCAGGCTGAGCGCGGCGTCGAGCACCCGCTCGAGGTGCGGATCGCGCACGCCGACCTCGTGCATGTGATCGAGCGTATTGCGGATATAGTCGACGCAGGGACCGCGCTGGCCGATGCCCTGCGCCACCAGGCGCGCCCGGCCGTGCAGGTCGAGCTCGCGCACGTAGGAGGGGTGTTGCGGGTCGGCGACGAAGGCGAGCGCGCGCAGCCGCCGGCCGCTGCGCAGCCGGACCGGGACCAGGCGCGGCTGGTAGACGCGGCGCGGCATCTCGCGATTCCACAGCCGCAGCAGGCAGCCGCGCACGTCGGCACGCTCGACGCGAAACGCCATCCCCCAGCAGGAGCCGCCTCGGCATAGCCCCATCACCAGCCCGGGTTTGCGGTGGGTGCCGCGGTAGCGCGTCGAGAGGATGCAGAGCGCGCGGTGGTAGCCGTGCACGCGCGCCAGGCGCTTTTCCCTATAGGAGAAACAGGGCGACCACATGAGCGAGCCGTAGCCGAATACCCAGAGCTCGCCCGCCGGCAGCGTGGCCATGAAGTCCCGCAGCATCATGTGGCCCGATTATGCCTTCCCGGGCCATGTCAACGCGCCGACAGCTCGGGCGTTGTAGGAGGCAGATCCGTATTGGATCGTTCATTCGAACCAGGAGAAGACCCCGTATGAAAAAGCTGCTCGTTGCGTTGATTGCCTCTGCGTTCGCGTTCACCGCGTTCGCGCAGGCGCCGAAGTCCGACACCGCGCCCAAGGCGCCGGCCGGCACCGAGGCCAAGAAAGACAGCACCACCCCGGCACCCAAGGCCGATGCCAAGCCCGCCAAAGGCGAGAAAAAAGCCAAAGGCGAGAAAAAGGGCAAGGGCAAAGGCAAAGGCAAGGGCAAGGCGAAAGCCGACGAAGCCAAGAAGTAAGCTCAGCCAAAGCATCGCGCCCGGCTCTGGCCGGGCTTTTTTTTTGGCGCTAGAGTTTCTCCCCTTGCGGCATCTTTCCGCCCTGCTGCTGGCCTTTGCCGCACTCGCTGCGCGCGCCCAGGACACCGAGTGGCGCGTGCCCTTCATCACCACGCCCGACGAAGTGGTGGTGCGCATGCTCGAGCTGGCCGGCACCCGCGCCGGGGATCTGGTCGCCGATCTGGGCTCGGGCGACGGCCGCATCGTGATCACCGCGGCGCGCAACTTTGGCGCGCGCGGTCTTGGCATCGAGCTGGACGCCGCGCTGGTCGACAGCTCCCGGAAAAACGCGGCTGCTGCAGGCGTCGCGGATCGCGTGAGCATCGTCCAGGGCGATGTGCTGACCGCCGACTTTTCGCAGGCCAGCGTCGTCATGGTGTATCTCCTGCCCAGCCTGATGAGCCAGCTGCAGCCGCGCTTCGTGAGCGAGCTCAAGCCCGGCACGCGCATCGTTTCGCATTCGTTCCGCATGACCGGCTGGCGCCCGGACCGCAGCGACAGCATGCGCGTCGCCGGCCGGCATCCCGGCCAGGGCGACGAGAGCACGCTCTACCTCTGGATCGTGCCGGCCGAGGTGCGCGGTACCTGGACGGGCGGCGGCCGGCGGCTGCGCATCGAGCAGAGCTTCCAGGAGATCGAGGTCGAAGCTGCGACCCAGGCTTCGCTTTCCGGTAGCGAAATCTCGTGGCAGACACCGCAAGGCCGCTTCCACGGCCGCGTGCAAGGCGACCGCATCGTCGGTGATGACGGCGTGGTCCTGATGCGCAGCCGCTAGAGCAGCTTGCCGGGGTTCATCAGCCCCTCGGGATCGAGCGCGTTCTTCAGGGCGCGCATCAGCTCGAACTCGATCGCCGGCTTGTGCCGGCGGATCTCATCGCGCTTGAGCTGCCCCAGGCCGTGCTCGGCCGAGATCGAGCCGCCGAGCTCGGCCACCGTGTCGTAGACGATGCGGTTGACCGCCTCGCGCTCGGCCACCAGCGACTCCGGTCCGACGTTGTAGTGGATGTTGCCGTCGCCGACATGGCCGAAGGCATAGACGCGCACCTGCGGGAAACGCGCCGCGAGCTTCGGGCCGGCGCGCTCGATGAAATCGGCGGTCCTGGATACCGGCACCGCGATGTCGTGCTTCACGTTGGTGAACTGCGCCTCGGGCACCGTCTCGCGGATGCGCCACAGCGCGCGCGCCTGCTCGCCGCTTTGCGCGAGCGCCGCATCGATGATCGCGCCGCGCTCGGCGCAGTCGACCAGCAGCTTCTCGATGCGCTCGCGCAGCGCGGCTTCCTCGCCGCTTTCGGCCGCTTCGAACAGCACGTACCAGGGATGGGCCGCGGCGAGCGGGTCCTGCGTCCCCGGCGCGAACTCGAGCACCGCCTCGACGCAGCTGCGCGAAAGCAGCTCGTAGGCGTTCAAGCGATCGCCGAGTCGTTCGTGCAGCAGCGCCAGCAGCTCGACTGCGGCGCCCGGCCGCTCGAGCGCGATCCAGGCCGTGACGCTGGCGCTCGGCTTCGGATGGAGCCGCAGCACAGCCGCCGTGATGATGCCGAGCGTGCCTTCGGCGCCGATGAAAACCTGCTTCAGGTCGTAGCCGGTGTTGTCCTTGCGCAGGCCGCGCAGCCCGTTCCAGACGCGGCCGTCGGGCAGCACCACCTCGAGGCCGAGCACCTGCTCGCGCGCCGTGCCATAGCGCAGCACGTTGATGCCGCCGGCATTGGTCGAAAGATTGCCGCCGATCTGGCAGCTGCCCTCGGCGGCGAGCGAAAGCGGAAACAATCGCCCGACTTCGTCGGCCGCGCGCTGCACGTTGGCGAGCACGCAACCCGCCTCGACGGTAATGGTGTCGTTCAGCCGGTCAAGCTCGCGCACGCGGTTCATGCGCCCGAGGGCAAGCACGATCTCGCGGCGCTTGCCGGTCGGCACCGAGCCGCCCGAGAGGCCGGTGTTGCCGCCCTGAGGCACAATCGCCACCCCGTGCTCGGCGGCGAGCGCGACCACGCGCGCCACCTCCGCGGTGCTCGCCGGGCGCACCACGGCTTCCGCGATCCCCGAGTATTGGCGCCGCCAATCTGTAAAGTACGCTCGGGTATCGTTCGGATCGGTCAGGACATTGGCGGCGCCTACAATGTCGCCAAACTGCTTATCGAGCTTCAGCTGCTTATCGAGCTTCATTAGTCGACGGGATTCTCTTATGGTCAGCCGCGCAAAGGAAGTAGGGCCGAGGCGTTTCCGCGAATCGGCGGGCCGCTACTACGA